>ERZ772977.2-NODE-2-length-295839-cov-42.623638_pt1 | contig 295839 bp, 215 predicted proteins | sample MGYA00511131_ERZ772977 | MGnify/ENA primary metagenome ERZ772977 (study PRJEB29015, sample SAMEA2737935) | human oral metagenome | biome: human oral; feature: human-associated habitat; material: dental | place: China | collected 2151 ...
CTCTGACGCTCCTCCTCCAGGCCACGCAGAAGCTTCTCAGCACGCTTAATCATCTGCTGAGCAGCAACAGCCTTCGTCGCCTTCGCGCGCATCTTATTCGCCTGCTCCATCAGAGCATTCGCCTTCTTCTGCGCATTCGCACGCTCACGCTTGCGGCGGTGCTCATCCTGCTCACGCTGAAGCAAGTAGTTCTTCCAGCCCATGTTGTACTGGTCAATCACGCAGCGGTTCGCGTCCAGGTAGAAGACGCGGTTGACGACCAGTTCCATCAGCTCAACATCGTGGCTAATGACCATCAGGCCGCCCGAGAAGTTCTTCAAGAAATCGCGCAGCCACAGAATCGAGTCGGCATCCAGGTGGTTGGTCGGCTCATCCAGCAGCATGGTGTCCGCATTGGAGAAGAGAATACGCGCCAGCTCCACACGGCGACGCTGACCGCCCGACAGAGTAGACAGCGGCTGGGCGAGCACACGCTCCGGCAAATCCAGGTTGGAGGTGATGACCGCCGCCTCCGACTCCGCCGCGTAGCCGCCGCCGGCAATGAACTCAGCTTCCAGGCGGTCGTAGCGGCGCATACCCTTAGCACGCACCGCCGGGTCCTCACTCGCCATGTCCTCCTGTGCCTGACGCATCTTGCGCGCCACACCGTCCAGGCCACGCGCCGAGAGGATGCGGTCACGAGCCAGCTGGCTCATGTCATCCACCTTCGGATCCTGCGGCAGGTAGCCGATAGTGCCGCTGCGGGTCACCGTACCGTCAGCGGGCAGGGTCAGACCGGCAAGCACCTTAGTCATAGTGGTCTTACCGGCACCATTGCGGCCCACCAGACCGATCTTGTCACCCTTATCGATGCGGAAGGTGACCTCTTCCATGAGCAGGCGCGCGCCTGCACGCAATTCGAGGTTCTGTACAGCAATCATGGGTGCCTTTCCGGATGGCGTCTGGTGTGTGGGTTTATAGTGCTCGGTAGGCGGGACTCGCCGGGCTAGAAGTAGCGAGCGCGCGGAGCACCTCATCAATTTTAGTGCAGGTGTGCCGAGTGCGCATGTGGGGCACCTTTTGTTTTTGTGGCGTGAGGTGTACGATACATACCGAACATCATTCATAGAACATTGTTCAAAACTGGGTTGTGACAAGCAAGTCAACCACCGCTACCCTCAACTCTGTAGAAAAATCTGCGGAGAAATACGTACCAAAGGAGCACCACCCCAATGACCGATTCCGTGCGCGAATCTTCCCAAGCATCCCAGGCACCGCGCCGTAACGTAGCGGCAAAGACCTCGCTCGCTACCGACCTCTCCCTCATCGCAGTGTTCGCGGGCTTCATCGCCGCGCTCGCCATCATGCCCGCCGTCAGCTTGGGTGGCGTTGCGGTTCCCTTCACCTTCCAGACCCTCGGCATTTACATCACCGCTCAGGTGCTCGGCGGCAAGCGCGCCACCGCCTCCGTGGCGCTGTACCTGCTGGTTGGTTTTGCTGGCCTGCCCATCTTCGCTAAGGGCGGCGCCGGTTTGGGTACGCTCGCCTCCCCGAGTGCCGGCTATCTGCTCGGCTTCCTGCCCTTCGCCGCTATTGCCGGTACCCTCGCCTACCTGTTCACCCGCAACACCCGTTCGGTGGGTGCGACCTTCCTCATGGCTCTGCTTGCGAACTTCTGCGGTTTTGTGGTTCTGACCGCCTGCGGTATCGCCGGTATGATGGTGAACGCCCACATGACTTTTGACGCCGCATTCAGTGCGGCAATGGTATTCGTTCCCTGGGATCTGGTGAAGTCCACGATTGCGGTTCTGGTTGGTTTGTCGGTACGCCGCGCCTTCCCGTCCCTGGCTTCTGCCCAGCGTTAAAGGCACACAATGTGCCGCACGAGAGGATAGCTATGTTTTTTCGCCGCTCCACGCGCCAGCCTGCACCACAGCAGGTACAGGGCGAACAGGCGGTGAGCGCCTCTACCAGCATGCCCGCCCTTGAGCTTGAATCGGTGAGTGTTTTCACCGAGCTACCCGAAGGCGGGCATCGCCGTATCCTCAAGGATGTGAGCCTGCGGTTCACGGCGAAGCGCACCGCGGTTCTGGGTCTGAACGGTAGCGGCAAGTCCACCCTGCTGGGGCTTTTCAATGGGCTCACCCACCCGGATGAAGGTATTGTGCGCGTGAACGGTGTCGACACCCTGGAGGCGCCGAGCCGCGGCTCGAAGGGTGCGGGTGCTCGCGGTAATTCGCAGGGCGCTTTTGAGGGTGTGGGCATGCTCTTCGCCCAGCCGGAGGCGCAGCTGATTATGCCCACCGTTGCCGAGGATATTGACCTGAGTCTGCGCCGTGCCGCAGCCGTTGAAGGTAGTGCCCTCAGCGGTGAGCAGCGCCGCGAACGGATTCGTGAGCTGCTCCGTGAGCGCGGCCTCGAACGTCTGGAGGACCAGAGCGTTTTCACCCTCTCAGGAGGCGAAAAGCAGCTGGTCGCTCTCACCAGCGTGCTGGCGGCGCGCCCGCAGATTCTTCTGCTCGATGAGCCGACCACCCTGCTGGATTTGCGCAATCGCGCGCGACTGCTGAAGCATTTGGAGTCGCTGAATCAGATGCTGGTGCTCAGCACGCACGACCTGGATTTGGCGGCGTCCTGCGATGAAGCCGTCATTATTCATGACGGCCGTTTGCTCGCTCAGGGGGACGCGGCGCAGCTGGTGCAGCAGTACCGCACGTGGTGTGCCGAGGGGTTCCCCAACGAGGGTGCTACCGAAGGCCTGGACTCGTCAGGAGGCGCGCATGGGCGCTAACACGCCGCGCGTGAATCCTCGTCCCGCATCCCAGGGCTCGGATTTCAATCCCGGTACCCTGCTGGTGGGTTTCTACCAGCCGTTGAACACGCCGGTGCATCGGGCGCCGCTGTGGCTCAAGGGCACGCTCTTCTTTGGGCTGTTCCTGCTGTTGGCGGTGACCGGCTGGCAGGTGGCGCTGGTGGCTTTGGCTGCGTCCACGCTCTGCGCGTTGTGGGCTGGTGTGCCTGCTTCCCAGTTGTGGCTGGTGGTTCGCACGCTGTCCCTGTTGCTACTGATTATGGTCGCCTATTACGTGTTTACGGGGCAGTACGCCTCCGGCGCGGATGCTATCGCGACCATGCTGACGGCTTTCTACGCTTCCCGCACCCTGCTGGTGAGCACTCCCCTGCCGGTTCTGATTGACGGCTTTGTGAGGCTCTGTTCGCCGCTGCGTTTCGTGGGTCTTTCTCCCGAGCGTCTGGGTCTGCTGATTGCGTTGATGGTCCGGTCGATTCCGGCGCTCATGGACCGTTGGGGTGCGTTGCGCCGGGCGGCGGTGGCGCGTAATCTACCCAAGCGCATGTATTGGCGGCTGCTGATTCCGTGGGTGGTGCAGGCGGTTGATTACGCGACGGCGACCGCTCGTGCTTTGCGGGCACGACACGTGGACGAGCTGAAATAGCGCAGATACGCGAGAGGGGCGGGGTGAACCGTAAAGTTCACCCCGCCCCTTCGCTGTGCCTCGCCTAGCTTAGGCTGGTTTAGGGCGTTTCAATGAGGAGCGCTGCCGGGAGCTGCTCCCACCACAGGTACCAGTCGTGCTGGCCGTAGAGCGCCTCCACAAGCTTGTCGAAGCCGCGGTAGACACGCACCGGCATCGCCGAGGAAACCATCGTATGCTCAACCGCCAGGATCTCTGCGTCGCGGCGGGTTGTGACCGGTACAGGCGTGTAGAACTCGATAAAGTCCGAGGCGATAACAGCCGGGTAGGCGTCATCGCGTTCAAACCAGTAGCGGGCAATGGACAGCATCGCCTCGGGGCTGGGGCTGGAGTCCCACCCGCCGAAAGGCAGGTAGGCGAACACCCCGGATGTGTCCCACAGCGGCAGATCCATGATGAGCAGTTCCGCGGCGCTGTCAATGTCGGTGGCTTTGACCTTCTCATTGATGATGCCTGCGGTCAGTTCGAAGGGGTACTCCGCTTTCAGCGGCATAGCGATATCGTCTTCACCGAGTTCACCGTTTTCCATGAGGAGGCGGTAGGTTTGCAGGTAGGTGCTCTCGTTCAGGTGCCGGAAGGCCTCGTGCGCGGCAACTTCTACACCGACTTGATCCAGGTAATGGTGATGGTCGGTGATGAGCTCGTGTGCGTACCGCTCGACGGTGTCAGCGGTGATGTCCTGCACGGGCGTTGAAGTACGCAGGGAGACGTTATTCTCAATGGTCCCGAGCAGGGTCGGGTCGAGGGCAACCACGATGGGGGTTGTTCCCCGGTTCTTGCCCTCGTAAAGGTGTTCGAGGTATCGCCGGTTAAGTTCGGCTCGTGGGGCGCCGTGGCGGATTCGCTCGTGTGGGTAGGGATACAAGGCGACGAAGCGCTCATAGAGCTCTGCCATGGTGTTCTCCGATGTTTGGTTGCCCCCAGTTTATCGCGTATTTTCGCGCAAAAATACGGGTTTTTGAAGGTTTTAGCAGGGCACGGAGGGCGCGCGATTTTTTCGTTTCATGAGTGTGTATCGGTGTGTGCTAAACACGCTTAAACTGCCTTAGTGTTGGGCGGTTTGTGCGCCGATTTTCGCTAGAAAAAGTTAGAAATTTTTCGCCACCATATGAGATTTTGGGCGAGTTACACCGGGCGGTACCAAAGGGTTCGGCGGACACTTTCGCGGAGGTGGCGGGCGCCTCCTGAATGTCTGTTACCAACCGCAGATACGCGGCAGAAAGGGCACCAAACCCACAATTTCAGAAGGAAAAACACCCTCTTTTCTTCTTCGACGCGTCATATTTGACGTATTAGGGGTTTTTTGGGCGAGTTCGGCCACCGCCGCGTAGCTGCTGGAGTAAAGTGTTGGTACCAGCTACCACCCGTGCCGCGTTGGTACGGAATACGCCGCTGGGACCATCAACTCGCAGGAGTTCAAACCAACGGAGGTTCTCATGTCGAATAACTACTACAAAGAGATGGTTCGCCTGGCTGACAGCATTGCTGATAAGGCGCATGAGGGGCAGACTGATCGTAATGGCTGGCCCTATATCTCCCATCCTCGCCGTGTGGCTCTTGGGGTGCGTAAGCTTGCTTGTGAGTTGGCTGCCGCAACTCACCCCGATATCTCTTTGGAGGAGCTGAAGGCTGAAGCGCAGATTGTGGCGCTGCTGCATGACACGGTGGAGGATACCGGCGTTTCTCTCGCTTTCTTGGCACGTCATTTCTCGGCGCGTATTGTGGATGCGATTGAGGCTTTGACCCGCCGCCCGGGTGAGTCGCGTGAGTCGTATCTGAGCCGGGTGCGTGTGAATGATTTGGCTCGTCTGGTGAAGCTTGCCGATATTGCGGATAATACTGACCCGCAGCGTTTGGCTCTTCTGGAGGAACCGACTCGTACCTGCCTCATGATTAAGTATGAGCACTCGCTGAAGCTGCTGCACCTGAACGACTAGGCTCAAAGCTGACCATATAGAAGCCGCCCGGTATGGAATGTGTTCCATGCCGGGCGGCTTCTATGAATCATCTATTGAATTAGCTCAGGTGAGAGACTGCGTAATCAGCTTCTTCCTCAGTGAAACCTTCAAAAGAAGAAGTCAACTGAGAGCGGATTGCTTCAGGAGACATGTTCATCGTCTTCTGATAGCTCTTTGCCTTCTCCAGGGCGTTTGCGTTCCAGTCAGCCTTCATGTTGTCTACAGCGTACTGAGCTGCTTCAGGAGTGAACTTTTCAAATTCACTGGTGAGCTGGTTGTAGATACCCTGCTTGGACATGTGCATGGTGCGAGAATAAGACTCTGCCTTCTTCAATGCCGACTTGTACTCACTCGGTACACTATCGCTCTGCTTTGCATTAGACTCTGCCACAGAGGAGTCTGCTGCAGCGGCAGGAGCATCCGTGGCAGCTGAGTCAGCAGCGGCAGAAGATGAGGGAGCGCTTACCGTGGTGGAGCTCTTAGAGCCACCGCCCATCATCGAAGCGCAACCACCAAGAAGAACAAGAATAACGAGAGTGATAAACCACCAACGGAGATAGAAAGGCTTCTTCTTAACGTAGACAGAACCGTCAGCGGCAATAATCTTTTGTGCCATGATTTCCTTTCGGCATCCTCAAGCAGCCATTGCATAAGGAGCCTAATATGATGTGAGTGTATGATTCACAAGGAAATATACTCGCCCCCCCCCAAAGTCAAAGCGTCCTCATTGCTTTAGCAAAATGTATCCCATATCATCAAAAATTAATTTTTAATCTGGGATTAATACCACACAATCACCTCATTTGAAGCGCAGAAAAATACCCGCCCGGTGCCGAAGGCTTACACCTTCCGCACCGGGCGGGTACTTTATCTGCGGTCAGGAGCTTAGATGTTGAAGCCCAGCGCGCGCATCATATCGCGGCCGTCCTCAGTAATACGCTCCGGGCCCCACGGCGGCATCCAAACCCAGTTCACACGCCAAGAATCAACCAGGTTCTCCAGGTTGCTCTGAACCTGCTCCTCAATAACCTCCTGCAGCGGGCACGCCGCGGTGGTCAGAGTCAGGTCCAGAATGAGGGTTCCATCCTCATCCCAGCGCAGACCGTAGAGCAGACCAAGGTCAACAATATTGACGCCGAGCTCCGGGTCAATGACCTCCTTGAGGGCTTCCTCAATTTCTTCCTGAGGAACACGAACCTGCACAGTCTCAGTCATAGTTCTATCTTTCTATCAGAATCCGATAAGGAGAAGAAGCTTACTTCTTACCCACGTAAGAAACGTAGCCCTCTTCTTCCAGGCGGTCAGCCAGCTCGGGGCCGCCCTGGTCAACCATCTTGCCGTCCACGAACACGTGCACGAACTGCGGCTTGATGTAGCGCAGAATGCGGGTGTAGTGGGTAATCAGCATGACGCCCATGTCGTTCGCCTCGTGTGCACGGTTCACGCCCTCAGAAACGATCTTCAGTGCGTCAACGTCCAGACCAGAGTCGGTCTCGTCCAGGATGCCGAACTTGGGCTTGAGCAGCTCAAGCTGAAGAATCTCGTGGCGCTTCTTCTCACCACCGGAGAAGCCCTCATTCACGTTACGTGCGATGAACGCGGGGTCAATCTCCAGGTTCTTCATGGCTTCCTTAACGTCCTTGGTCCAGGTACGCAGGGAGGGAGCCTGACCGTCCACAGCGGTCTTAGCGGAACGCAGGAAGTTGGACATGGTCACACCGGGGATCTCAACCGGGTACTGCATAGCCAGGAACAGGCCTGCGCGGGCACGCTCGTCCACGCTCATCTCGGTGATGTCCTCACCGTCGAGCAGGATCTGACCGGAGTCAACCTGGTACTTGGGGTGGCCAGCAATGGTGGAAGCCAGAGTGGACTTACCGGAACCGTTCGGGCCCATGATTGCGTGAATCTCGCCCGAGTTGATGGTCAGGTTAACGCCCTTCAGGATGGGCTTGGTGGTTTCGTCGTCGAGGATAACCGAGACGTGAAGGTCCTTGATTTCAAGAGTAGACATTGATTTCTCCTGGTAAAGCTTAGTTGTTGCTGAGGGCGAGCTCTGCCTCAAGGGCCTCGGTGAGCTGCTCTTCAAGTTCGGGAACACGAATCTGCTGAATGATCTCGTTCAGGAAGCCGCGCACGACCAGACGGCGTGCCTCAGCCTCCGGAATACCGCGAGCCTGCAGGTACCACAGGTGCTGCTCATCGAGCTGGCCGGTGGTGGATGCGTGGCCGGCGCCCTCAATCAGGCCGGTCTCAATCTCCAGGTTCGGCACGGAGTCGGCGCGGGGGCCAACTTCCAGCAGCAGGTTACGGTTCAGCTCGTAGGTGTCGGTGCCTTCTGCATCCTTACCAATCAGAACGTCACCAACCCATACGGAGTGCGCACCCTTACCCTGCAGCGCGCCCTTGTAGGTCACGCGGGACTTGCAGTTGGGTACGGAGTGGTCCACGAACAGGCGGGACTCAATGTGCTGGCCAGCGTCTACGAAGTACAAGCCGTACATTTCAGTCTCAGCGCCGGGAGCGGTGAACTTGGTGGAGGGGGTCACGCGCACCAGGTCGCCGCCGAGGGACACCACAACGTGCTTGAAGCGTGCGTTGCGGCCCAGCTTAGCGTAGTGTGCGGAGGTGTGGATTGCGTCGTCAGCCCACTGCTGCACGGAAACAACGTTCAGCTCAGCCTCGTCGTTCACCACGAACTCAACGTTCTGTGCCAGAACGATGGAGCCGGTGTGGCGCAGAACCACGACAGCCTTCGAGAAGGGCTTAGCCTCAACTACGATGTGCTGCGCGGCAGCCTCGTTGCCGGTGCCGGTGATGTCGATTTCCACGTGCTCAGCCAGTTCAGCTTCGGCGGGGATGGTCACCACGGTTGCTTCGGTGAAGCTGGACCACGCGTTCGCAGCCACACGGTCCTCGGGGATACCTGCGGAGCCGATGCGTGCATCCTCACGGGAGACGGTCTCAACCTGAACCTGCTCGGGTGCAGTGATCTGCGGTGCCGGTGCGGTACCGGTCAGCTTCTCCAGGTGTAGGCCGCCCAGACGCTTCAGCGGGGTGAAGCGCCAGTCCTCTTCACGACCGGTCAGCGGTGCGAAGTCCTCCACGTTGTAGGAGGTCTTACGCTCTGCACGGGATGCTTCGAGCACCTTCTGGACGTTGTTCGGGTTGGAGCCCTGGTGGTGTGCCTCGGTGGCACGGTACAGGGTGTCATCGTGGGCGAACTCGGTGGCGAGCTTCTCGCCCTCCTGGTCCATGCCGGGGATGATCGGGGAGTGGTAACCCAGGGTTTCTTCGTTGGTCGGCATTAGCCCACAGATCCTTCCATCTGAAGTTCGATCAGGCGGTTCAGTTCGAGTGCGTACTCCATCGGCAGCTCGCGGGCGATAGGCTCAACGAAGCCGCGAACGATCATCGCCATTGCTTCTTCTTCGCTCAGGCCGCGCTGCATCAGGTAGAACAGCTGGTCCTCGGAGACGCGGGAAACGGTCGCCTCGTGACCCATGGTCACATCGTCCTCGCGGACATCCACGTAGGGGTAGGTGTCGGAGCGGGAGATGGTATCCACCAGCAGTGCGTCACAGACCACGGAAGACTTGGAGTGCTTAGCGCCCTCACGAACCTGAACCAGGCCGCGGTATGCGCTACGGCCACCGTTACGTGCCACGGACTTGGACACAATGGTCGAGGAGGTGTTCGGTGCAATGTGAACCATCTTCGAGCCGGTGTCCTGGTGCTGACCCTCACCCGCGAATGCGATGGACAAGGTCTCACCCTTAGCGTGCTCACCGACCATGTAAACAGCCGGGTACTTCTGGGTGACCTTCGAACCGATGTTGCCGTCCACCCATTCCATGGTGGCACCCTCGTGCGCAACCGCACGCTTGGTCACCAGGTTGTAGACGTTGTTCGACCAGTTCTGGATGGTGGTGTAGCGAACGCGTGCGTTCTTCTTCAGCACAATCTCAACCACTGCGGAGTGCAGGGAGTCGGACTTGTAGATGGGGGCGGTGCAACCCTCAATGTAGTGAACGTAGGAGCCTTCGTCCGCGATGATCAGGGTGCGCTCGAACTGACCCATGTTCTCGGTGTTAATGCGGAAGTACGCCTGCAGCGGGATCTCCACGTGAACTCCCGGGGGAACGTACACGAAGGAGCCACCGGACCATACGGCGGTGTTCAGTGCGGAGAACTTGTTGTCACCAATCGGGATGATGGAGCCGAAGTATTCCTTGAACAGTTCGGGGTATTCGCGCAGACCGGTGTCGGTGTCGACGAAAATCACACCCTGCTTCTCCAGGTCCTCACGGATCTGGTGGTACACAACCTCAGACTCGTACTGTGCAGCCACACCCGCGACGAGGGAGTTACGCTCCGCCTCGGGGATACCCAGGCGCTCGTAGGTGGTGCGGATGTCCTCGGGCAGTTCCTCCCAAGAAGCCGCCTGGCCCTCGGTCGAGCGCACGAAGTACTTGATGTTGTCGAAGTCGATTTCGGAAAGATCCGCACCCCAGGTGGGCATGGGCTTACGCTCGAAGAACTTCAGCGCCTTCAGACGCATATCCAGCATCCACTGGGGTTCGTTCTTCTTTGCAGAGATGTCGCGCACGACATCCTCATCCAGGCCGCGCTTAGCTACCTGGCCTGCTTCGTCGGAGTCTGCCCAACCGTACTCGTAGTTGCCAATGCCCTCGAGTTCGGGGTTCATCTCCAGGATCTCTGAAATGACGGTGTCGTTGGCGTTCTGCCCAACTTTCTCAGTCATTACGGCCTTTCTTCGATGGTTATTACATTTCTCGCCGCCACCTGCCGGTTGCAGGCGCGGTAGTTGAGGGGGCTGATGCCGCGCTCAACCACGATGCGTGATGCGGTGTACGCAGTGTGCTTGCGGTGTACACCGCGTGGTTGCGGGCGGGTTTCAGCGTGCGGCTCGCACCCTTGACGGGTTCATCGGGGTGTGCCGCTGGGTACTGCGGTGATTGTTACGCGGAAGATTCCTCCGAAGGTTTCCCTGCGGATTCTTCTGCGTTCTTCTCACTCTCGGCGGTGACGCGGTTCAGGGGCACGTGCGTGGTACATACGTGAGCACCCGAAGCCATGGTTGAAAGCCTACGGACATCAACACCGAGCAGGTCAGAAATAATCCCGGTTTCCTGCTCGCAGAACACTTGGAAGTCTCCAGCGAGGTCACGTACCGGGCAGTGACCCTGACAGAGCTGAATACTTGCCAGGAAATGCTCGGGAACAGTTCGTCCTGCAGGAGGTGCGGTGACCTGAGCGGTCGCCACGAAACCGTCCTTGCTCATTGCCTCTGCGAGCGCCTGCGCTCGGGCTGCCACATCGTCACCGGCGGCTTCTACGACGGGTCGGTAGCGGGCTTCCATTTCTGCGGCGCGGGCGGAGGCGAAAGCTTCGAGGGCTTCCTGGCCGACCGTGTCGCGGAGCATTTGCAGGGCTTCGCGGGCGATGGTGAGGTAGTCGTTGCCGAGGCGTTCGTGGCCCTGGGGGGCAATCACGTAGCGGCGGGCGGGTCGTCCGGCTCCGGCGCCGTGCTTTTTGATGGGCGCTACCTCGATCATGTTGTTGGATTCGAGGGCGTCGAGGTGGCGGCGTACCGCTGCGGGGGTGAGGCTGAGGAGTTCACCGAGGGTTGCTGCGGATACGGGGCCGTTGTTGAGGACTTCACGCAGGACGCGGTCCCTGGTGCGTTCTTCTGCCTCGGCTTTGCGCTTGGATGTGCGTGCCGCGGAGGACTTTGTACTGGAAGCACCAGTAGAGCCCGAGGCGGCGGTTCGGGTGCCGTTTCGGGTCTGCGCCTCGTTCGTTGAGACGCGCTGAGGGGTCTTATTCACGGAATACACAAATAAAGTATGTCCTAATTAGTTTTTCTTTGGCTAGTTAGGTACCCCTACTTGCTAACTTTTCTACCTTAGGGTGAACTTTTAAGTCGTAACAAGTGTGCCTTAAACGTGAGTTAGGGCATAAGATGAAGGGGGCACACACGCTCATTCATCGAAAAAATCGAAAGTGACTGTCTATGGAGACCACCACCGCGGGCCAGCAGGACCACCCGGGGCGTGCATCCGCCGCGCAAACGGCACACGCTGAGCACCACACGGAGCCCAGCGCCTCCCCCACCGCACGACGACGCATCATCACCGAAGAACCGGCGCTCAGCATTAAAGACCTCATCAAAGAGTTCAAACCCTCACGCGCCTTCCGCACCAAATACCCCGAACGGCTCACCGCCAGCGGGCTCTACCGCGCCGTCAACAAGGTCAACCTGCGCGTCTTCCCCGGCGAGGTGGTCGTCCTACTCGGAGCCAACGGCGCCGGCAAAACCACGACCCTCGCCTGCGCGCAGGGTCTACTCAAACCCACCCGCGGTACCGTGCGCCTCCTCGGAGAAAACCCGCTGCAGGCGGACCCGGAGCTGCGCGCCAAGGTCGGCATTATGCTCCAGGACGGCGGCCTACCCAACGCCATGCACCCCATCCCGCTGCTGGAACACATCTCCACCATGTACACCGACCCGTACCCGGTCGAAGAGCTGGCAGAACGCCTGGGCATTGATGCCTTCAACGGCACCACGATTCGCCGCCTCTCAGGTGGTCAGAAGCAGCGTGTCTCCCTTGCCGCCGCCCTCATCGGCCGCCCGGACGTGCTCTTCCTCGACGAGCCCTCCGCGGGCCTGGATCCGCAATCCCGCAACGTCGTCTTCGACATCATTCGTGAACAGCGTGAACTCGGCACCGCTATTGTGCTCACCACGCACCTGATTGACGACGTGCAGAAGCTCGCCGACTACGTGTACATCATTGAAAACGGCACCACAGTTCAGGAAGGTACCGTCTCCGAGCTCATCGCCAGCGACGGCACGAACCGCCTGCAGTACAGCCTGAACGCACCCACCCTCACCCGTGAGCAGCTGCTGCCCGCGCATCTGCGTGCCGGTGTGGAGCTCATCGAGAAGGTGCCCTACACCCCGGCGCGTGACGGTGCCCCCTCCGTGCCCGGCGAGTATGAGCTGGTCGGTGCGCTACGCCCCGAACACCTGGCGGCATTCACCGCGGCACTCGCCGAGCATTACCTCATGCCGATTTCTCTGACCATGGAACCGAAGACCCTTGAGGATGTCTTCCTCGACATTTCAGGACGTGATATCCGATGAGCAACACCGCACGCACCAACAACCGGGCTGTAGAAAACGCTGCAGAAGATGCTGCCGAAAACCCGGTAGAAGAGAACCAAGTGGAAGGGAACCGCATGGAAGAACGCGCCGCGAACACCCGCCCCAAGGTCTCCTCTATTGACGAAGACGAGGAGTACATTCCCCCGCGCGCGAACTATCCGCTCGTGCGCGTCATTGAGCAGGGCCGCTACGAAACCATGGCGATGCTACGCAATGGCGAGCAGCTGATGCTCAACATTATTTTTCCCGTCATGGCGCTTATTGCCCTGCGGTTCACCGGCCTGATTGATGAGTACGCCAACTCGGTGGGTGTCTCCCGCATGGATGCGGCGGTCCCCGGCGTTCTGGCGCTCTGCGTGATTTCTACGGCGCTGTCCGGTCAGGGCATTGCCACCGGTTTTGATCGCCGCTACGGTGTGCTGCGGTTCCTGGCGACCACTCCCCTGGGCCGTAACGGCCTGATCATGGGCAAGTGCATTGCGGTGCTGGTAGTCGTGGCAATTCAGTTCACGCTGGTGGCGGTGCTCGGGTACGGTCTGGGGTGGCGCCCGGACGCTATCGCCGTCTCGCGCTCCATTATCACGATGATCATGGGTGCCGGCGCATTTACGGCACTTGGACTGCTCATTGCCGGTACGGTGCGCGCGGAGGCGACCCTCGCCATCGTGAATATCGCCTGGGTAATTCTTGCCGGTGCCGGAGGCGTCGTGTTCCCGCTGAAGTCCTTCCCCGACTGGTACGCCGCGGTTGTGGCGTGGTCGCCCTCGGCTGCTCTGGGCGATGCGCTGCGCGGCAACTTCATTCAGCATCAGTGGCTTGCCGACCCGCACTGGGTATTGATCGTATGGACCGTGGTCATTGGGTTTATTGCCTCACGCAAGTTCAAGTGGTCCGACTAGTAGTGACCCAGATAGAAGCATCCCAGCTAGAGGCGACCTGATTGCCCCTGATGGTCACAGCCGCAGGTAAAAAGGCACAGGTTAAGCCGCAGGATAAAAGGCGGGCGCCGGATATGTTCCGACATATCCGGCGCCCATTTATTTAACACAAACTTTTAGCCTCAACCGCACACAAAATGTACAGTCTGAGACTAAAAGATAGCACCCCCTCCAGAACCTTGTATCTCGCCACCACAGCAAGATAGTCATCAGTTTCCGCGCGGAGGAGGGGCTTCAATCACCGAGATGCAGACCGACCCAACCACTGTTTCGGTCTGCAACCTTCCTGCTCAACCTTAACATGAGCTTCACCACTTACACAAAAATTGTTACATTACTGAACAATATTCAGCCACGAGCTCACCAATACCACCCAAAAGTACGCACCCCACACCCGGAAAGACCAGTCAACAGAGGCATAACAGCCCGTATCACCTGTGCGTATCACCCTGTGAATGTCTGCAGCCCCACACCGGATACTGCCGTTTAGTGAACTATCCTGTTAAAACGAAAGGGTCGAAACAAACCTCCCGGCTCCCCGCACCTACCCGGGCATTTACCGGGGCATCTACCGGGTACTTACCCGAGTACCTACGCAGGTACCCACCGGCGCGGGAATAAGCACCCCCAAAGGCACGTTACACCCGACGGACAGCGCGCTAGCACAAGCCTGCTGGCGCATCCACTCACGTTGTGAAAGGACACCCCACGTGGCAGAGAACTTCCAGTGGACTGAAACCGACCAGCGCGCCGTAGATACCGCACGTATCCTCGCCGCAGACGCCGTAGAAAAGGTCGGATCCGGTCACCCCGGCACCGCAATGAGCCTGGCGCCGGTCGCCTACCTGCTCTTCCAGAAGGTCATGAACCAGGATCCCTCCGACGACCGCTGGGAAGGCCGTGACCGCTTCATCCTCTCCCCCGGCCACACCTCCCTCACCCTGTACACTCAGCTGTTCCTCGGCGGCTACGGCCTCGAAATGAAGGACCTGGAAGCCCTGCGCACCTGGGGTGCCCTAACCCCCGGCCACCCCGAATACAAGCACACCAAGGGTGTAGAAATCACCACCGGCCCGCTCGGCCAGGGCCTGGCATCCGCTGTCGGCTTCGCCTACGCACAGCGCCGTATGCGCGGCATGTTCGACCCCGAAGCTGCACCGGGCACCTCCCCCTTCGACCACCACGTCTACGTCATCGCCTCCGAGGGTGACGTGCAGGAAGGCGTCACCGCCGAGGCGTGCGCGCTCGCAGGTCACCAGGAGCTCGGCAACCTGATCGTCGTCTGGGACCGCAACCACATCTCCATTGAGGAAGACACCGACGTTGCCTTCACCGAGGACGTAGCAAAGCGCTACGAGTCCTACGGTTGGGATGTTCAGCGCGTGGACTGGACCCGCACCGGCGACTACGTTGAGGACGTCGCAGAACTGTACGCCGCTATTGAGCGCGCGAAGGCTGTCACCGACAAGCCCTCCTTCATTGAGCTCCGCACCATCATCGGCTACCCCGCCCCCACCAAGCAGAACACCGGCGCAGTGCACGGCTCCAAGCTCGGCGCCGATGAGGTTGCCGCAACCAAGGAACTGCTCGGCTTCGACCCCGCCAAGAGCTTCTTCATCGAGGAGAACGTCCTGGCGCACACCCGCCAGCTCGTTGAGCGCGGCGCCGCAGCGCACAAGGCATGGGATGAGAAGTTCGAGGCATGGGCTAAGGCAAACCCCGAGCGCGCCGAACTGTACAAGCGCCTCGTCGCAGGCGAACTGCCCGCCGACTACAAGGCTGCTTTCCCCGTGTTCGAGGCCGGCACCTCCGTGGCAACCCGCGCAGCATCCGGCACCGTCATCAACGCTATCGCTGACACCTTCCCCGAACTGTGGGGCGGCTCCGCTGACCTCGCCGGTTCGAACCTGACCACCATCAAGGGTGCAGAGTCCTTCAACCCGGCATCGCGAACCACCGAAGACTGGACCGGCAACCCCTACGGCCGCGTGCTGCACTTCGGTATTCGCGAGCAGGCTGCCGCAGCAATCGTCAACGGTATTGTGCTCTCCTCCCCCACCCGCGCTTTCTCGGGCACCTTCTTCGTGTTCTCCGACTACCAGCGCCCGGCTGTTCGCCTCTCCGCGCTGATGGGCGTTCCCGCACTGTACGTGTGGACCCACGACTCCATCGGCGTGGGCGAGGACGGCCCCACCCACCAGCCGATCGAGCATCTCTCCTCCCTGCGCGCTATCCCCGGCTTCGACGTGGTTCGCCCCGCGGACGCTAACGAAACCGCCGTCGCATGGCGCACCATTCTGGAGAAGTCCGACCGCCCCGCAGGTATCGTGCTCTCCCGCCAGAACCTGCCCGTCTGGGCTCGTGAAGACGTGCACGCAGACGCTGAGGGTGAGAAGTTCGCTTCCGCTGAGGGCACCGCACGCGGCGGCTACATCATGGCTGACACCGAGGGCACCCCGGACGTCATCCTGATCGCTACCGGTTCCGAGGTTGAGCTCGCTATTCAGGCTCGCGCAACCCTCGCAGAGCAGGGTATCGCGGCTCGCGTGGTCTCCATGCCTTCGCGTGAGTGGTTCGCCGAGCAGGATGCAGAGTACCGCGAGTCGGTTCTGCCCTCCTCTGTTGCAGCCCGTGTCTCCGTCGAGGCTGGCCTGGCGATGAGCTGGTACGACCTGCTCGGCACCGCAGGCCGCGCCGTGTCCATCGAGCACTTCGGTGCATCCGCCGATGCGAAGACCCTGTACCGCGAATTCGGTATCACCGCGGAGGCTGTCGTGGCTGCCGCTAAGGAATCCATCGACGCCGCTAAGTAAGCGGTAACAACGCCGCGGTAACTGCCGCGCACACTGCGCTCCCCCCTGTACGGGGGTGCAGGCGCAACGGGGAGGCTCCGGCTGACCACTCAGCCGGAGCCTCCCGCCACCCAGTAGATTTCACTGAATATCTCAATTTTCAATTTCGACATTTTCAATTTCGACAAAGAATCGAAGGTTTTCACATGTCTGAGTCCACTCAGAAGCTTTCCGACGCCGGTGTCTCCATCTGGCTTGATGACCTCTCCCGTGAGCATCTGACCAGCGGCAACCTCGCCGAACTCATCAAGACCCACAACGTCGTCGGTGTGACCACCAACCCCACCATCTTCGCTGGTGCGCTCTCCAAGGGTGCCGCATATGCTGAGCAGATGCGTGAACTTGCCGCAGCCGGCGCAAGCGTTGAAGAGGCAGTCTTCGCCGCAACCTGCGACGACGTACGCGCAGCCTGCGACGTGTTCGCACCCGTCTACAGGGCATCCAACGGTTTTGACGGCCGCGTTTCCATCGAGGTTGATCCCCGCCTGGCACGCGATGCTGAGGGTACCGCCAAGATGGCGCGTGAACTCTACGAGCGTGTGGGCCGCGAAAACGTCATGATCAAGATCCCCGCAACCCAGGAAGGTCTGCGCCCCATCGCAGAGACCCTGGCTGCTGGCATCAGCGTGAACGTGACCCTGATCTTCTCCCTGACCCGCTACCGCGAGGTCATCAACGCCTACATGCTCGGCCTGGAACAGGCGCTGGAGAACGGTAAGGACCTGTCCACCATCCACTCGGTCGCATCCTTCTTCGTCTCCCGCGTAGACACCGAAATCGATGCGCGCCTCGAAGCTGCCGGCGGCGACGCTGTACAGCTCAAGGGCAAGGCAGGCCTGGCAAACGCACGCCTCGCCTACGAGGTGTTCGAGGAAATGTTCTCCTCCCAGCGTTGGGCACGTCTGGAAGCACACGGCGCGAACGTACAGCGCCCGCTGTGGGCATCCACCGGTGTGAAGGACCCCTCGCTGCCGGACACCCTGTACGTCACCGGCTTGGTCGCACCCAATACCGTGAACACCATGCCCGAGGCAACCCTGAACGCTGTTGCTGACCACGGTGAGATCACCGGCAACACCATCGTGCCGAACTACTCCGAGTCCAACAAGGTTCTGGACGCTATCTCCGCTTATGTCTCCTACCCGGAGGTCGTGGAGAAGCTCGAGGTTGAGGGCCTGTCCAAGTTCGACGTCTCCTGGGAAGAACTGCTGCAGACCGTCCGTGAGGCACTCGAGCAGGCTAAGTAGCCACACCACAGTAGCCGCCAAAATATAGCGCGGCATCTCAACCTAATCCGCCGGGGTTCCCGCCAGAGCTTCACCGCTCGGGGAACCTCGGCGAATTAGGGTGCCACTGAAACAATCCCGTCAAAACCGGTACAATACAGGGTACACACCTTCCAAAATGCGGCATCGCCTCCGCGCGAATAAAGGTACGAACCGCGCGCCGCACGAACCAACCAAGGCAATCAAAGGAATATATTGTGACTATCGGTCATGAAGCGAACCCCCTCAGGGACACTCGCGACCGCCGCATTACCCGCATTGCGGGGCCGTCCGCGCTCGTCTTCTTTGGCGTAACCGGTGACCTGGCCCGCAAGAAGCTGCTTCCGGCAGTGTATGACCTCATGAACCGCGGTTTGCTCCCGCCGAGCTTCGGCCTTGTCGGCTTCGGCCGCCGCCCCTGGAGCGATGACGACTTCCGCGCCTACGTGCGTGAATCTGTTGAGGCAAACGCCCGCACCCCCTTCCGCGAGGATGTGTGGAACCAGTTCCAGCAGGGCATGCGATTCGTCGTGGGTGCCTTCGACGACGACGCAGCCTATGAACAGCTCAAGAGCACCCTCGCCGAACTCGACGAGCGTGGCGCCCACGGCAACCACGCCTTCTACCTGTCGATCCCCCCGAAGGCTTTCGAGCAGGTGCTCACCAAGCTCGCCGAACACGACCTCGCATCCCGCGATAACGACACCGTCAACCCCGTCGACGGTTGGCGTCGCGTGGTTATTGAGAAGCCTTTCGGTCACAACCTCGAAAGCGCACGCGAACTGAGCTCCATCGTGGAGGCGGTCTTCCCGCCCGACTCCGTGTTCCGCATCGACCACTACCTGGGCAAGGAAACCGTGCAGAACATCCTGGCAATGCGTTTCTCCAACCAGATGTTCGAGCCGCTCTGGAACTCCAACTACGTTGACCACGTCCAGATCACCATGGCTGAAGACATCGGCATCGGCTCCCGCGCAGGCTACTACGACGGCGTGGGTGCAGCCCGCGACGTCATCCAGAACCACCTGCTGCAGCTGCTCGCCCTCACCGCTATGGAAGAGCCCCTCAGCCTCGACGCTAAGCACCTGCGCGCCGAAAAGGCTAAGGTCCTCGAAGCAGTCCGCATTGACGACCTGCCGAACTCCTTCGCGCTCGGCCAGTACGCCGCAGGCTACCAGGGCGGCGAACACGTCAACGGCTTCTTCGACGAAGCAGACATCCCCGCAGACTCCCGCACCGAAACTTTTGCGGCGCTGAAGGTCTCCATCGCAAACCGCCGCTGGGAAGGCACCCCCTTCTACCTGCGCGCCGGTAAACGCCTGGGCCGCCGCGTCACCGAAATCGCGGTGATCTTCAAGAAGTCCTCCGACCGTCTCTTCGGTGAAAGCGAAAACCTGCAGGCAGGCCAGAACGCCGTCGTCATCCGTGTGCAGCCCGACGAGGGTATGACCATCCGCTTCGCGGCGAAGGTCCCCGGCACCCAGATGGAAATCCGCGACGTCAACATGGACTTCGGCTACGGCCACTCCTTCACCGAAGAGTCCCCCGAAGCCTACGAACGCCTTATCCTGGATGTTCTGCTCGGCGAACCGCCGCTGTTCCCCCGCCACGAAGAAGTCGAGCTCTCCTGGAAGATCCTCGACCCCTTCGAAGAGTACTGGGAAGAAAACCGCATTAAGCCTGAACCCTACGAGTCCGGTTCGTGGGGTCCGCGTTCAGCACACGAAATGCTCGAACGTGACAACCGCGCTTGGAGGCGCCCGTGATCTCGCACCTGCATAACACCACCGTTTCCGCCATCAACAAGGAACTGAGCCACCTGGCGGCAGCCAACGGTAGCCTCAGCAGCGGACGAGTACTCACCCTCGTGGTCCTCGCGGAAAAGGGCCACTCCCGCGAAGCGATGCGCGCCGCAATTCGTGCCTCCCACGAACACCCGAGCCGCATTATTGTGCACATCTCCCACGACCCGCTCGACCCCGACCAGCTGGATGCAGAAATCCACCTGGGCGGCGACACCGGCGCGTCCGAGATGATTGTTCTGCGTGGCTGGGGTAGCGCATCCCGCCCGACTGAGGCACTGATCTCCGGTCTGCTGCTGCCGGACTCCCCGATTGTGGTCTGGTGGCCGCACTCGGTGCCGGAGAACCCGGCACAGCACTCCATCGGTCGTATCGCGCAGCGTCGCATTACTGACTCTGCACGCGCCGACAACCCGAAGGAAGCACTGCGCAAGCTCACCGACGTATTCCGTGCCGGCGACACCGACCTGGCATGGACCCGCCTCACCCTGTGGCGCACCCAGCTGGCAGCGCTCATGGAGCAGATGCCCTCCTCCCCCGTGCGCCGCGTGGTCGTGTGGGGTTCGAGCAAGTCCCCGTCCGTGGTGCTGCTCGGTACTTGGCTCGGCTGGAAGCTTGAAGCGCCCGTACACCTCGCCACCATCGGTGCGGCAAACCGCGGCCTGTACCGCGTCAGCATTGAGCGTGAAGACGGTTCCGTGACGATGTTCCGCCCCGGCATTTCCGTGGCGACCATCTCCACCCCGTACGCACCCGATCAGCAGATTGCGCTGCCGGTGCGCACCCTCGCCGAGTGCATCTCTGAGGAGTTGCGCCGCCTCGATCCGGACGACACCTACGGTGACGTGCTGAAGCAGGCGCTGTGCACCGTCACCCTTGTGGACGATACCTGCCAGCCTGAAGACATGCTGGATCTCGAAGAATACCCGGAGGTTTTCGATGCCTAAGATTCAGAACATGGGCGCATCCACCCCCACCCTGGTGGCGCACCCGACCCGCGAGGCTCTCGCCGCGGACGCGGTGACCCGCATCCTCGACATCATTGAGCACGTGCTCTCTGAGCGCACTAACGCCCACATTTCGCTGACCGGCGGCACGATGGGTATCGCCACCTTGAAGGCATGGGCTGAGAACGAGCGTGTGAAGGATATCGACTGGTCCCGCGTGCACTTCTGGTTCTCCGATGAGCGTTACGTGCCCGAGCGTAGCACCGAACGTAATGACGGTCAGGCTATTGAGGTGCTGCTCGCTCCCCTGCTGTCGCACGGCCTGGTCGTGGGCAATGTGCACCGCATGGGTCCGTCCGATATTTTCACCGGCCTGGAAGCTGCCGCTGAGCACTACGCCTTTGAGATGCGCGACTACGCCGGTTCCGCACCGGCTGTGAGCGTGCAGATGCCCGAGGGCGCGACCGAACTGCCGCTGGCTGGCGGTCACGGTGGCGGCGCTGGTCACGAGCACGGTGGCTCCGGCGGTTGTGGTTGCGGTGGCGGCGGTTGCGGTTCTTCCGCACCCGAGCAGTCCATCGAAGAGACCACCCTGGAAGACTTCGACGCTGAGGCTGCTGAGCCCGCAGGTGGTTGCGGATGCGGCGGCGGAGGCTGCGGTGGTGGCGGTGGTGGCCAGTGGCCCGCACCGGTCTTTGACATCACCCTGCTGGGCATGGGCCCGGACGGTCATATTGCGTCCCTGTTCCCGGGCCGCAAGCAGGTTCTGCTGGGTACCGGACTGCCGGAGGACCCGGTTGAGGGCGGTAAGGCTGTGACCGTGATGGTTTCTGATTCGCCGAAGCCGCCGGCTGAGCGTGTGTCGGTGACCCTGCCGATTATCAATAATTCGCGTCACGTGTTCTTCCTCATCACCGGTGAGGATAAGCAGGATGCGACCAGCCGCCTTCTGGCTGGCGCGAAGCTGGATGCTGAGGACCTGAACGCTCAGCTGCTGCTGGAAACCCCTGCGGTGGGTGCGCGCGGCGAGAAGCAGACCCTGATTTTTGCAACTGAGGAGTCGTTGGCTCCTGAGAACCGTCCGTAAGGTTCCGGTTCTGAACTGCACCAAGACATAAAAGAGTGGAGCCCCGGATAGACACCTATCCGGGGCTCCACTCTTTGCTACGCTCGCCTACCGCCCGTCTACTTTTCAGTAGCGGCAGGATTCTGCGACTGCTGTTCCTGGGGCTCCTCCGCGTCGTCCTCGAAGCCCACGTACAGTGCCGCCAGCGACGGAACCGTCGCCTCCAGCACCTCCTGCGCCTCCTCAGCGGTCGGAACGAGCTTCGCACCGGTCAGCTGCAGGTACTCGCGCACCGTCATGGGCTGCGCCCAGTCAAAATGCTCACGCACAGCGGTAATGTTCGCACCTGACTGTAGCACGTTAATGCCGCGGGCAAGACCGATATCCGTCACCTTCACAATCGCATCGGTCTCCTCCGGGATGTCGTACGGGTCGCGGTTCTGCAGGTCCACAATGAACGGCAGCACGCCGCGGCTCTCAGCGCGCAGAGTGAACTTGGTGTGCACCTGGCTCACCTCGTGCACCTCGCCCACGCCCACGGCGGGCACCACCATGAAGCCCGCCTGCAGATCGTTCACCGCGGCCAGGGTGTGTGCCTCCCCGAAGCCGGAGTACAGCTGCACCACCGGCACGAGGTAGCATACCTCCGCCTTGAGCGCCTTGCGAGCCTCGATGTCGATGTACTCCCAGGCGCCGCCGGTACCGTCCGTAATGTCACCGGAGTGGTGCGCGTAAATAGCGCCCTGGCTGTTCTTCACGGTCTGCGACCAGTAGCTGATCTTGTCCATGTAGTTGCCTTCAGCGTCGAACATCATCAGCGACAGGTCAATGTCCACGCCCTCATCCCAGAAGCAGAAGAGGCGAATCACACCGGTGGGCGACAGGTGCACCGTCGAGGTGTTGTAACGGCCCATGCCGTCCAGGGAGGGGCGGGCACTGCGGGTGTTCAGCGGCATGACCATCTCGCCCACCTCGTCGGGCAGGTAGATGCTGGTCTCGGCAAGACGACCGGACAGGCCAATCTCGACCAGGCGCTCCAGCTGGTCCAGCACCGCCGGGCTGTACTCGCGCGCCGGAATCATGGTGGCGATACCGGTCTTGGATAGGTTCATGCGCTGCGGGGCGGCAGGCTGAGCTTTCTGGCCGGAAGCCTTGCGGCGCTCTGCGCGCTGGCGCGCGGTAGCTTCGGGGTCGACCGGAATGGACGGCAGCGGGTTCTCCGGGCCGGAATTAGCGCCAAAGAACGAGCCCAGCGGGTTCGGGATACCCGCGTTCTGCATGAGGTTCTGAACCCTCGCGACGCCCTCCGGGTTGCGGCGCGCGTAGTCAGCGAGCTCCCGGTCCTCCTGCGCCGCCACCGGGTTGGCGGGGCGCTCCTTCGGCGGGTTCGCGAGCGCGTTACGTTGCAGGGTCACCAGGTTGCGGATCTGCACCAGGATGGGCGCGGAAACGCGCGGCGCCACGGCGGCAAACGCGTCAAAGATGACCTGCTGGCCGGGGCTCGGTGCGGTGTCGATGCCGTAGCGGGGCGCCTCGAACGCGGTCAGGGCGCGCACCAGCTGGCGTGCAAACACGCCGGGGCGGGTGGAGAGCAGACGCGCCACGTTCTGCGCATCCCGGGTTGCGTAGGCGCGGTCTACCAGCGACTCGAAGCTGTACACCTCACCGCGGTACAGGTCGTCTGCCCAACGGCTCAGCGCGGTCAGTGACGGGTAGTCGCCGGGGTGAACCGCCTTGACGAGGCGCTTGTACATTTCGGCGCCGGGTGCGCTGTCGTAGCGGGCACCCACCGGGTCGGTATCAATAATGCGGTTGAGCAGGTGCGCGATGCGGGTGCGTTCGCTACGGCGCAGCTTCAGGCGCGGCGCGATGCTCAAGCTCAGATCCCCCACCGTGCCGTTGAAACGCAGACGCGAGTAGGCGGCGGCGAGGGCGAGCACCTCCTTCATGGTGCGCAGACGCTCAGCGTCTTCGGGGTGCAGGCAGGCGGCGATGAACACGCGGTTCTCGCGGCTGGTGTTCTCCGGGCGGGCACCCGGCAGAGCGTCATGCTGGGCGAGGAAACGGCGCAACGCCACAAGGTCGCGCTGGTCGGTCTGATTGTACGCCTGCTGCTGACCGAGCAGCTGCTGGTAGAGGGCGCCCGCCATGATTAGGGCGTTCTGCACGCCGCTGACCATCTGCAGGGGTCGGCGGTTGCGTTCCATGGCCGCGAAGTTGGAGCGGCTCATCGGCTGCTGCCACTCGTAGGGCACATAGTTCTCGGGCAGACCACCCAGGATGCGCTCGGTGCCGTCCGGGTTGTAGTACGGGTTGGAGAGGTAGTGCATGATCTGCTCGGTGTAACGCTGCTCGTCGGTGAGCGTCAGGGCGCGCAGGTCAAAGTCGCGGCGGAACATGCGGCCGGGGCGGTACCCGTATTCGTAGGACCAGATGGTCGCGAACAGGGCAAATTCGTTGGCGCTGGCACGCAGCGCCTGGGCGAGGGACTCGTCGCTGAAGGTCAGACCGCAATCGCTCAGGAAGGACACTCGCCCCAGGTCGGTGTCGAATGCGCCGGAGTGGTGCAGATCGTTAATGCGCGAGAAGTCCGAGCGGTAGTAGGGGCCGTACAGGTCGGTGAAGACGTACACGCCGTAGCGGCGCATCAGGATGAGGCGCACGAGGGGGCTGAGGCCCTCGGGCGCTTCGCCGTGAAGGTACGCGGATTCGTTGAGGTAGGGTGATTCTTGCAGGTAGGGGGATGCATCGTAGGGAGTAGTCACGGGTCGTCCTTTCCGTTGGTCTCACCCGGCTGTCACCGTCGGTGGTGGTCTATTTTCTTATCGTAGCGGTGTGGGCGCGAGTTGTCGCTGGGTTTGGTCATCGGTGACCTGCGGGGGCGCTTAGCTACTTAGCTCGGGTTCTCGGCTTCTTCGGTGGTGCCCAGTTCATGGGCGGTACCCGGTCCATGCGGGACGGAAGTTAAAAGAAAAATGGCGGGAAGCGAAGAATCCGACAAATATAAGAAAAAGATATTTCAGAAAGTAGGACTCTTCATGATCCGCCATTACTTATAGATTACTCCCACCCCGCGAGGGTGGTCAAGCCGTTTCGTCACCGAAGCATGCTCGACCGAAGCATACTAGGGGGGGTTTCTACTAGGGGGTTTCTACCCGCCGGTGAGGCTCTAAGCTAAGGGGCAAGTAGCCTCACCGGCAGGTAGGTTTTTCGGGCTAGGACTCTCGGGCTAGGATTCACCCAGCAGGGCGAGCGCAGCTTCGCGGGCGGCAAGCGCCTCCTCCGTCTCGCGGGCAGGCACGGCAGCCAGGGCGCGCAGGCTCTTCGCCAACACCGTGGATCCCTTCATCTTCGGCTCCAGGACGGCGGGAATCTCAACCGGCGTGCCGTACAGCTCGGCAAGCTCCACGGCAAGACGCACATAGTCGCCGCCCTTCGTCAGCCCATCAACCATAGGTAGCAGCAGGCGCAGAACCTGCAACACACGCCAACCCGCCAGCGGACTAATAGCCGACACCTCACGCAGGGTCGCCACCAGGCGGTTCGGAAGGACCATCCCGTCTTCCAGAGCCCACTTCAGGGTCTCCGCGAAAGTTCCTGTATCCAGCAGGCCCGCCTCAAAGAGTGCCGCAATGGCCTCTGCCGCCGCCAGACGGTACTCAGGATTCTTCGCGCTCGCCACGTAGCCGAGCAGGGTGCAGGTTGGGGCGCCCACCTGCACGGTGGACTCCCTCAACGCGCGCATTAGTACGGGAACGGGGGTGACGGTCTTCTCCTCAACGCACTGCGAAGCGGCGAACAGGAAGTATGCCGAGAGCAGGTCCGGGTTGTTCTGAAGCAGCCAGGAGGACCACTCGGTGAGCACGATAATATAGTCGCCCCGCCACCCATCGACGCTATCGAGATTCAGTAGGTACACGAAGGGAATCAAGGCGGTGTTTAACACCTCGTAGGCGATGGCTTCCTCGGGGCTCATGCCAGCGGTTGCGTGGCTCAGCGCCTCGCGCGCCTCATCCGCAGTATCCACGATGTCGCCCTTGACCTGCCACATGGGCTGGTACTTCACGAATTCCTCAACGTTAAAGTTTTCGAAACCTGCCTCGCGAAGACGACCCGACCTGCTGGCCTCCTGGTATTCCCAGACTCGATCATTGTCGAGACCACGATTGAAGCCGCTCCAGGGCATATCCAGACCAGAAACAGTACGATAAGTCCAGTCACTGTAGGTAAGCTGACGGGCGGGTAGTGGTGCGCTCAGCAGACGCACCGTGCGTCCTTCCGTGTGGTACTCTCCCCCGGCGGCGACGGCACGCATCTGTTCCCGGAAAATCTCGTGGAGGTCACGGTAACCCTTCAACGGCTTGTAGTCAGCATTCCAGAGATGGTGTTTATTTTGAATAGTTAGACGTATCATCTCTTCCTTGCTCAGGAGCGCGTTACTCGGGCGAGCTCGTGCAACCATCTCGCTACGGTCGGAATACTGCAGGAGCGGCGTCAGCTCGGGTAGCTCCCAGGAATTGCATCCCATGGCCTCGGCGTTAGCTTCCAATACGGCGCAGAGGGCAGGCATACACGCAACGTTGTTGTAGTAATATTCGCGGGCAATCTTGAGCAGGGTACGAAGCTGCTGCTGATCTGCCGGTACCAGCTTGCCGGTCGCCGCAAAGTGGTAAAGACGAGCCAGGTTCTCTCCCCTCTCAACGGGGAGTTCGGCTCCCACGATTTGACCGAGATGGGTGTTCGATTCCTCAATCAGCAGAGTGCAGAACTCGTCCAGATTCGTAATGGGGGTGAACGGCTCATGGCGCGGGGTACCGGGCAACAGTACCGGCGGTACCTCTACGGAGGCGCCCGCCGCCTCCGCCTCTCCCGGCTGGGGTAGGCGGTCTTCGGGCAGGCAGGCTTCCGCAGCGCCGCGCAACTCCAGGGGCAGCACCTCGTAGGCTTCGAGGACACGGTCAGCAATGTAGTCGGCAAGCGCCAGCTGCTCAGCGGTTTGCGCCTTCTTGCGCTTGGCTTTGCTCAAACCAGCGTACTGGGTGGCAATGAGCTTCAGCAGACGCAGGGCACCGCGCTGGATCTTCTTTTCGGTGCGGTAGAGGTTCGCGCCGAGTGCGTCGATGAGCTGTTCCAGCTCAACCTGTTCGAGCGGTGCCAGCTCTGCGTTTTCGTTCTTCTGCAGGGCGGCGGGTGCGCAGGCTTTGAGCACGTTCTGCAGCATGGTCTGGGCGAAACCAACCGAGGCGCTGGGTTCGGCGGTGAGGACAGCCATAAGCTGCGCGAAGCGTGCCCGGTTTTCTGCGTCGGTGGGCTGCAGATCGGTGTAGACGGAGTGGAACGCCGCCGAGTTGAAGGCACTGAAATCGCTGGTCAGGCCGCGTAGCAGGGCGTCCAGAATCTCGTCGCGAATGTCGAAGTATTCGCCCATGAGGCGGCACAGTTCCGCGCTTTCACCCATGTAGTTGCCGTAGCCCTTGAAGAGCACCCCCTCGGTACGGAAAACCGCCCAGAATTCCTGGTCGAGCAGGGTCATGTCACGGGTGAAGAAGGTTTTGAGCTGGGCGTGATTACTCGCGCTGCCCTTCTTCACGCAGGGCAGGGCCTCGTGCAGGAAAAGGACCAGGTATTCGGGGGCATCGCAACTCAGGTTTCGGGCGCGAAGCAGCATGTAGCAGGTTTCCCAAATTTTCTTCGAGCGCGCCCAAGAGTTCGGGAGGCCCTCAATAAAACGCAGAATCCACTCCTCGGGGCGTTCGGTGGCGCCGAGCAGGAACGCGTCAATCAGCTGCTGATCGGGTTTACCTTCCCAGAGTAGGGTGCGCATGGCGCGACCGGCGGAACGGTGGTATTCCCAGGGGTCACCGTCGGGGGTGCGCACGAGCGCCCCGGCAACGTATGCGGCGAGCGGGGTGCGGTTAATGTGGTCGCTACCGATCACGCTCCTGGGGGTGAGGGTTCGGGCGAGGGAGGCGCGTTCCTCCTCAGTGGAGCCGCTGATGACGGCGTGATATTCCTGCACGTCAGTTGATTCTGCCGCCATGAGGGCTTTGAGGGCGGCGCGGCGCTCTTCGAGAGTGCGCTCATCTGCGTTATATTCACCGGGGTTGTGCTCACCGGCGCCGTGCTCGCTAGGGTTATGCGGCTGGGCGGTATCAGTCATTGGTACCTGCTTTCAGAGTTGAAGGTGAATGGTCGTAAAGAGTCAAACGGAAGTGTTGAACGGAGGTGTTGAAAGGGCGCGGGGGGTGAGCGGTTAGCCCTGCACCTGTTTGAGGATATTCCGGGCGTACCGCGCCTTCTGCGAAGAACCGGTCAGCGTACCCAACCAGGCACGCAACGGCTCATCCACAAGCTCCGCACGGGTGGCAGAGTCGAGAGTCGCCAACGCCTGGCTGAAAGCGCCCAGCAGCTTACCGAGCGAGTTCGCCCCGGTATCCAGGTGCGGTATGAGGCGCGCGAAGAAGCGCACCGCCGCCCGCGCATCCAGCTGGGCAAAGTCGGTCAGGGCGAGCGCCCAACGGTTCAGCATCGCCAGCGGCACAAAGTTCACGAAGCCTGCCGTGGCGTCCTCAAGGCTGAGCTGATCGTCCAGCGCGCGGTGCATGATTTCCACGGCGAGGGAACGAATCTCGACGCGCTGCTCCGAGAAGCCCGCGGCGAACACGAAGGCGCAGGCGGGACCCCATGCGCCGGGGTGCGCCGCCAACGCCAGATACAGGCTCCGGTCGAAGGCGCTGTGATCCAAGGTGTACCAGTTGCTACTAGCGCAGTAGAAAGCCAGCGGTTCTGCCCGCGCCGGGTAGAGCAGGGCGTACTGTCCTTCTTCGTCGTGGTGGGCGGTGGCGAGGCCACGGAAAGCATTCAGCTCGGGGGTGGAGGCGCCCTGCATCACCCCGTTCAGCTGAAGGCCCCAGCTTTTCTCCCGCTGGGATACCGTGATGGATTCCAGGTAGGGGTTGACGCGCCCGGTGGCGAGGGTGCCGTCGAGGGCGGAGCGGAGCACACGAATCTGGGTAGGGGCAGAGCGCGGAGCGTCCTCCTGAGCGTTCTTCACGTATTGCTCTTCGAGGCTTTCGAGCAGGGTCAGCGCCTCAGCGCGACGGCTCTGTGCGTCCTGCCGCTGCTCATCGGTAGCATACGGAGGCAGCACTTCCGGCACACGCACACGCAGTAGCGCCGCCGTGAAATCCGGGCGCAGGATGGGGGCTCCATCAGCCAGGTTCTTGGCGTACCGGCGCACCAGGGTATCCGGATGCACCCACCCGCCGAGCAGTTCAGGGGTGGCGAGCGGCGTGTAGCTCTGCCTGCTCTTCAGCGCGCCGAGGGCGTCCTTGAATCCGGTGCTGAAGAACGCGGCGTGACGGGAGTACATGTAGTGCAGGTTCGGCACCGTACCGGGGTCTTCCCTCTGGGTCATCTCCGATGCCTGCTCGCGCTCACGCAGCTTCCCGGCGGCGACTAGAACCGTCAAATGCACGCGCATGTCGAACCATTCCAGGCCCCAGTGGTTCAGCTTTTTCAGGCAGAGGGGAACAAGCTGTTCGAGCAGGTTCGGGCTCTGTGCGGTGCCGTCGGCGCTGAGCAAGTAGGCGGTGAGCAGTTCCAGCTCCAGCTCACATCCGGCGTGCGTTTCGGGCTGGTCTGCTTCGTTGAGAGTATCGGGGGTGGCGCAGGGCGCGACCTGGTGGTGCAGGAGCGCGCGGGCGCGTTCTTGCACGTCGGATGCGGTAACGGGGCGCACGGGGGTATCCCAGTACCGGTGGATTACGGCGCGGGAGGCGGCGAGCGCCTCCGCGGCGACGGCCTCAATGTCAGCAGCTTCAGTGAGGGCGGTGCTTTCGGTACCGCTCCCCCGGCTATTCTCCGGGCTGTACCCATCTTCGAGGAGCGGCGAACCCTCTTCCTGAATCTGCGCCACAACAAGCGGATCCAGCTGGGATCGGTAGTCGCGGTAGAGTTCACAGGCACGCTCAGCGAACGCGATAACGTCGGCGCTCGCATCGTCTGCGGCGCCCGCCTGAACCCATTCTTCGAGGTGTTTGAGGGCGGTTGCCTGCACCTGCGCGTGGGTGTGGCTGAGCGCCATGACCACAGCGTCTTCGCAGGCGGCAGCGTCGAGGGTGCCCGCCCGGTAAAGCGCCTGGAGCATGGTCAGGATTTTGAGTGCGTTTGCCTTGGTTCCGGCGCATACGGCGGGTGCCGCGTAGGCGAAAGCGGCGGCGTCCAGCGCCTGCGGGTTTTTGCTCCAGAGGCGGTGAATATGCTGCACACCGAGGGTTACGCTCGGGCCGATGGGCGAGGAGAAAAGCGTCAGAAATTCGCTCTGACGTGCCGCGATTTCTTCGGCGGTGAGTTTGAGCCCGGTGACCAGGCGTGAGAACCAGCCGACCCGGTACGCCGGAAAGTCGCTCATGAGGGAGCTCAGGAGCGCGTCAATGAGGCGGTCACGGGTAATCAGCCCGGTTTCGGTGGCTTCGATGAGGGCGCAGGACCAGCCGGGGTTGTTGACCTTCTGTGCGGGCTTGTAGGAGTCGCGCTGGGTGAGGGATACGTCCCGGTTACCTTCGACGGCGAGCATGCCCCAGATGAGCTCTTCACGCAGTTGCTGATCTTCACGCAGCAACGGGAGGATCAGCTCGCGGTCGCAGTTGATGAGGGCAGTGTAGTATTCCTCGTTGTGTTCGAGGCGCGCCCCGCCGTAGAGCTCAGCTAGGCGCATCGCAACGCCTCCGGTGAACCAACCGAACTCTGCGTAGGCTTTAACGCGGTCCTGCGTGACGGTTCCGGGCGTGTTTTTGCCGAGCTGGGAGCCGTAGGGGGTGGTGACAATGTCGAAGTACTGCCAGCGGCGGTAAATCTGTTCGAGGGTGCCACCGACCGCCAGGATGTTGGCGAGGTTGCGGTTGAAGTGCATGATGTCGCTCCAGGTTTTCTGCTGCCTGGTGAGCGGGTAAATGACTTCGCCGGGGAGCGGCTCGGTGATGACACCTTCGGGGAAGGTGTGCGTTTCGGGGCGTTTGCTCATGGTGATCTTTCGGGAGGAAGCTAAAGGAAGCTGAAGGGAACTCTCGCGGCAGAAATTGTGCGGCTCAGATTTTCGCCGCAAGAGTTCCGTACGATGCGTGTTTTTCGGTGGCGTGCGGTGCGTAGTGTGTCGGGGCATTTGCCCTAGCCTGCGGCGTGTTCGCGGTAGAGAATGCTGACCGCCAGCGCGTGCTTGCAGGGGCCGCGCGTACCGCGGTACTTCAACCACCAGGGGCAGGAGCAGAGGTACCCCTCCACAGCGTACGGGTCGGCGGGCAACACCACGGTGTACGTATTCTCGCCGCTGCGCACACTGTACTCACCGGTGCCGTGCTCCCCCGCCCCGACCCGCTCAATAGCGCCGGAGTCGGCAAGCTTTTTCGCGCCGACCAGGCGCGGGTGCATGGCGGTCAGCGCCTCCGGATGCACAGGCAGCGGGCGGTGGAAATACTCGCCAGCGTGCGCGTCAAAACCAACCTGACCGGAGGAAGCCAGCAGGGCGAGGGCGTCGCGGGTTGCCGCCTCATCCAGGCCGGCGCGGGCAGACATGACGGGCACGTCAATACGCGGCTCGAAGGAGAGTAGCACGCTGAGCATGTCGGCGTTCTGGGCGGTGTTCGGGTTAGACAGCGCCTGCAGCACGGATCCCTCACCGGAGAACCCGCGTGACTTTTCGGGGCTCAGACCAATGCTCAGGCGTGCGCCGGGCAGGTGCGCCACCCACACGCTGGGCACGGGCGCGTTACCGGCGGTCACGGGCTCACTGTATGCGTCCAGGCGCTGAATGTGGCGGATGAGCGGCTCAAGCACGCGCAGACGTTCGGGGCCCGCCACGCATACGGATCCGGCGGTGGCGCGGGTGGCAAGGCGCAGGGAACGCACGGCGCGGGTCGCCCACAGGACCGCCTTGGTGCTGGAGTTACGCGGCAGGGAGTGGATGAAAGTTCGGGCGGCAGCAGCATCCAGGCTGTGCACGGGGCTCATGCGGGATGAGAGCATCTGCGTTTCTGCAAAGCCTTTGAGCCAGCGGATGGGCAGCGGCACTTTTTCTTCCATGACGGAGCCGTCAAGGGTGGTGGTAAGCAGCCCGTCGTCGCCGACGTTCAGGTGGATGGGCTCCCCTGCCCTGAGGGAGGCGAGCGCGGCACGCAGGGGCGGGTTGACGTCTACGTTGGTGACGCCTACGGCGCTGTGGCTGGCGTCGAGTGCGCTGGAGTCAACGTCGAGGCGCGCGTACACTCCGCAGCAGGCGCTGAAGGATTCGAAGCGTAGGCCTTCGGCGGTGCTGGTGACGACGGGGTCTGCGGCGCGTAGGGCTCCGGCGAGGGAGCTGGGCGGCACGTAGAAGCGGGTGCGGGCGACCCTGGCGACGACCAGTAGTGCGGTGGCGTAGACGTCTGCTCGTTCGAGGAACCCGGAGAAGAAGTACGGGTGGGAGGCGGCACCTTCGGGGGTGCTGCCGCCGCTGGTGGCGAGGCTGAGCGCGCGGGAGTCGGCGCCGTCGATGAGGGCTGACGGGGCGGTGTACGTGTAGTCGAGGGTGTAGGCGCTCATGGCTTCTTTGCCTTTCGTATGTGGTGTATACGTCCTATCATGCCGTAAAGATCCGCGCCCCGCTACCGCTTTCGTCATTGCCGTTTGGTGCATAAAAAATCCCCGGCATTCTCGGTTGAGAAGTGCCGGGGAGAAGCTCTATTGCCTCGCCCTCGGTGGGGTGGGCGTGGGCTCTAGCTAGAGGCTCTAGCTAGACGACAATCTGGCCGTTGAAGCGCATTGCCAGGCCGTACAGGACCACTGCGATAACCCAGATGACGATCACGGTGACGGTCAGGCGAATCAGGTTCTTGGACGCCATACCGGAGGAGTTCAGGGAGTTGGTCATACCGCCGCCGAACATGTCGGAGAGGCCGCCGCCCTGACCGCGGTTGAGCAGCACAAGCATCACTGCGATCACGCTGGTGATGGCGATGATGACCATGAGTACGTTCATGATGACGTCCATGGGGACCTTCCTTCGTTGTCTTCTGGTGAGGTGCCTGGGCTGCGGGGCGCAGACAGACGGGTTTAACTATACGCTACCGCCGCCTTTCGGTCACGTTGAGGCGGCTTTTTACGCGGCGCGGTTGCTGCGGCGCTGGTATTCGCTGGGGGTCAACTGCAGGGCTGCGGGGCGGTCGGTGAGCACGCGCTGGGCGGTGAGTTCGTCGCCTTCGGTGTCGTAGGCGCGCACGTATCCGCCGTCGATGAGGTAGTAGGTGAACTGCTGCGCGGCTGCCCAGTAGGCGCCTCCTTCAGCGTAGAAGCCCTGGTCTACCCAGTCGCGTAGGGTGAGGGTCACGGGGATTTCCGGTGAGGAGGTGCGGCTGTAGAGCTGGTCGAGGAATGCTTCTCGGCGGCTCTCGAAGTACTGGTATTCGGGCGAGGGTTCCTGGTATTCTGCGCCGCCTACGTAGCCGATGTTGCCGCCGTCATTGCCGGGTAGGCGCGGGGCACTCACTTTGCGGTTGCGCAGGTAGCTGTAGAGGATCATGCCGACGAGGGCTGCGATGACCAGGGAGAATCCAAAGCTGAACATGCCGTTAAGTGTACGGGGCGGACCGCGGGGTTGGCGTGTTTTGGGCGGGTTTTGCGGTTAGGGGCGAACGCGCCCGGCTCTTCTCCCCCGCCTCATACACCCTCCTCTTACGCCCGCCTCGTACATCCACCGCTATCTCTGGTGGCGGTTAAATGGTTCAGCGCCCGGTCGGGTGGGTACCCGCCGGGCGCTGTAACGCTATGAGACGCTGTGGTGCGTCGGGGTTTTATGCGTCGAAGCGTGCGATTGCTGCGAATTCGTCAGCCTGCAGGGATGCGCCGCCGACGAGCACGCCGTCCACGTCTTCCTTGCCCATGATGGAGGGTGCGGAGGAGGACTTGACGGAGCCGCCGTAGAGAACGCGGACCTTCTCTGCAACGTCTGCGGAGTAGAGCTTAGCGATTTCTGCGCGGATTGCTGCGGACATTTCCTGTGCGTCGTCTGCGGTTGCGACCTTGCCGGTGCCGATTGCCCAGACGGGCTCGTATGCGATGACGAGGGTTTCTGCCTGCTCTGCGGTCAGACCTGCGATGGAGCCGCGCAGCTGCTCGAGGGTGTACTCGACGTGGGTGCCTGCTTCGCGGATTTCGAGGGGCTCACCGACGCAGAGGACGGGGGTCAGGCCGTGCTTGTATGCTGCCTGGACCTTTGCTGCGCACAGCTCGTCGCTTTCGTGGTGGTAGGTGCGGCGCTCGGAGTGGCCGACGAGCACGAAGGTTGCGCCGAGCTTGGAGAGGAATGCGCCGGAGATTTCGCCGGTGTATGCGCCGGAGTCGTGGACGGAGAGGTCCTGGCCACCGTAGAGGATGTCCAGCTTGTCGCCTTCGACGAGGGTCTGCACGGAGCGGATGTCGGTGAAGGGCGGAAAGACGGCTACTTCGGTTGCGGAGAAGTTGAAGTTTGCGTCGTCGAGGGTCCATGCGAGCTTCTGGACGAGGGTGACTGCCTCTGCGTGGTTGAGGTTCATCTTCCAGTTGCCTGCGATGAGGGGCTTACGCGACATAGTTCGCTCCTTAGCTATCCCGCGCGGTATGCCGTGCGGGGTTGTTGTTCGGAATTTTCCTTTTCTATTTTAGAGGGTTGGCGGCATATTTTCACTGGTTCGGCGCGGTTTTATGCTGTGCCTTGACTATTCTCACCCCACGTTCACCGCTTTCTTTCAACCCTTGCTATTGTGCGGGTTCTGTTGCCATTTAAACGGGTGCAGGGGAAGCCTCATAGTGGCTTCCCCTGCGGATGCACTTCCTCAGTTTTGGAGAAAGCTACAGCTGCCCAAATCCTTGCGGGTAGATCGGCTCGTAGGTGTTACGGTTGCTGTAGCCGTCGCGGTCAACCACAATCACCCACTGCCCACGCAGATGCTCCACAGCCAGCGAGAAACGCCCCAGGTACTTCAAATATTTGCGGATATCCTGCTTCTCCCCCGTCTCAGTTACATAAAACGCAAGGTCCTTAGCCTTAGTCGTGTACAGGGTGCTCACCAGGATATTTCGACTCGTATTTTTAGCCTTTTCACCCGCAACAAGATTATCAACAACATTGGCGCTCAGCACATTCTTATCAGCCGAGATAATCCACCCGCGCTTCTCCCTGTACAGGCGAAGAATTTCGGGGTGGAGCACCTTTTCCGGGTCCGTGACCTTAGAAAGAGGCTCCGTATCGCCCGTGTGGTAGAAGTAGTTCATCGACGCAAAGAAGTACGCCAAGAATGCGTACAAGCCGCCGCGGTCGTAGTTATCCATTCCGGGCTGCTGAATAGGGTACGGCACGTTCTGCGCCGCCTGCGCCTCCGTGGCAGGAATGAAGCGGCCCTTACGCTCAAACGCCGTGTAGACGAGCGGCCCGGAGGAAGGGCCCAAGGTACGGAGCTCATCGTACTTCTCCGTGGGTTCCAGGCGCACAAACTCCTGGTCACGCTTCTTATCGGTTTGGGATTCTGAACCCGTCCCGTTGAGCAGTTTGGTACCCCAGCCAAAAGCTATCGCGACGAGGGCGGCGCCAGCGAACACTCCAGCCCGTATAAACCTGGCGCGAGATATCACACGCCTCATGTACGCTCGTTGCTCGTAATACCCGGGTCCACCGTATCCTGGTCCATCAAAGTTATTCGTCATATTGTTCTCCCCTCCCCTAACTCAAACTATTTTCTGAAATGAATTGGACGGGCCTCCACTCATTCGTGAATTGTGTGCGTAGAGCCCCGTGTATTGCGCCGTCACGAATCAGGCCGCGCGTATCAAAATCGGTGATGGGGTACACCTGGTTCGTATCTTTGCGGTACACCTGAACTTCGGGAAGAATATCGAACCGCACATTCCATTCCACAATTTTTAGCGTCTCGTCGATGAGGCGCGGCTGCCCCTCCAGCAGGTTCATGGTCAGAATCTGGGGATTAGGAGTAATGACCCAGCCCCTGCCCTCTTCGTAGAGGTCCTGAATGGCGGGGAAGAACATTTCTTCGCTGATATTGTCCATCCGCAGAACGGCAGGTTCCGAGGCGAGAATCATGTAGTTTTGGCAGGCGTAGTAATAGCCCAGGTAGGGACGCAGGTTTGATGCAGCGTAACGGTTCGGGGTGTACCTCACCCCCGGTGCGGGTGCCGAGTAGGCGGGGTGGTCCCGGTTTGCGGGTGTGTAGGGCCCGATTACGCAGTCGGCTACATACGGGTATGTTCCGGTGTAGTCTTTTTCGTCAAAGAGCATTTGAGCGTTTACGGTCATTCTTTCCCTCCCTGGATTCCGTATTCACAAGCTGCCGAGTTCGCAAGCTATCGAGTTCACTAGTTGCCGAGGTGGTTCTGGGCTGCTCGCGGGCGGCTAGGCTCAGTGCATGGGCGTCTTCGCCCGTCCGCCTTTGTCTGTCCGTCTTGCTTGTCTGTATTCGCTTGCCTGTAGAGGTGCGTGCGCCCCCCTGCTTCGCTCCCCCGCAGGAACCGTATGGGTACCGCCCGGTGAGCGCCGGGAACCTCTACATTTCCAGTCTATTAGAGCTAGTCCCCTGCGTCCCCGATACAAGCTGTACGCTGCGGAATCCACAGCATATAGCCAGGAAGCAGCCTCAAAATCCCGCCCGCAAAGATAAGCCGGGCATGCAGAAACCCCGCCGGAACGGTACCGAAATACCGCCCCGACGGGGGTTCTTACACTAAAACCGTGTACTAAATCTATGCACCCAGATTAGGCGCCCAGTGCCTCCAGGCCGGGCAGAGTCTTACCCTCAATGTACTCGAGGGAAGCGCCACCACCGGTGGAGATGTGGCCGAACTGCTCATCCTTGAAGCCCAGGTTACGGACTGCAGATGCGGAGTCACCACCACCAATGATGGAGAATGCGTCAGAGTCGACGATAGCCTGTGCCACCGCGCGGGTACCCTCAGCGAAGGGAGCAATCTCGAACACGCCAACGGGGCCGTTCCAGAAGATGGTCTTTGCGCCCTTGATCTTCTCAGCGAAAATCTCAGCGGTCTTGGGGCCAATGTCCAGGCCTTCAGCCTCTGCGCCCAGCTTGCCGCCGGTCAGGTCCTCAATGGGGCGGATCTCGGTGTTAGCGTCAGCAGAGAATGCGTCAGCCCAAACAACGTCCACTGCGGTGATGATCTCGGTGCCCTTCTCGGGAGCTTCCTTCAGGTAACGCAGAACGTTCTCGACCTGGTCCTTCTCCAGCAGCGACTGACCAACCTCGTAGCCCTGTGCGTATGCGAAGGTGTAGCCCATGCCGCCACCAATGAGGATGGTGTCAGCCTTACCAATCAGGTTGTCAATCACGGCGAGCTTATCGGAAACCTTAGCGCCACCCATGACCACGACGAAGGGACGCTCAGGGTCGTTCAGGGTCTTAGCCAGAACGTCAACTTCCTTCTTCACCAGGTCACCCAGGTATGCGGGCAGACGCTTAGCAACGTCGTAGACGGAAGCGTGCTTGCGGTGAACTGCACCGAATGCGTCGTTCACGTATGCGCCATTCTCGCCGGTCAGTGCGACCAGCTCGTCAGCGAACTCGCCGCGCTCTGCGTCATCCTTGGAGGTTTCGCGTGCGTCGTAGCGGACGTTCTCAACGACCAGAACTTCGCCGTCAGCCAGGGCAGCAGCCTTAGCCTTTGCATCCTCCCCTACCAGGTCGGTTGCAACCTTCACGGGCACGGATGCCAGCTCAGCCAGACGTGCAGCTGCCGGTGCGATGGAGTACTGGGGGTCGACCTTGCCCTTGGGGCGGCCCAGGTGTGCGGTCACGATAACGCGTGCGCCAGCCTTGGCAAGCTTCTCAATGACGGGCAGGGATGCGCGGACGCGGCCATCATCGGTGACAACGCCGTCCTTCAGGGGTACGTTCAGGTCGGAACGGACGAGAACGTGGCGGCCTGCGACGCCTTCTTCGAGCAGTTCGGACAGTGCCTTAGCCATAGGAATTCCTCCTGGATAGGTGGGTTTATATACCGTTTCCATCATACCGAATACTAGGGTGTTTGACAGCCTAGTAAATAGTTTTTAGATGGTGTTTCTCCGCGGAATATCGCGGATATTCGCACTCTCTATCAGCTATTTTCTTACGGTATTTTTGACCCAAAAAGGGCGACGGAAACCAGTATGTTGATACGTTTTTTGGGGTTTTATTCAAGGCTCTCATAAAGAGTCTTGGTACAGAAAACCCCGACTCCCCCGCTTGATGCGGTGGTGCCGGGGTTCACTATGCGTTAGTTACGCGGGGTGACGCTTACACTCGGTGAGCGTCGTAAGCCTATTGGGGCTTAGAGAGATGCCACAACCTTGTTGGTGAACATCACGAGGCGTGCAACGTAGCCGTACTCGTTGTCGTACCAAGCGATAACCTTCACCTGGTCGCCGATGACCTTGGTCAGCGGTGCGTCGAAGACGGTGGAGATGGGCTCACCCTCGATGTCCTTGGACACGATGGGATCCTCGTTGTACTTGATGATGCCCTTCATGGGGCCCTCAGCTGCTGCCTTGACTGCTGCGTTGACTTCCTCAACGGTGACCTCGCGCTCAGCGGTGAAGGTCAGGTCGGTGATGGAGCCGGTGATGGTGGGAACGCGGACTGCGAAGCCGTCCAGCTTACCCTTCAGCTCGGGCAGAACCAGGCCAACAGCTGCTGCTGCACCGGTGGAGGTGGGGACCATGTTCACAGCTGCTGCGCGTGCACGGCGCAGGTCGCGGTGGGGAGCATCCTGCAGACGCTGGTCAGCGGTGTATGCGTGGATGGTGGTCATCAGACCCTGCTTGATGCCGAATGCATCGTTCAGAACCTTAGCCATCGGAGCGAGGCAGTTGGTGGTGCAGGATGCGTTGGAGACGATGTGGTGGTTAGCTGCATCGTACTGGTCGTCGTTCACGCCCATGACGAAGGTGCCGTCGATGTTCTTACCGGGAGCGGAGAGGATAACCTTCTTAGCGCCAGCCTCGATGTGTGCCTTTGCCTTGGTACCGTCGGTGAAGAAACCGGTGGACTCGAGGACTACGTCAACGCCCAGGTCCTTCCAGGGGAGGTTCTGGGGGTCGCGCTCAGCGAGGATCTTGATTTCCTTGCCGTCAACAACCAGTGCGCCTTCCTTGACCTCGACCTCTGCGTTGAAGCGACCCATGATGGAGTCGTACTTGAGCAGGTGTGCCAGGGTCTCAACATCGGTGAGGTCGTTGATTGCGACGATCTCGAAGCCGACGCCCTCGGTCTGAGCTGCGCGGAAGAAGGTGCGGCCGATGCGGCCGAAGCCGTTGATTGCTACGCGTACAGTCACTGGAGTATCTCCTTGTCAGTGCGTTGGTGGCGGTGTACAAATCCGATGCCTTGCAGGCTCTGGTTTAGTCGGATTCGTCCGTGCTCTATGTTGCCCGGTTCGTTCCGCCGTTGTTGGTAATAATCCTACCCTAGTTTGTGTGTGTTTTGGTGTGTTCTATCGATAAATTTTTGTGAGTTGCGCCATAAAAACCGGCAAAAACCCGTTGTTTTCTGTTGTTTTGCGTTGCGTTCCCCCTTAGAAAATGTTGCGATACGGTCGTGGCAACATAAACACACATGAAACGCACATTTGCGAAAAACCGCGCCGTATCAAGGCAAAATCTGAGGGTAAAAAATACCCTTTCACTTGCGAATGGGTTTCAATGACGCCCCCTGCGCTCGCATGCAGTGCAAATTCTCACCCGATAACAGATGACCCCAACGTAAGACACACCACAGCGTTAAAAGGGCTGAATACACTCCCGGCATACAGTTTTCGTGTCGCGTTTCGCCTCGCAACAGGGGCGGCTAGTACACCACCATCGCAACAGCGCCCAAACCCGAATGAGCCGATAACACCGGCGGTAGCGCACTCACCAAAAACTCCGGCGCCGAAGAAGCGGTAGCATCATGAACCAGGGAACTCTCCCCCAGCATCTGCTGAACCTGCTCGTACAGCTGCACCGCCTGCGCCGCATTGCCCATATGATGCACCGCAACCACCTCACCGCGCGGGGTTGCCTTGAGAGAAAAACTGGTGCGAGAAGAATCCATGTCAGGTGCAGCCACAGAGGTGAGAGCCGCCGCATGCTGATGCTCACGGCAGGTCTGCACGGTCACCTCCACCAGGCGTTCCAGGGCGCGCGCCGCAGTGCGGGGGCGTTCCACGTACGCCAGCTTGCCCTCGGTGATTGTGCCAATCGGCTTGATCTGGAGCATCTGACCCACCATCGCCAACGCCGGGGAGACACGACCGCCGCGGCGCAACGCATCCAGGGTCGGGATATAGAAGTAGAGCGTGGACTGCTCGCAGACGGACTGAATGTAGTCCACCAGCTGCGCGGGGGTCGGATGGTCAGCAGTCGGACACTCAACATTCGAGCCGGCGGATGCAGCGTTTAGCACCTCCAGGGCCCGCACCACCGCATGACCGTAGGCACCCGCGACCGTGCGGCTATCCACCACGCTCACGCCCTCAGACCCCAGGCGGCTCAGGCGGGCACCGGTGCGTGCCGCCTCCACCGTACCCGAGAGCTCACCGGACAGATGCACAGACACCACATGCGTAAAACCCCGCGACGCCAAATCGTCGTAGACATCAGCAAACACGCCCGGTGCGGGCCCGGAAGTGCTCACCGTCTGACCCATCACGTGCGCGAGCATAATCGCCTCGTCCACCTCAGCGGTGGTCAAATCCTGCAGCTGACAATCCGGCTCACCGGGCGTGCGAATGGTCACCGGCATCGGAACCAGCACAAAATTGCCGCGAGCGCTCAGGCGCTGCACCAGCTGCGGGTCGAGGGCCGCGGCGCTATCGGTCACCACGGCAATGCGGTTCTCTGCGTTATTCTCTCGCTCCATATCCCGACCCTTCTTCCGGTTCGTCAGTGCATGATTCGATGACGAACCCTCTCCTAGCGTTCCCTGAACATTATGGCACTCATCACTAGTGCAGTACAGCAAAGCCCCGCCGCGCCTCCGGCAGTTCCATAGAACGAACCGAAGCCACAGCGGGGCTTGTACTTTATCTAAGAAATTTAGATTCTAAGAAGCTTAGATCACGATGTTCACGAGCTTAGGCGCACGCACAATCACCTTGCGGATCTCGGCGTCACCAATCGAACGCTGAACAGCGGCATCCGCCAGAGCCAGTTCCTGAAGCTCCTGCTCGGAAATATCCTTCGCAACCTCCAGGCGAGCCTTGACCTTGCCCTTAATCTGCACGATAGCGGTGACGGTGTCATCCACCAGCAGAGCCGGGTCAACCTCGGGGAAGCCCGCGGTCAGAACCGGGGTGTCGTGACCGAGAGCGTGCCACATGTCCTCAGCGGTGTAGGGTGCGTACAGAGACAGCAGAATCGCGATCGTCTCAGCAGCCTTACGGACAGCCGGGTCAGCCGCACCAGCACCGGAGTCAATAGCCTTACGGGTAGCGTTCACAAGCTCCATGGTCTTCGCAACAACCACATTGAACTTGCCGTTATCCAGCAGGCCCTGAACCTCGTGCACGGTGCGAGCAATCAGCTTCTGCAGCTCCAGGTCACCGGTGGTTGCGTCCACGCCGGGTTCGCTGGTGACGTCCTGAGCCACACGCCATGCGCGAGCCAGGAACTTCTGCGAACCGGACGGGGAAACATCCGCCCAGTCCACGTCATCCTCGGGCGGGGACGCGAAAATCATGGTGGTGCGGATAGCGTCCACACCGAACTTGTCGAGCTGCTCGCCCAGGTTCACGCCGTTACCCAGCGACTTGGACATCGCCTTGCCGCCGTTGAGCACCTGACCCTGGTTCATGAGCGCCTTGAACGGCTCATCGTGCTTAATCAGGCCCAGGTCGCGAACAACCTTGGTGAAGAAGCGTGCGTACAGCAGGTGCAGAATAGCGTGCTCCACACCGCCAACGTACATGTCGACGGCACCCCACTCGCTCATAGCCTGCGGGTCGAAGGGACCCTCATCGTAGTTCGGGGAAACGTAACGCAGGAAGTACCAGGAGGAATCCACGAAGGTGTCCATGGTGTCCGAGTCACGGCGAGCCTGCTTGCCACACTCGGGGCAAGGCACAATCGCCCAGTCATCGGCAGCGGCAAGAGGCGACTGGCCCTTAGGAGCCAGCTGCTCACCGCGCAGGTTATCGGGTAGCAGGACCGGCAGCTGATCCTCAGGAACCAGAACCTCGCCACAATCCTCACAGTGAATCACGGGGATGGGGGTACCCCAGAAACGCTGGCGGGACAGCAGCCAGTCACGCAGACGGTAAATGACCTTACCCTCACCGGTGCCAGCAGCCTCAACCAGCTCAATAGCCTTAGCGAGCGCCTCAGCCTTCGGCAGGCCGGTCAGCTCACCGGAGTTGATGAGCACGCCGTCACCAGCCGCAGCAATACCACTGGTAGCCGGGTCCTCAGCGTCCTCAACGTCCAGGACCTTCACGATGGGCAGGTCGAACTTCAGGGCGAACTCAAGGTCGCGCTGGTCGTGCGCGGGCACAGCCATAATCGCGCCGGTACCGTAGTCGGCGAGCACGTAGTCAGAAGCCCAGACGGGCAGCTTCGCGCCGGTCAGCGGGTTAATCGCGTAGCGGCCGGTGAACACGCCGGTCTTCTCGCGGTCGGAGGACTGGCGGTCAATATCGCTCAGTGCCTTAATGTCTTCGCGGTACTGCTCTAGGGCAGCCTTGTGCTCGGGTGCCACGATCTGCTCGGCGAATGCCGCATCCGCAGCAACCACGATGAAGGTTGCGCCGTACAGGGTGTCCGGGCGGGTGGTGAACACGGTGAAGGACTCAGCGGGCTGGTCCTCGGTCGCCTCAATCTCGAAGCGCACCTCAGCACCCTCGGAGCGGCCAATCCAGTTGCGCTGCATGAGCAGAACGCGGTCAGGCCACTTGCCCTCCAGCTGCTCCATGTCATCCAGCAGCTGCTGTGCGTAATCAGTGATCTTGAAGTACCACTGGTTCAGCGACTTCTTAGTCACGGTAGTACCGCAACGCTCACACGCACCGTTCACAACCTGCTCGTTCGCGAGCACAGTCTGGTCCTTGGGGCACCAGTTGACCATGGAGTCCTTACGGTACGCCAGGCCCTTCTTGTAGAACTGCTCGAACAGCCACTGAGTCCACTTGTAGTACTCGGGATCCGAGGTGTGCAGGCGGCGGCTCCAGTCAACGGCAATAGCGTAACGCTTGAAGGACTCAGCCTGAGTCTCAATGTTCTTGTACGTCCACTCCTTGGGGTGAGTGTCGTTCTTAATGGCTGCGTTCTCAGCGGGCAGGCCGAAGGAGTCCCAGCCAATCGGGTGCAGAACATCGTAGCCGCACTGCTTGAAGTAGCGGGCGTTCATGTCACCAATAGCGAATGCCTCCGCGTGACCCATGTGAAGGTCACCGGAGGGGTACGGGAACATATCCAGCACATACTTGCGGCCCTTGGGGGCGTCACCGGTGGGCTGGAAAACCTTCGTTTCGTCCCAGTAGGGGCGCCACTTGGCTTCCATCGCGCGGAAGTCGTACGCATTTTCGTTGCGTTCGGTCTCTACCTGAGCAGACACAGCGATTCCTTAAATAAAGACAGGTTGATAAAAACTTAACCCTCCAAGTGTAACGCGAAACCCGCACCGCGCCAGAGTTGAGGCGGCACCGACTACCAAATGGACGGCACCGCCCGCCCGACCACCCGCGCGATTACCCGCCCGGCCGCCGATGCGTCAGGCGGGTTTCAGAGCCCTTTCAGGCTTCTCCCCTAGAATTAAGAACGGGACTTTGCCGTCCCAGTACCCAACCCGCGAAAGGTACCCATGACCTCCACCGTTACCCCGGACTCCCCCAACACCTCAGTTCTTGAGGGCGTGCCCGGCCCGCTCATTCCCGGCACCCGCCACGACGCCCTCATCGGTGACGGCGCGCAGGCAGTCATGACCCGCTACTGGCAGTACGGCAAAGGCATGAACGACGGCACCTTCCCCGAAGGCTCCTACCCCGTGCTGCTCGTGCACGGCTTCCGCGGCGACCACCACGGCCTGGAAATCATCGCGAACTACCTGCTGAAGCTCATTCCGAACGTCAGTATCATCAGCCCCGACCTGCCCGGCTTTGGCCGCTCCGCAGACCTGCCCGAAAGCACCCTGGACGAGGACAGCATCGACGCGTACGTGGCCTGGTTACAGGATTTTGTGGAGCGCACCAACCCGCTCGGACTGCCGTTGCATGTGGTCGGTCACTCCTTCGGCTCCATCGTCACCAGCGCCTTCGCCGCCGCACACCCGAACTCGCTCGCACTGCTCTCACTCATCAACCCCATCAGCGAACCCGCCCTCGAAGGCAGCCAGCGCGTCGCCTCCCGCCTCGCCTCCCTCTACTACCGTGCCGGCGCAGCACTCCCCGAAAAAATCGGCTATCCGCTGCTGCGCTCGCAGCTGATTACCCGCGCCTCCAGCGAAGTCATGATGCGCACCAAAGACAAGGCAATGCGCCGCTTCATCAATGGCCAGCACGCCGCCTACTTCGGCTCCTTCGGCTCCCGCCGCGGAGTGCTCAGCGCCTACGAAGCGTCCATTACGCACACCGCCGCCGAATACGCCGCCGCAATCCGAGTACCGGTGCAGATGCTCGTCGCCGAAGACGACGACCTGGGCACCCCCGAAACGGCGCGCGCCATGTACGCGACGCTGACCTCCCGCGACCTGCCCGTCTCTTCGTCCGGTGCCCGCGAGCGCCTGGACATGATCCCCGAAGTCGGGCACCTCATCCACTACGAAACCCCTCGCCGCGCCGCGGAACTCATCGCCGATTTCGCCGCCGAACACTAAGGGAACGAACAGAAGGAACCAACATGAAACTCATGGTTGACGCCCGATACACCCGTATCGGCTTCCACGACGGCATCAGCCGCTACACCGCCTCCCTGCTGGGCGCGCTCAAAACCCTCATCGACACCGGTGACGAAGCCGCCGCCGACCTCGACCTGACCATGATCATTAGCGACGAGCGTCAGCTGGAGATGCTGCCGGATTTGCCGCACGTGAAGATCTGCTCGCCCACCGGCCCGCTCGAACCGACCGCCTCGCTGCAGCTGAACAAGTATGCGCCGGACGTGGTGTTCTCCCCCATGCAGACCATCGGCTCCACCGGACGCAAGTTCAAGCTAATCCTCACCCTGCACGACCTGATCTACTATTCGCACCCGACCCCGCCCGGGTTCCTGCCCGCACCGGTGCGCGTGGGCTGGCGACTCTTCCACAAGACCTACACCCCGCAGCGCTTCCTGCTCAATCACGGCGACGCGGTCGTGACGGTTTCTGAGTCGACCGCCTCGCTGATTCGTGAGCACGAGCTGACCACCAAGCCGCTGTTCGTGGTGCCCAACGCCCCGCAGCCCGGCAGTGTGGTCTCCCGCCAGACCGCGCTGGAACGCGCCACCACCCGCGAAGAGCAGCCCGTCAAGCACCTGGTGTACATGGGTTCGTTCATGCCGTACAAGAACGTGGAAACCCTGCTGCTGGCGATGCGTTCCCTGCCGGATTACCGCCTGCACCTGCTGTCGAAGATGCCGCCTCAGCGTCTGGTGCAGCTCACCGACGAACGCCTCATCGGTGAGAACGTGGAGGTGCACAACGGCGTGAGCGACGAGGAGTACCAGCAGCTGCTCCGCCAGGCGCACGCCCTGGTGACTGCCTCCCGCGAAGAGGGTTACGGCCTGCCCGTGGTCGAGGCGCAGGCTGCCGGCTGCCCCGCGGTGATTAGTGACATCCCGATTTTCCGTGAGATTGCCCCGCACGCCGTGTTCGCGCCGGTTGACGGCGCCCCGGAGGCGCACGCCGCCGACTGGGTCAAGGCTATCCGCTCCCTGGAGGACACCGCCGTTCGCGAGCGCGTGATTATTGACGGCCTGTCGGATGTGCGCCGCTACTCCTGGCGCGACTCGGCACTCAAGCTGCTGGAGGTCGTGCGCGGGCTCTAATGCCCTGACTCTGAAGCGTGGACTCTATAGCGTGCGTGGCGTATGCAACGCGGCGCTAAATTACGGCGCTAGACGCAGAAATGCCGCCGCACTCCCTGGAAACTCAGGAGGGTGCGGCGGCATTCTACATATTCAATTCGGGGGAGGCGCAAAGCGGCGTACAGCGGCGGTAGCGAGGGCAACTTACAGCAACGATGTACAGCGGCGGTTCGCTACACACTTCCTCCGCGCCTACGCAGGGAACCCGCCCTCGCAGAGCTCGGGCACCCTGAGGGCGCATCCGGAAGGTGCAGCCTCACCGCATCACACCGAAGCAAAAATCCTTATACGTAAGCTCCGCGAGCTGCTTCCTTCGCTGCCAGCTCATCCGCGTGACCGTACGCGTAGAAAATCTTCGCGTCATCCAGCTCAGCAAAACGAGCCAGGTAACGGCACACCGCGCCACGCTGAGCCTTCGTCATCGAGGACAGCAGCACACGGTCCGGGTGAGTAATGCCGTTGTCGCGGCTCGGTGCCGAATCGCCAAATTCCGGCTCGTAATCATAGGCAATATTGGTGAAGCTCAACGGTGAGTACCTTTCCTTAGGAGCACCCTAAACTACAGCGCTCTGCCCTGCTTTACTCTCCTGCTTTTTCTCCCCTGCGAGGTTATGTTCCTCTGCATCCTCAGCGTCTTCATCCTCACCGTCAAGACCCAGAAGAGCCGTCACCATCGGCAAGGGATTGAACTCGCTCAGCTGACCCGTACGGTCCACCTTGCGCATCATGAACGCACGCTGCAAACGCCGCTGAGTCCACGGCGAAAGCACCATCATCAGCAGCGCCTCCACCACAAAAATGCCGACCAGAATCCACAGCAGCAGATCCGAAGAACCCGCCTGCTCACGCAGCTGCTGAGCATCCGCCACCAGACGGTCGAAGCCCTCCGAATGTAGGTGCGACGTATCAAGCCCAGTCAATGCGGACAGGCTCACCGGCGACGCCACACTCAGTAGCACCGACAGCATCAGCAGCAGCAGCGCATACAGCCCGTAATGCATGGTGCGCATCCACTTCTTCACGCGCGCAAAACCGTGGTTCAGTTCCGCACCAATATCAGTGAAAGCCGCCGCCTTCTGCGCCTGCTCACCCGCCGGCATCATGTGCGGCACCAGGCGGTGCGCAAGCATCAACGGCACCGGCGAGCACGCATCAAAATACTGCATGTGACTATTCACCGAAGGGCCCGGCAGGGTCACAAAGCTGACGTCCACATCGGCGGGCTGAGTAATATTCGACCTGCCGATACTGTCTCCACGAGCGGAAATCTCGCACCGGTCAGCCACATCAAGATCCTGCAACATCGGCGCGTAGGCGCGCACATACAGGTGGCAGGCGCTACGCACCGACATCATGAGCACCAGAATCAGCGCGCCCCAAAACACCACGGAGGCGGCGGTCAGCTCAGGGACCGCGCCCTCAACACGCAGCTGAGCCAGCAGTAGCATGAACACCGCGTACAGCATGAAAACGCCGTGCACGAAGAGTAGCGGAATCAGCCACTTCACGTAGGCGCGCGTGCCGTACGGGTTGACCAGGCGAGCATCCGCCAGACGCACATCAGCCGGACTCTTCGCGGAGGAAGTTGCGGCGCTCTTGTGGGCAATACGCGCCCGTCCCTTCAGGGAACCCGACACGCTCGCGACCAGGGGTACCACGCTCAACGGGTTCACCTCAGCGGCAGGCGGGAGGGTATCGCCATCAGGAATCACCTCAACACGAACCCGCGCAGAAGCCTCCGCATCGGGGTTCTCTTCGGAGGGGGCGACAGAATCCGTGTTCAGCGCCAGCAGAGTCTGCACACTGTGCACCACCGGCTTGCCAAAATACGCGAGCGTCTCGCCGTGATTCTGGTAGCCGATACCGTGAACCAGCAGCACCGCCGCATCATGATGCTGACCCTTGCGGTGCAGGGCACTCTTCGGGTGCGCAGAAGCATATTCAGCCAGCCGCCGCTGCTCACCGTCAGGCAGCGCACTACCTTTCAGCAGATGAGGCACCTTAGACATGCCTCTCACCTCCTCGCCTCTGCGCACAACGCGCCCGCAAACCCGCGTGCCAACGCCCAACCCGGGGCAAAACCGCCCCTCACTAGAACACTACAGCACGACTAGAAAATTACAGTACGTCCAGGCCGTCACAACGAATCTGAACCGGCCGCTCCCCCACGTTTTTCTTCAACGCCGCAATAGTTGCACGCGTCGCACGCAACTCACGGGTCACCTGCTGGGCAATGCCGTACGAGAAGAACAGCAGGGTACGCCAATCGCCCTGAACCGGCGCTTCCTCAGAATCCTCCACAAGAGACTCCGACCAGGCAAAATAGCCCTGATCCAGAGGAACCGGGCCCACAATACGCAACTGTTCACGCACACGCTCCGGTAGCGCAGAAGAGCCCAAGAACTCCTCCATGAAGGCGCGAATATCCGCCTCCGCACCGGTCACCGCAGCCGTACGAACCGCCGGAGGCAGACCCGTCTGAGCGCGCTCCTCCAGCTCCTGACGAGCAAACCACGCCGGATCCCAACGCACCAGTGCCTGCTCCACCGGCGACGGCGAAGCAGTCGTCACCACCGTACCCTCAAGAGCCGCCGGACGAACCAACGCCGCCGCATTCAACCAGCGACGCAACGCCGCCTCCGGAGCACGCAACGAATCAAAACGAAGCATCTTATCGGCATCCAACAACAGCGCCGCCGCATAGCCGCCAAAAGCCACCGGCTCAGCACCCGGAGTCGCCACCACCAACGCAGGCTCAGGACCAACCGACGCCCGCACATGGTCACCCGCCGAAGAAATCACCGGCACATTCGGGAACGCACGACCCAGCTCCTCAGCAGTACGAGTCGCACCCGCCGCCGAATAACGCCAATGCGTAAAACCGCATTCAGAACAACGCCACTGCTGCGCCAGGTGACCGCACCACGAACACGACGGAACCGACGAACCCGAAGCCACCGACAGGGGCCCGCTACACTCGCCACAACGCGCCGGCATGCGGCAACGCTCACACGAAAACGACGGAATATAACCGCTACGCGCCACCTGCACCAACACAGGACCACGCGCCAACGCCCGACGAGCATGCTCAAACGCCAGGTGAGGAATACGCGCCATCGCCGCCAACGGGTCACGCGCCAGCTCAAACTCCGAACCCGTCGAAAAAATACGCGGCGAATAATCACGCACCAGCGCACGCGGCGCACGCACATGAGACGCCCAACGGGTACGCACCAGACGCGCCGCCTCACTACTCATGCTGAACCCGGCAAACAGCGCCGCAGTATTCTCAGCAGAAGCACGCAGAAGCAACACATCACGGGCATGACAATACGGGGCGCGCCGCTCCACCAGCGAAGAATCGCCGTCATCCCAGCACACCACCAGGCCCAGGTTCGCCACCGGCGCGTACGCTGCCGCGCGGGTACCAATCACCACCGGAACCCGCCCCAAACGCGCCTTCACAAAACCGTGATAGCGAGTATGCGGAGTCGAATCAGAACTCAAACGCACAAACGAGTCGGCGGGCAGACGCTCGGCGAGCGCCGCCTCCAGAAGATCCAGGTTCTTAGCGGTCGGAACCACCGCAATAGCGCCGCGACCACTTGTTGCGGCCGTCGCGAGTGCGGTCGCCACAACATCCGCCCAGGTGTGCTCCAGGTGGCCGGGAAGAACCGTCATCACGGCGCGGGTCGCGGCACCGGAGGCAACATCCTCAATGAACTCCGCACCGTTCTCGTAATCGGAGAAGACGGAGGCGGCATCCGGGGCGTCCGGGTTCAGCGCCGGCGGGTCCAGCACGAAGGGCGCGGGTGCGCCGGGAGTGGCAAGCCAAGCGTACGGGTCGGCATGGGTGGAGGCAGCGGAGGCGGCAGAAGGCTCGGGGTCCGCATGCCCGAGAGCCGTGTGCTCAGATTCCACATGTTCAGATTCCGGGGCAGAATCACCCAAATACGCCGACTCGTAACCCGGCAGAAGAGGCGCGTACTTCTTATCCAGGGCGGCAATACGCGGCGGCACCGCCAGACGCAGCACGTTCGCTACCGTGGAGGCGTAACGGTCAGCAAGCGCCTCGGCAAGCGCAAAAATTTCGGGCGCAACAGCCGGTACACGCGACAGCACCGACTTGATCGGCAGCAGCGAGGTGCGCGTCCAATCGGTCGTGGCGGCGCGCTCCTCAATGTAACCGGTCAGCTCGTGACCGTTGAACAGCACGCGCACGCGGGCGCCGGGCACCGCATCCTCGCTCAGCTCGGCGGGCACGCGGTAATCAAACGTGCGGTCCACCTGCGGCAGGGTGCTGTCCACGCGCACACGCGCCACAGGGTTCGGCACGCCGCTCGCCTCCAGCTCAGCGGCAACGTTCACCGGCTCCGGGGTAGCCGGAATCAAGGCATCACGAAGAGCAGGAAATCCCTGCAACAGGTCAAGCTGTTGCAGGGATTCCTGCTGAGCACCCAACGGTGCCGAAGAGTTCGATTCAGAACTGCTCTGAGTCACCCGAATCAGCGTGCTCCTCTACCCTGACAGATATTAGGAGGAGGACACTGCCGAACGCAGTGCATCCACGCGGTTCAGGCGCTCCCAGGTGAATTCCGGCTCGGTACGACCGAAGTGGCCGTGAGCTGCGGTCTTCTTGTAGATCGGGCGGCGCAGATCCAGTTCGTTAATGATTGCCAGCGGGCGCAGGTCGAAGACCTCACGCACAGCCTTCTCAATCTTGATCGGGTCGACCTTCTCGGTGCCGAAGGTTTCAACGTACAGACCGACCGGCGCTGCCTGGCCGATAGCGTACGCAACCTGAACCTCGGCGCGGTCGGCAAGACCGGCACCCACAATGTTCTTCGCAACCCAACGCATTGCGTACGCTGCGGAACGGTCCACCTTCGACGGGTCCTTACCGGAGAACGCGCCACCACCGTGACGAGCCGAACCGCCGTAGGTGTCCACAATAATCTTGCGGCCGGTCAGGCCCGCGTCACCCACGGGGCCACCCTGAACGAAGCGGCCAGCGGGGTTCACAATGAACTTAGCGTTGGAAGAATCCAGATCGACGCTACCCAGAACCGGTGCAATCACGTGCTTCTCAATGTCTGCACGCAGGTCAGCCAGGTCGTAGCTTGCAGTGTGCTGGCTCGAAACAACCACGGTGTCCACGGAGACGGGGACGTTGTTCGAATCGTAGCCGAGGGTCACCTGAGTCTTGCCGTCGGGGCGCAGCTCGGTCAGCAGGCCGTCCTTGCGGACCTTGGTCAGACGCTCAGAGAGGCGGTGCGCCAGCCAAATCGGGGCGGGCATCAGCACGTTTGTCTCGTTGGATGCGTAACCGAACATGATGCCCTGGTCGCCCGCACCCTGGCGGTCGTACTCGTCAGCAGCGATGCCCTGACGAACCTCAAGGGACTCGTACACGCCGGCGTTAATGTCCGGGGACTGCTCGCCAATGGAGACAGACACGCCACAGAACTCGCCGTCGAAGCCGCGGGTAGAGGAATCGTAGCCGATACCCAGAATGGTCTCGCGCACGATGGAGGGGATTTCGACGTAGCTGGAGGTGGTCACCTCACCAGCAACATGCACCTGACCGGTGGTTACCATGGTCTCCACAGCAACGTTCGCTGCGGGATCCTGGGCAATGATGCCGTCAAGGATGGCGTCAGAAATCTGGTCACAAATCTTATCGGGGTGGCCTTCAGTCACCGACTCGCTGGTGAATAGGCGCAGATGGTTAGTACTCACGGTTTCCACTCTACTGGTTGAGGGCGCGCGAAGATAGCGCGCTCGTAATGATGACGGTTTCCTTCAATTATGACACGTTTGTTAAGCGCCATTACGAGGCGGGGCGCTGCGTTCACACCCCGGGCGGGCCTTCACTCAGCGCCAGCAGGCACTTAGGCAAGCGCCACAAGAATCTTCTGAGCCAACGACGGACCAATACCCGGCACCGCCGTCAACTCCTCAGCGCTCGCCTGCTTAATCTGAGCCACCGACCCGAAGTGCTTAATCAGCGCGGCACGCTTGACCTCGCCCAGACCGGGCACCTCGTCCAAGGCGGAGGCGACCATCGCCTTACCGCGCTTGGAACGGTGAAAAGTGATAGCGAAACGGTGCGCCTCGTCGCGGATGCGCTGCACCAGGTACAGTGCCTGCGAGGTGCGCGGCAGCACGACCGGGTAGTCGTCGTCCGGCAACCACAGCTCCTCCAGGCGCTTAGCGATGCCGGCAACGTACACATCCGTAATGCCCAGGTCGCTCAGCGCGGCGGAGGCGGCAGCCACCTGAGGCGGGCCGCCGTCCACGAGCACGAGGTTCGGCGGGTAGGCGAACTTCGCCGGCTCGGGCGTTGAGGCGTCAATCTCGCCGGAGTGCACGGGCGCGGCTTCGCGTTCCGCCTGCTGCGCCAGGTGCCTCTTGAAGCGGCGGGTAATGACGTCGTACATGCTGGCGGTATCGTCACGCGCGGCGTCGCCGGTAATGCTGTAGGTGCGGTAGGCGTTCTTCGCAGGCATGCCGTCCTCAAAGACCACCATGGATGCGACCACGTTCGTGCCCTGCACATGCGAAATGTCGTAACACTCGATGCGCAACAGCGGGTCCGGCAGTTCCAGCGCCTCCTGCAGCTCCACGAGGGAGGCGCTGCGAGTGGTCAAATCACCGGCACGGCGACTCTTGTGCAGGGTCAACGACTGGCGCGCATTCTCGGCAACCGTCTTCATGAGTTCCGCCTTGTCGCCGCGCTGCGGGACGCTAATTTCCACGGGGCCACCGCGCACCTCCGCCAGCCAGGACGCCAGCTGCTCCTTATTCTCGGGCTCCACCGGCACCAGCACGGAGCGCGGAATATCGTAGCTATTCAGGCTCTTCTCGGCATCCTTCTGGGAGGCGAGGCTCGCCGCAATATCGCTGTACACCTGCGCGATCAGCTGCTCAATGAGCTGCGCGTCGGTGCTGTCGTTGACCTTCTCCACGATCCAGCCGCGCTGGCCGCGGATTCTGCCGCCGCGCACAAAGAACACCTGAACGGACGCCTCCAGGTCGTCCTCAGCGTAGGCGAACAGGTCGGCATCTACCGTCGCGCCGAGCACCACGGCGTTACGCTCAAACGCCTTAGTCAGCGCAGCAATATCGTCGCGAAGAATCGCGGCGCGCTCAAAGTCCATATCAGCTGCGGCGGCTTTCATTTCCGCGGTCAACTGGGCGATATGCTTCTCAGCGCCACCACCCATAAACCGGGTCAGCCCGCGCGCCAACTCGCGGTGCTCCTCGGCGCTAATCTTGCCCACGCACGGCGCCGCGCACTTATCGATATAGCCGAGCAGACACGGGCGGCCACTGTTCTTCGCGCGGTTAAACACGCCGTTCGTGCAGGTGCGCACCGGGAACACGCGCAGCAGCGCATCCAGGGTTTCACGAATCGCCCACGCCTGCGAATATGGGCCAAAATAGCGCACACCCTTACGGCGCTCACCGCGAGTCACCATCGCGCGCGGGTACACGTCATTGACCGTAATCGCCAGGTACGGGTACGACTTATCGTCACGGAACGCAATATTGAACCGCGGAGAGAACTCCTTAATCCAGGTGTATTCGAGCTGCAGCGATTCCATCTCGCTCGCCACCACGGTCCACTCCACGCTCGCCGCCGTATGCACCATCGCATAGGTCTTCGGGCTCAGCGTCTGCGGGGACGCAAAATAGCTGTTGAGGCGGTTGCGCAGGTTCTTTGCCTTGCCCACGTAGATAACGCGGCCGTCGGCATCGCGAAAACGGTAAACGCCCGGGTCGGTGGGGATTTCGCCGGGGGCGGGGCGGTAGCTGGAAGGCTCTGCCATGGGTACTTTCTCCTCGCTCTGCTGGGCTTTACGGCGGTTCTTTGTAGCGGTTCTCTGCGGGCCCGCCGGGGGCATCTCGGGCTCGCGCATACGACAAACCGCGCATCCTGCACCAATCTTCCCCGAAGCGCGGGATGGGTGCGTGAATGCGCGGTTTAAGTCTACGCGGTATAGGCGGCGCGTGCCCTAGCCTGCGTCACGTGCGGCTGAGGGCGAAACGTTGTATTCGTGCTTTCGCGCCTGACCGGACAGCTGAGCAATCTCATCCATGATTGCGTCGGTGGTGACGCGGCGCTGCTTGCCGGTCATCTTCTCGCCGGTCTTCTCAAAATAGAGCGGCTTACCCACACGAATCGTGAAGCGGCGCGGGTAAATCATGTTCGAACCGGGCTTCTGCAGGCGGTCGGTACCGATCAGACCGACCGGAACCACGGGCGCGCCGGTCATGTGCGCCAGCCACGCCACACCAATCTTGCCGCGGTACAGGTAGCCGTCGCGGGAGCGGGTGCCCTCGGGGTAAATGCCGAAGACCTTACCCTCCTGCAGCTTCTCCAGGGCAATGTCGAGTGCCTTGAGCGATTCGGAACGGTCGGAGCGGTTCACAGGAATGATGTCCACGGCTTCGAAGAATGCCTTCATCATCTTGCCGCGCGGGCCGGGGGTGTTCACGTACTCAGCCTTGGCGAGGAACGCCACGCGGCGCGGCATCATGGCGGAAATAATGATGGAGTCCAGGAAGGACAGGTGGTTGGAGGCGACAATCACCGGGCCGGTGGCGGGGAAGTTTTCGAGTCCGGTCACGCGGGCGCGGAAGACGGTGCGCAGGATTCCGGTGATTGCTTTCTGAGTGGATTTGTAGAGAAGCACGTGAACTCTCCTGATGTGCCGATAGATTGCGGGCTGTGGCGGCGGTCCGCCGTGGATGCGGGGTGAGCGACCCCTTCAGATGGTGCGCCGTGCGGGTGCACAGAATCTGTACTGAAAAAATTTGTACTGTGTTTAGTAGTACCGGGTTTTATTATTCCACACCCGGGTGTAGGAACGTGAGGGATGCCGCGCTCCCCTTCCACATGCTGGGATGCGCCAGCCTGCATAGCTTCCGCCCCGAAACGCCCCGGATTCCACCCCGGCGCATTCTGCCCCGCTACAGGCGGGGAGACGGTGCGGTGAGGAAGCGCAGGGAGTCAGTGCGGAAGCTAAGGGTTCAACCTCAACGTAATATTTCAGGTTTTTCGCCGTATGACTGCAGATATTCCGGCAAAGTAACCGCGTCACATTGTGACGCTACGTCAGCAAAGTTTCGTAAATACGCATTTAATATGCAAAAATGATAGCAGGGTGGGCTGTCGCACCTCCCTCAAGGACGATTCACCCCGAACATAGTGAGCCGCCCCTCCAGCGGATGTGCGTCGGAGCCACTCCACATACAAATTCCACGCACACTGGAGACATACACTATGGCTACAAAACCCGTCTCGCGTGCGCAGGCAGCAAAGATTGCCCGCCGCTCAGACACGGTCGGTGCCTATGCCGGAAAAGGCTGGGTACAGGCTGTTGCGTTTGTGATGCTCCTGGGCTTCACCATCATGGCAGTCCTTGCAATGCGCACCTACGCACTCTCCATGCCGCTCCCCGACAAAATTGTCGGCAACGACGGCAAAGTCATCGCGACCCAAGAACAGATCCTGCACGGTCAGGAGCTGTTCCAGGGACGCGGCCTGCAGCAGTACGGATCCGTGCTCGGTCACGGCGCCTACCTCGGCCCCGACTACACTGCAGAATACCTGCGCCTGACCACCGATGCCGCCGTCAAGGAATACCGTGAGCAGGGCAAGCAGGACCCCCGCGAACTCGTCAAGAACGAGTGGCGCAAGGAGAACAAGTACGACGAGCAGAGCAAGACCATCACCTGGTCCGCTGGTCAGACCAAGGGCTACCAGCTCATGCTCAAGCACTACCGCGAAACCCTGATGAAGGGTGACACCTCGCAGGGCCTGTTCCCCCACGCCATTAAGAACGACGAAGAACTGCACGACATCGTCGCATTCTTCGGCTGGACCGCATGGGCATCGGCGGCTGACCGCCCCGACCAGCCCTACTCCTACACCAACAACTGGCCCTCCGAACCCAACGTGGACAACAAGCCCACCGCGGATCTGATGGTCTGGTCGGCACTCTCCCTGATTGCCCTCATTGGTGGTACCGGTCTGATGTTCGCCATCTACGGCCGCTGGTCCCGCGCTATCGGCTGGCACGCGGAAGAGGCCCCCGTCCTCGACTTCCGTCAGCCCGACGAAGTTCGCCTGACCCCCTCGCAGAAGGCAGCCTGCCTGCTCTTCGCAACGATTCTGGTGCTGTTCCTGCTGCAGGCTCTGGTGGGTGCACTCACCGAGCACTACCGTGAAGAACTCACCGGATTCTTCGGTATCGACATGGGCCAGCTGTTGCCCTACACGGTATCCCGAACCTGGCACCTTCAGCTCTCCCTCTTCTGGACCGCAGGCGCGTTCCTGGCGGGCGGTATCTTCATCGCCCCGCTGATTACCCGCCGCGAACCCAAGAAGCAGGGCCTACTCACCTACGTTCTCATCGGCGCCGTGGTCTTCGTGGTCCTCGGCTCGCTGCTGAACGAATGGTTCTCTCAGAAGGGCCTCATCCCCAAGGAATTCACCGGCTTCTTCTCGCAGCAATGGGAGTTCCTGGACCTGCCGCGATTCTTCCAGATCCTGCTCACCGCGGGTATGTTCATCTGGATCGTCATCGTCTGGCGTACCCTCTCCGCTCGTCTGAAGGGCTCGAAGAAGACCTCCCTGCCGTGGCTGTTCCTCTTCTCCGGCCTCGCCATCCCCATGTTCTACGCGGTCGGCCTGCTCGCAGGTCAGCGTACTCACGTGACCGTCGCCGAGTTCTGGCGATTCTGGGTGGTTCACCTCTGGGTGGAGGACTTCCTCGAACTGTTCACCACCGTCATGGTGGCGTACATCTTCGTGCTGCTCGGCGTGGTTCGCGAGCGCATCGCAATCTCCATCATCATGATGGACGCCGTGCTCTACTCCGTCGGTGGTGTGATCGGTACTCTGCACCACACCTACTTCGTCGGTACCCCCTCCGAGCAGATGGCATTCGGTGCGTTCTTCTCGGCAGCTGAGGTTATTCCGCTGACCTTCCTGACCGTTGAGGCGTGGGGCTTCATGCAGCTGGGTGCACGCCAGTACTCCAATCGCACCAAGCCTTTCCCGCACCGTTGGGCTGTCATGTTCCTGATTGCTGTGGGCTTCTGGAACTTCCTCGGCGCTGGTGTGTTCGGCTTCCTGATTAACCTGCCGATCGTGTCCTACTTCGAGATTGGTACCGCGCTGACCGCAAACCACGCACACGCCTCCATGATGGGTGTGTACGGTATGCTCGCGATCGCGTTCGCGGTGTTTGGTCTGCGCTACCTGCTCCCGGAGAACAAGTGGCCTGAGAAGGGTCTGAAGTTCTCCTTCTGGACTCTGAACATTGGTCTGCTGTGGATGTCCTTCATCTCGCTGCTGCCGCTGGGTATTGCTCAGCTGTACAAGTCCGTGGGTGAGGGCTACTACGAGGCTCGTTCCTTCGCGTTCATTCACGACGGTGCTTCCGCCGTAATGGGTTGGATGCGTATGCCCGGTGACGTGATCTTCCTGGTCGGCATCATCCCGCTGATCAAGCTGGCTCTGCTGGGTATCAAGGAGATCTTCTCCAAGAACGCTAAGGAAACCGTCCTGGAGCTGCCCGAACCGCCGCTGTACGAGGTGGTTGAGGACGCTCGCATCGCAGAGTTCGCCGGCGCGAAGGCTGCCGAGGAGCTGCCCGAGCAGACCAGCCCCTACCGTAGCGATCGTCGAGGCTAACCATGCCTGAGCAGATTGCTGGAGTTTCTTTCCTCGTGTGGCTGGCCTGCGTGTACGCGCTCGGCCTGGTCGCCGTGGGTTGGGGCTTCGATATTCTCGCCAAGCGCACCAGTCAGCGCATGGTGGCGGCACGAACCTTCGGGTTCACCTACCACCAAGAGAGCGACGCGTGGCTCTGCCCCGAAGACCAGTGGCTGTGGGCGACCGCATTCGACTCGGATAACCGAGTGATGCGTTACCGCGCCAAGCCCAGCGTGTGCAACACCTGCCCGATTAAGGACAGCTGCACCGTCTCGGCGAACGGCCGCGAGCTCACCCGCGAGGTGGACGAATGGCCCTACTCCGAGTCGGGTCGTTTCCACCGCGGGCTGGCGGTTGCCGTGTCGCTGCTGGGTGTGGTCATCCTGATTGGTGCCGCCATCGTCTGGCACTCCCCGCTGGAGCTTCTGGTGGAGGGTGCCGCCGCGGTAGTCTGCCTGTCGCTGACCTACCCGCTGGCTGTGAAGCTCATGCGTTCCCCCACGAACTTCGAGAACGATCCGAAGCATATTCACGCATCCACCGCTGACGAATCGGTGAACGTGAAGATGGACCGTTTCGCGGCGAAGTGGGGTGGCGTGTCGAATGAGCGTAAGCGCCGTACCGAGCAGACCCGCAAGCAGATGATTGCGGATGCAACCCTGCCGGTTCGTACCTCCGTCCTCGACCCGGACCGCCCCGCCTGGAGCGGTACCGGCACCTCGGTTAAGCGACTGCACAAGACCACGAACGAGGTCTTGCAGGAGCAGAACCTGGCTGAGGTTGAGGCCGCGGAGGAAATGGCGAAGAAATAGCGCTGCATAGGTTTTTCCGTTCCGGCGGCTGACCGGCTGGCTGGTCCCGTCTGTTAGCTTCGGTGGCTACCCCGTGTGGATTTCTCTTGTGAGTTTCCCTGCGGGGTGCCGCCGGGGCGCCGACCCGCCGCGACGTGCGCCGGGACGGAGAATTCCCCTCCCTCAACTCCCCCACACACAGCCCGGTACCGGGCAACCCCTACTACACACCCCTACTACCTGCACCGTACGAGGCGCGGGCAGGTGGGCACACATACCGTCCTCCCCCAATACTTGTGAAGGAAAACCATGGATCCCGTCACTTTGGCAACTATCCTCATCCCAGTTGCCGTCATTGTTCTTTTTATTCTGATTCGTATGTTCCGCGTCATCCCCGAATACGAACGTGGCATCTCGTTCCGCTTCGGCCACCTGCGTTCGGAGCTGAAGCCCGGCCTGAACATCGTCTTCCCCCTCGTTGACTCCCTGCAGCGCGTTGATATGCGTGTCATCACCCTGACCATTCCCCCGCAGGAAGTCATCACCAAGGACAACGTTCCCGCCCGCGTGAACGCCGTGGTCCTCTTCCGCGTGACCAACGCCAAGAACGCCGTGCTTGAGGTTGAAAACTACCCGATCGCCACCAGCCAGATTGCGCAGACCACCCTGCGTTCCCTGCTCGGTCGCGTTGACCTGGACACCCTGCTCGCACACCGCGAGGACCTGAACGAGGACCTGCGTTCCATCATCGGTTCGCGCACCGAACCGTGGGGTATTCAGGTGGAGCTCGTCGAAATTAAGGACGTTGAGATTCCCGAGGCTATGCAGCGCGCCATGGCTCGCGAGGCTGAGGCTGAGCGTGAGCGCCGCGCAAAGATTATTTCGGCACGCGGTGAGCTGGAGGCTTCGAGCGAGCTGAAGGAAGCATCCGACATTCTGAGCCAGTCCCCCGCCTCCCTGCAGCTGCGTTACCTGCAGACCCTGCTGGAGCTGGGCGCCGACCAGAACTCGACCGTGGTCTTCCCGCTGCCCATGGACGTAATTGGCCCGCTCATGGGCGCGCTCAAGGGCGAAAGCAAGTAGGCTACTCCCCTTCCCTGATGTACTAGCCTGAAGTACCCGCCGCGGCGGCTGACCCGCAGCGGTGAACATAGAAATATCCCGTGCAGATGAGAGTATCTGCACGGGATATTTCTATGCGGGATTTATACGCGAAACGCTTTCAAACCGAATGCTTTCAAGCGGAGCCCCCGCCCCCAGAAGAAAACTCTGGAGGAAAACCCGGGAAGGAAGGCATTTGGCCCGCCGCGGGGGTTGGATGAGGTGGTTGCGGCGGGCCAAACTTTCCTAGGTCGGCTACACACCGTAGAGGTGCGGGCGCGGCAGGTACATCAGCCAGTTGGGTGAGGGCCGGAATCCTACCGCAAACAGTTTTCACCGACGCCTTAAGCATAACCGGCACACACCCCGAACCGGCGGCAGTCTGAGTGAAGCATCAATCACCCATCTCACGCCATGCCGGGGCGGTATTCAGCCCAGAATCGGCGCCTAAAGCATCGGTACCTCAATCACCGGCGAGCTGGCTGCAGCGCAACCCCTAGCGCAGTGCCCGTCAGCTAGCGCAGCGCCCAGCAAACTAACGCAATGCTCGATGCGCCTGGTCAAAGAACTCGCGCTCATACACGCACGCTGACAGGTACGCCTGCGCCGCACGCACACGCTGAGCCGGTGAAGCCGTCTCAAACGCACGCTCCACCTCCGCGAGGCTACGCGCCACCTCCGCGGCGAACTCTTCGCCACCGTACATGCTCAGCCACTCCGCGTACGGGTGGTCCGCGTGATTCTGCGAGGAGAGCACAGCGCCCGCCTCTTCGTACAGCCAGTAGCAGGGCAGGACCGCCGCGGCACCGACCACGTAATCATCACCGGCGGCGGAGGCACGCAGGAAATTCGTGTACCCCATCGTAATCGGCGAGGGCCCACCCAGACGCGCACGGTTCGCCAACCAGCCCTCGTGCAGCTGCGATTCGGCGGCAATCGCCTCGTGCGCACCGGCTGCCCAGTGTACCTGCGCCTCAGCGGTATCGGCACGCGCCGAGAGAGTCGCGAGCGCACGCGAATAGTCGCGCAGGTATAGGGCGTCCTGGTCCAGGTAGAAGGCGAACAGGTCCTCGTCGAGGGTGCCGTCACCGAGGGCACGCACGAAGGGCAAGCCCAGAATCTGGTGCCAGGTTTCGCCACCGGCAGCCCAGAGGGTGGCGGTCCACGGACCGGCAGGCTTGACGACGGCTTCACCGGCGGGCACGGGGCTGACCGGTAGCAGACGCTCCGGGCTGGTGCCGTCAAGGGTGTTGCCCTCAGAGTCGGTGGTGGCGAGCAGGTGATGCCACGGGTACGCAGAGGCGGCAGCCACCAGACGGCGGGCACGGGCGGCGTGATCCACCGGGCCGTGGCCCTCACCGGAGCCGACCTGCAACCCGGCACCTGCGGCAATGGATTCGTGGAGCCAGCGGGTGCTCCACTGCAGGGCGCGGTGGGTATCTTCGCTGGTCAGAGCATTCTTCTCGCCCTCAGAAGATTCTGCGGCTTCGGTATGCCGGAGCAGTTCCACGCCCAGGCGGGTTGCCAGCGAGGAGGACAGGGAGCATCCGGTGCCGTGCGTATTACGGCTCTCCAGGCGCGGGGTGCGCACGTGCGCGCAGGTGCCATCCGGGAAGACCGCGGTGTTACCGGCGTCCTCACCGCACAGGTGGCCGCCCTTCACAATCACGGTGGTTCCAGTCGCCGCCGCAAGGTTCGCCGCCTGCTCATGCGCCTCATCAAAGGTCTGGGCGGGCTCCTTCTGACAGAGCACGGCAAGCTCCGGAATGTTCGGGGTAATCACATCCACGAGCGGCACGAGGTCGCGCAGCGCCTGCTCCGCCTCCGCCTGCAGCAGGCGGTCACCGCTAGAAGCAATCATGACCGGGTCGAGCACGACCACGGGCACGGGGTGCTCACTCAGCCAGGTGCTGACGGTACGGATCGTATCTGCGTCGCCGAGCATACCGATTTTTACGGCGTCAACCGTGACGTCATCAAAAACGGCGGCAAGCTGCGCGGTCAGAAATTCCAGGGGCGGAGTGAATACTTCGCGGACTCCGCATGTGTTCTGGGCGACCAGTGAGGTGGTCACGCACATGCCGTAACCGCCGGATGCGGTAATGGACTTCAGGTCCGCCTGAATACCCGCACCGCCGGAGGGGTCGGTTCCCGCAATGGAGAGGACCCGCGGCACCCTAGAGGTCCCAGGTGCCCCGGGAGTTCCGGAGGCGCTCGCGCCGGGTGCAGGGTTAGAGGGGGTGGTGGGTGCGCACGCGGGCGCGGTAGGCTGCTCTGCCATGATCGATAATCCCTTCGCTAGTTCGAACTAGAGCAGGTTCAATGGGTGATTCTCTCAGCCTTGAGTGTTCTTACGCCGTTTCGTGCGCCCGCTGTGCCGTATGCCCCGTATACCCTTCATTGGGCGGGGTTGGGCGGGTTGTGGGCATCTCAAGGCACCCCATATCGCTCTGCCAGATTATCACAACGATTCTCAGTAACTGAAAGTTTCGCGGGTAACCAGCAAATCTCTCCGAAATTTTCGGTTGAGCATTGCGGTACTGCACCGCCACTCCGGCTCAGGTTTTCCAGCTCAGGTTTCAGCGCACACCCCACCCAGAACTCGTCCGTTAAACAAGCAATGCCCGGCACCGCTTTAGACGGTACCGGGCACTATCAGCCGGGCATATCGCCGGACATATCCACCGGGCTTAGGGTAGGGCTTAGGTGAGGGCGAAAATCTCTGCCGGTGAACCCTCCGCGATGATCCTACCCTCGTGCAGCAGGACCGCGCGGTCAGCCAGGGAGGCGATACGTGCATCGTGCGAAATAATCAGCACCGCACGGTTCGCCAGCACGGCACGCAGAGACTCGGTTGCGTCCGCGAGCTCCAGCTGGGTGGTGGACTCGTCCAGAATCACGGCGTGCGGGTCGGCAAGCACAATACGTGCCAGTGCCAGCTGCTGAATCTGGTCGCGGGTCAGAGGCGAATCCGCGCCGCTGACGACGGTGTCCATGCCCTGCGGCAGGTCGCGCCACCAGCGGGCACCAACAGCGTCCAGAGCCTCACCCATCTGCTCAACGGTTGCATCCGGCACGACCACCGTAAAGTTATCGGCAAGAGTACCGAAGAAGACGTGCGCTTCCTGCGTGCAGACCAGCAGACGCGGGCGGCCGTCGGCGGCGGCATCGGTCGGGAAGTCGCCGTGACCCACCGGGCGACCCATCACGTTAATCGTGCCGTCCAGGGCGGTCAGCGAACCACCAATCAGACGCGCCAGGGTGGTCTTACCCGAACCGGAACGACCCACCAGGGCGAGCGCCTCACCGCGGCGAATCTTCAGGTTGATACCTTCAAGCACCAGAGCGTCGGGCGAGTAGCCGTAGGAGATGTCGGTGCAGTCAATGGCGTACTCCGGGTTCTTCACGGCTTCATCAGACACGGCGGCGAACGCTTCGGCACGGTGCTGTGCACGCGCCTCACGCTGCTTCTTCGCCAGGGACACCACACCAAACACGCGGCCCATGTTCACGAGCATGATGCGCAGGCTGCTGACGTGGTGGTTCAGCATGTCGGCGAGGATTCGCAGGCTGAATACCATGACCGAGGCGGTCGCCACGGCGCCCCAGCTTGCCCAGCCGAGAGCCACGCAGGCGGCGCCCCAGAGCATACACAGAATCGTGGGGATCCAAGCGTTAATAGCGTCCACGGTGAAGTACAGCTGGCGGATGCGCACCATGCCCAGCTGCGCGGCGAACTGGCGCTTGTTCTCACCGGCGAAGGCGTCTTCGCGGGCGGTGTGAACGCCCAGCTCACGGATCGTGGAGGTGCCGCGAATGTTCTCGGTCAGCACGCTGTTGAGGTCACTCACGCGCTCCTGGGCGGTCTGGTTGCGTGCCGCCATGAGCGGCAGCATCTTCGACATGATGAGGGCAAGACCGGCAATCATGGGCAGCATAATCAGCCCCATTGCCGGGCTCACAAACGCCAGGGAGATCGTGGAAATCAGGAAGTATAGCAGCACGTAGATTGCGCCGAGCAGGTCCTCGCTGACGGACTTGGCTGCCGAGGAGAGGTCGTCGGTCACGCGGGTGAGCAGGTCGCCGCTACCGGCTTCTTCCACGGTGCGTGCGTCCAGGTCGAGGGTGCCGTCGAGGGTGTCCTGGTTGGCGTCACGGGTGACGAGCGCACCCAGTCGCGCCGCACTGTACGAGGAGACCATGAGGGTTATCGCCTGCACGATGAACGCCGCCAGGATAATCAGAATCGGCTGCCACGGGTAGCTGGAGAACTTGCCCGCCACCACGTCGTCCACGGTGGCACCAATCTGCAGGGGCACCACCGCACCCATGAGGGTGCTGACCATGTAGATGACGAAGGTGTAGAGGGCTCGCCCCTTATGCGCTGCGAGGTAGTTCCACATGCGGCGTGCCACGTAGGCGGGGCTTTCGATGGGGAGCTGCTTTGCCATGCTAGTTCACCTCCTGATTCTGAGTAGTTGAGGGAGTTCCCGAGTCGGCGGCCGGGTAACCGTCGCGTTCCATGCGGCGGGTCGTCTCCGCGGTCGTGGAGACAACGTAGACCTGCTCCAAATCCTGCAGCAGGCCGGGGTAGCCAACGGGCAGGCGGTCGCTACCGATCTGGGTTTCCATCGCATCGTAGATGTAACGCTGGCTGGGTTCGTCCACGGAGTTCAGCGGCTCGGTCAGGATGAGCACCTGTGCGTCCTGTGCGAGTGCGCGGGCGAGTGCCAGACGCTGACGCTGACCACCGGAGAGGTTCGCACCTTCACTGGTAATGCGGGCGGCGAAGTAGTCTTCGGGGTTGCGTCCGCCCAGGCGGTAGGCGATTTCGCGGGAGTCGGTAATCTTCAGCAGCTCCTGGTCCTTTGCCTGTGCCAGCTCCTCGTCGGGGTTCGGCACGGTGCCCAGGCGCAGGTGCTTCTGCAGGGTTCCCGCGAAAATCATGGGGTTCGGTTCGCTCAGTAGCACGCGGCGGCCGGAGGCGTCCTTGAGGTCCTCTCCCCCGCGTCGCAGGGTGCGGGCGAGTGCCTCGGCGTAGTCCTGCGCGGTGAGGTTGTAGTCGCGCGGGTTGACGTACACGATGCGCGGGTTACTGGCACCGGCGGGGGCGACGGGTACGGGCACCTCAAGGGTGCTCGCCTCGACTGCTTGTTCGGCGCGTGCCAGCTGCGCCATTTCTTCGTCGGTGCGCGGGCTCTTCAGCACGCCCTGACGCACGCCCGCGTGACCTTCGAGGCGGGCAATTTTGGCGAGCGCAATTTTGGCGTAACGCCATTCCGTCAGGAAGTTCTGGGTAATCCAGATGGGTCCACCCATCATCGCGATAATGGAGGCAACGGTCACCAGGGACGCGGCGGGCGTGTCGGAGACCCAGCGGCCGTTTTCGACGTGGCCGGTGAGAGCGAAGCCGATGCCGAGCAGGGTCACGACACCGCCGAGCAGCGCGCGGATGAGGTACATCCAGCGGTGCGTCTTTTCGTAGCCCATGTAGCTGTCGAAGACTTCGTCGGTGGCTCGGTGGTAGCGTCCACGCATCTGCTCTTCAGCGCCGAGTCCGGCGATGGTGCGCAGACCGGTGGCGATGTCGGAGGCACGTGAGGAGGCTTCGCCGTCTTTCTCGCGGTAGTCGCCAATCTTGGATTCGAGGAAGGACGAGTACCAGGCAATCACGCCGACCACGATGAGCGTACCGATGAGGGTGACAATCGCGGTGATGGGGTTAATGAGCCAGAGCTGCACGGCACCGAGGGTCGCGACAATCATGGCATTGACGAACAGCGGTAGGGAGAAGTAGACGTTGGTAACACGTCGTACGTCTTTGTTCATGACGGTGACTGCTTCACCCGCGTCAACGGTTGTGCGGGTGCGTCCCATGAGTCGGTTGATGTAGATGCGCCAGTCGCGGCCGAGTTCCGCACTGAGGGTCATGGAGGTACCCCAGCCGAAGAACTCGTTAATCACGATGAAGGTGATAGCGGCGACGACGACCCAGAACATGGGCCAGGCGTCGTGGGCTTTGCCAGCGATGTACTGGTTGATGAATTGACCCACCATGACGGGGATCAGGATTGCGCCGATGCCTGCGGTGGTTTCACCCGCGATGGGGATTGCCCAGCGGTGCCAGGGGTATTTGTGTCCGGGCGCGGTGACTCGCAGGGCGAGGCGCTTTTTGAGGGCTTCTTCTTCAGCCTTGCGCAGTTCGCTGCCGGTTATTTCCGGTGCAGCTTTTTTCTGCGCGGCTTTTTCCTGCGTGGTTTTGTTATGCATGGATTCTTCATGCGTAGCTTCTTCACGCGCAGCGTTTTCTTGTGCCTTGTCAGCGTTGTATTCAGTCATTCAACGTCTCTCCTTTCTCTTACCCTATTCCTTTATCAATGTGGCACGCAACACTATGAGTGCATTAGTGGGGCGTGTCGTCATTTTGTGCAACGTATCTGGGGCGTGTATCAACCGCGCAATATAAGCCGGCATCAATCGGCGGACTTGAACCTACGCGGTCATTGATGCGGTCTGGCGTCCTGTGGCGTGTAGCCCTACAGCCTGGCGCCCTACAGTCTGGAGCCTCACGTCGTGGAGCCCAGCGGCATAGAACCCTGTGCGTTCAACCTTCTGAACGCAGACTTTCTGAGCGCGGGGTTGTGCATCGCTGCACCTAACCTGCACCTAAAGCGCTTTGTTCTACCCTACCTGAACTTTGTGGTTTCCCGCATTAGAGCACGCGCCTTCGCGCCCCGCCGAGTTGTTCCCTCGTAACGATAACGCCCCCGCGCCCACCCTATTCCCGATAGACTGGAATTCTCATGAGTATTTTGAATTTTCTTTCTCCCTCGCTGGGCGAGAACCCCGGCGACTACAATCGACGTGATTTCAAGGGCAACCCCCTCACCGCCGAAGAAATCTATGAGGCGTTCACCGAGTGGATTTCAACCCGCGGCATGACCCTGTACCCCGCGCAGGACGAGGCTGTTCTGAGCATTGCCGCCGGACATAACGTGGTGCTGGCAACCCCGACCGGTTCGGGCAAGTCCACCGTGGCTGTTGCCGCGCACTTTACGGGCCTGGCAACCGGTCAGCGTTCCTACTACACCGCCCCCATTAAGGCGCTGGTGTCTGAGAAGTTCTTTGACCTGATCAATATTTTTGGTGCCGAGAACGTGGGCATGATTACCGGCGACTCCGCCATTAATACGGAGGCGCCCATTATCTGCTGCACCGCGGAGATTCTCGCCAATATTGCCCTGCGCGAGGGTAAGGACGCGGACCTCTGCCAGGTCATTATGGACGAGTTCCACTTCTACTCTGACCCGCAGCGCGGCTGGGCGTGGCAGCTTCCCCTGCTGGAGCTTCCGCAGGCACAGTTCCTGCTGATGAGCGCAACCCTGGGCGACACGACCCGCTTCCAGGAGGAGATGACGGCGCTGACCGGTCGCGAGAGTGACCTGGTGGCGCATTCTGAGCGTCCCATTCCGCTGCACTTCTACTACTCCACCACCCCGGTTCAGGAGACGGTGCAGGAGCTCGTGCAGACCAAGCAGACTCCGGTCTACATTGTGCATTTCTCGCAGAAGGCGGCGCTGGAGCAGGCGAACGCGCTGCTGTCGGTGGCTGTTGCTTCGAAGGAAGATAAGGAACGCATTGCCGAGCTGATTGCGAAGTTCCGTTTCGGTCCGGGTTTCGGCAAGGCGCTGAATAAGCTGGTGCGTGCCGGTATCGGTATTCACCACGCGGGCATGCTGCCCAAGTACCGCCGCCTCGTGGAGCAGCTGGCTCAGGAGGGTCTGCTCAAGGTCATTTGCGGTACCGACACCCTGGGTGTGGGTATTAATGTGCCGATCCGTACCGTGCTCATTACGGCGCTGTCAAAGTTTGATGGTGCCCGTAGCCGCCGTCTGCGTGCCCGCGAGTTCCACCAGATCGCTGGACGCGCCGGCCGCGCCGGTTTTGATACCGCCGGCACCGTGGTGGTTCAGGCACCCGAGCACGATATTGAGAACGCTCGCCTGCTGGCTAAGGCTCAGGCGAAGTTCGGCGACGACACCAAGCGCATTAACCAGTCCCTGTCCTCCAAGCGTAAGAAGGCGCCGGAAGGCTTCGTTGGCTGGTCTGAGAAGACCTTCGAGCAGCTGGTAGATGCCGCCCCGGAGCCGCTGACCTCCTCCTTCGACATCACCCATTCGATGCTACTGAACCTGATGCACCGCCCGGAGAACCCGGTCATTGCCGCATACCGCATCATTCAGAACAACCACGAGAGCCCCGCGCACCGCCGCGAGCTGCTGCGCAAGGCAATCGGCATCTACAAGGAGCTGCTGACCGGTGGCGTGATTGAGCGAACCAACACCCCGGACGAGCACGGCTCCTACCTGCGCCTGACCGAGGATTTGCAGGATAACTTTGCCCTGAACCAGCCGCTGTCCGCTTTTGCGGTCGCCGCGCTGGAACTGCTCGACCCGGAATCCCCCAGCTACGCGCTGGACGCGCTCTCCCTCATCGAGGCAACCCTGGAATCACCGAACCAGGTGCTGTACTCACAGGAACGCAAGGCAAAGAACGAGCTGTCGGCACAGCTCAAGGCGGACGGTGTGGACTACACCGAACGCATGAACGAGCTGGACAAGGTCACCTACCCGCTGCCTCTGGCGGAGCTCATTGATCAGGCGTACACGACCTACAAGCAGTCCGCCCCGTGGGTGGCTCGTTTTGAGCCGCGCCCCAAGTCGATTGTGCGTGACATGTACGAGCGCGCGATGGGCTTCAACGACTTCGTGCAGTACTACTCGCTGGAACGTGCCGAGGGCGTGCTCCTGCGTTACCTCTCTGACGCGTACAAGGCACTGCGCCACACCATCCCCGATTCTGCCGTGACCGACGAGCTCGACGACATCATCGAGTGGCTCGGCGAGCTCGTGCGCCAGACCGACTCCTCCCTGGTGGACGAGTGGGAGAAACTGGCTGCCGGCGAAGACACCGCGACCATTGCCGCCGAGCACGCCTCCATCGAGGAGGAAGAGCCTCCCGCCGTGACGAAGAACCTGCGCGCCTTCCGCGTGATGGTGCGCAACGCCCTCTTCCGCCGTGTGGAGCTCTTCGCTGAGGAGCGTGACCGCGCCCTGGGCGCCCTGGACGAATGGTGCGGCTGGGATGCCGACCGCTGGGCAGACGCCATGGACGACTACTTCGACACCTACGACGACATCTACACGGACGCCGATGCGCGCTCACCTCGCCTGGTCAGCATGGATGAGGACACCGCCGCGCATCCGGGCGTGTGGAAGGTTCAGCAGAGCTTCGCCGACCCCGAAGATAACTTTGACTTCGGTATTCGTGCCGAGGTTGATCTGGCGGCCTCCGATGAGGCGGGGTACCCGGTGCTGAAGATCCTGAGCGTGGGCGAGTTCTAAGGCTCCGTCTGAGGTTTCGTCCAAGGCTTGCCCGAGGCTCTGCCACGATGTTGCCCGTAGTGGGCTAGAATACAGAGTATCTATCTATTTGAATGAAAGAAGGTTCACCGTTGACCGTTTCTTCGCTTCCCAAGGTTGAGTACCGCAAGGGTTCGGTCGTCAAGCACGACGGCTACGAGATTACCGACCACTGGTTCCAGGTTCCCCTGACCCACGGTCTGATTTTCTCCAAGGGCAAGGATGCCGCTCTCTCCTCCCGTTTCGCGGACCAGACCATCACCGTGTTCGCCCGCGAGGTTGTGAGCACCAACGAGACTCTGACCGTTTCGGCTGATAAGCGTCCTTACATTGTGTATCTGCAGGGCGGCCCCGGTTTCGGTTCGCCGAAGACCGGCTCCATTGGCGGCTGGATTGCTGAGCTGGCGAAGACTCACCGCGTGGTTCTTCTGGATCAGCGCGGTACCGGCATGTCTTCCCCGCTGTCTGCTCGCAACATCACCGCTGTGGGTGACCCGCAGGTTCAGGCTGAGTACACTGAGCTGTTCCGTGCGGACTCCATCATTGCTGACGCGGAGGCTGTCCGCGAGGTGCTACTGGCTGACCGTGCCGACAAGCGCTGGTCCACCATTGGTCAGTCCTTCGGTGGCTTCCTGACCCTGTCCTACCTGTCGTTTGCGCCTCAGTCGCTGCGTGACTGCCGCATCACCGCGGGTCTGGCTCCGATTCGTACCTCCGTGGACAACGTCTACCAGCACACCTTCGACCGCATGAAGGAACGTGTTGAGGAGTACTACAGCTGGTTCCCCGAGGACGCCGAGCTGGCAACCCGCATTGCTGAGCACCTGCGCACCCACAAGGAGTACCTGCCCACCGGTGAGCGTCTGACCGATCACCGCTTCCAGATGGCTGGTCACTTCCTGGGTGGCCGCTGGCGCGAGCGCGGTCTGCACTACTTCCTGGAGACCGCTTTCGCTGAGGGTAACGACCACCTCTCCGATCAGTTCCTGACCGCTATGGGTGCCGAGGTGACCTTCCAGGCGAACCCGCTGTACGCCCTGATGCACGAGACCATTTACGCTGACGGCCCCGCTGACGGCGTTCTGCCCGGCATCCCCGGCTACGAACTGTCCCCCTCCCCCGCGCCGACCAACTGGTCTGCTGCTCGCGTGGCGGCTTCCCGCCCCGAGTTCGCACCGGATGCGGACCGTCTGCTCTTCACCGGCGAGCACATCTTCCCCTGGTACTACGAGGAGGATCCCTCGCTGCGTCCGCTGGCTGAGGTTGCTAACCTGCTGGCTGAGAAGAAGGACTGGGGTCGCCTGTACGACCACGCACAGCTGCACAAGAACGAGGTTCCCGTGGTGGCTGCGGCGTACAACCCGGACGTGTACGTGGACTTTGAGCACTCCATGGAGACCGCTCGCTGGGTCGGTAACACTCAGGTGTGGACCTCGAAGACCCACCACCACGACGGTTTCGGTTCTGACCCGCTGACCATTCTGGGTCACCTGAAGAATATGCTGGCTGAGGTTCACAACCAGTAATTCTTCGCCGGGTAGCCATTCTGCCCCGGGTTTATCCCCGAATATATTTTGATATAGCTAAAGCCCCTCACCCCGGTTGATCCGGTGTGAGGGGCTTTAGTGTGAGCGCTGAGCCTCGTGAGGCCGCACGCTCAGTAGCTCAAACTACTACTTGGAGGAAGCGTGCGCATCCTGCGCGGTGCGGGCACGCATCACGAGGGCGTGGTATTCGTCTTCCTTCTCGATCAGCTCTTCACGCAGCTTGGCGGGAATGGCGTTGAGCTTCTCGGTTTCCTTCTGCCAGCGGGTGGTGATGTCCGCACGCTCGGCGGCGGGTGCATCCTCGGGCAGTGCCAGGTATTTCTCGGAGAGCGCCTGAACACGCTGGATGGTCTGCAGTGCGCGGCCCTTGGGGCTGAGCAGCGAGGCAAGCACGGTAATGATCAGAACGCCCACGATGACCATCAGCGACATTTCGGTGGTGATTTCGACCACGTGCACGGGCTCGCCGTGGTTGATGAACGGCAGGTTGTTCTCGTGCATTGCGTGCAGGATGAGCTTCACACCAATGAACGCGAGGATGGTCGCCAGGCCGTAGGAGAGGTAGACGAGGCGGTCCAGCAGGCCGTCAATGAGGAAGTACAGCTGGCGCAGACCCATGAGGGAGAATGCGGTCGCGGTGAACACAATGTAGACGGACTGGGTGAGGCCGAAGATCGCGGGGATCGAGTCGAGTGCGAAGAGCAGGTCGGAACCGGCGATAGCGACCATGACGAGCATCATGGGGGTCATGACGCGCTTGCCGTTTTCGATGGTGAAGAGCTTATCGCCGTCGAAGTGGTCGCTGGTCTTCAGGTACTTCTTGGCGAGGCGGACCATGATGTTGTCTGCCTCGTCGTCGCCGTCGCCTTCGGTGATTTCGTCCTTGAGCAGGTTACCTGCGGTCATAAGCAGGACCAGGCCGAAGATGTAGAAAACCCAGGCGAAGGAGTTGATGATTGCCGCGCCGGCGAAGATGAAGGTGCCGCGCGCCAGAATCGCGAAGACGATACCGAAGAGCAGGACCTTCTGCTGATTCTCACGGGCAACGCGGAAGGTGCCCATAATAATCATGAAGACGAAGAGGTTATCGACCGAGAGAGCTTCTTCGGTGATGTAGCCTGCGTAGAATTCGGTGGCGGCGGAGGGGCCGTTCGTCACGAAAATGTACAGACCGAACAGCATCGCGATGCTGATGTAAATACTCGACCAGATGGCCGCTTCCTTGACGGTGGGTTCGTGCGCCTTACGAACGTGGAACACGAAATCGAAGGCCAACAGACCCGCGATGATGAGAATAGTAACCAACCATTGCAACCCGGTAACTTCCATGGGGAGCCTTTCTTGTGGTGTGCGTACAGGACCACAAGTCTCTCCCGCCGACCTGAATGGAGGTCGGCTCGATTCACCGGTTAGGCGCCTTCGGCTAACGTGCTGACGATGAGTCGATTGGTGGGATACTCCCTTGCTCGGTGAACGATTATACAGCAGGTTGAGGTTTTCGCAAGGAGGTTTCGCCAGGGGGTTTTCGCAAGGAGCCCCTCCGGGAGGGCTTTCAGAGGCTAGGTGTGCCGAAACGCCGTAGCGTAGAGCAGCGCAGCACGCCCACATCAAAGTAGCCCTCCCCGTGAACCATGCACGGGGAGGGCTACTTCTATATTTCATTCAGTTAGGAGACCAGGTTGAAGGTCGGCGGGGTGAAAGCAATCGCGTTCACCTGCTTGTTCGTATCCAGTTTGCCGTTCTCACGAATCGTCGGGATGGTAATAACCACCTCGAACTGGTACATGCCTTCCATGAGCTTATCGCCACGCAGCGCAAAACGCGCGGAGATACCGGTCGCCTGATCATTCACGCTCGACGCAAAGGGAATGACCTGACCCTGAACGGTCTGAGTCTTACCGTTGCGGGTCATGACGGTTGCCTTGCCGGTCGGGTCAGTCGTGAAGACCTGACGATCAATGATTTCACCCTCGGGCGAGAAGAAGTATATGTCCATGGACGGGTGCAGGTGCGTGGTGCCAGTCGCCGCCTCCACCGCGGAGACGTTGTAGGTCATCACGAACTCACCGCAGTTCAGGTTGAGGTCGCCCTCGGGGCCGTGAGTCGCCTCGTACACGGACATGAGGCGGATCGTCGCAGGGTTCGGGGAGGTTGCATTCTCCATGGACCACCACGCCTGACCGGTCACCGGCGCAGTCACGGGCTTGTTCTTGGTGCGCGACTGCAGAGCGCCACTGGCGGGGTTGATAATCATCCAGCCGCCGACCTGGGTAAAGTCCGGGCCCTTAACCGTCTTGCAATCATCAGCCGAGGCGGCGAATGCGGGCACCGCAGTGGAGGCGGCAATAGCGGGCACAGCCCAGAGCGCGCCGAGGGTGAGGTTGCGGCGGGTAATGGAACGAGCTCCCGTAGTGTGTTCGTCTGAAGAGTTATTTGAAATAGTCACAGATTTTTCTTTATTGTTCGGAAGCATCACGGTGTTATTTGACACGTAAAACACCTTGATAGTCTACAGCATGTATCTGCACTCAGTGGAACTTCACGAGTAATGAGTTACCTCATGGTGAAACACCCACGTCCGCCACCTAAACACAGGGTTTAGAACACTGAGTTTAGGACACCGAGTTTAGGCGTGACCCGCCTCCTTCATCAGGCGCAACTCCTTCTTCAAATCGGCAAGCTCATCACGCAGACGCGCCGCCAACTCAAACTGCAGGTTCTCCGCCGCCACGCGCATCTGCTCGTTCATCTGCTCAATCAAATCCAGCAGATCCTCCGCCGGTGCCGCCGCCAGGCCGTCGGCACGAACACGCGCCTCCGCACGGGCGAGAAGCTCCTCCGACTCCGGGGTGCTCGTGGCAATCTTCGACGAGGTCGCAGAACCGGTCTTCGCACCCGCACTCACCGTGCGGGCACCCTTCTTACCGCTCTTTCGCAGCTGCAGAAGCTCTCGGGTGTCTTCCTCCTCGCGGGCAAGAACATCCGTAATATCGGCAATCTTCTTCCGCAGAGGCTGCGGGTCAATGCCGTGTTCACGGTTGTACGCCTGCTGAATCTCGCGGCGGCGGTTCGTCTCATCAATCGCCACGCGCATAGAGTCCGTAATCTTATCGGCGTACATATGCACCTGACCGGACACGTTACGCGCCGCACGACCAATGGTCTGAATCAGCGAAGTGGTCGAACGCAGGAAGCCTTCCTTATCGGCATCCAGAATCGCAACCAGGGACACCTCGGGCAGGTCCAGGCCCTCACGCAGCAGGTTAATACCGACCAGCACGTCAAAGGTGCCCAGGCGCAACTCGCGCAGAAGCTCCACGCGGCGCAGAGTGTCAACGTCGGAGTGCAGGTACTGCACCTTCACACCGTGCTGCAGCAGGTACTCGGTCAGATCCTCCGCCATGCGTTTGGTGAGGGTCGTGACCAGCACACGCTCATCACGCTCAACGCGCACGCGAATCTCCTCAAGCAAATCATCAATCTGCCCCTTGGTCGGCTTGACCACAATCTCCGGGTCAATCAGGCCGGTCGGGCGAATAATCTGCTCCACATAACCATCAGCCTGCGACAGCTCATACTTGCCGGGGGTCGCAGAGAGGTAAATCGTCTGACCGATACGCTCCAGGAACTCCTCCCACTTCAGCGGGCGGTTATCCATCGCCGACGGCAGGCGGAAACCGTGCTCCACCAGGGTGCGTTTACGGGACATATCGCCCTCATACATGGCACCAATCTGCGGGACCGTCACGTGTGATTCGTCAATAATCAGCAGGAAATCATCCGGGAAATAATCCAGCAGACAGTTCGGGGCGCTACCGGGGGCACGACCGTCAATATGGCGCGAGTAGTTCTCAATGCCATTGCAGAAGCCCATCTGCTCCATCATTTCCAGGTCGTAGGTGGTGCGCATGCGCAGACGCTGCGCCTCCAGCAGCTTGCCCTGGGATTCGAGGGTCTGCAGGCGCTCGCGTAGCTCATCCTCAATGGAGGTAATAGCCTTCGCCATACGCTCCGGACCAGCAACATAGTGGCTTGCGGGGAAGACGTACATCTCCTCTTCCTCGCGAATCACCTCGCCGGTCAGCGGGTGCAGGGTGTAAATCGCCTCAATCTCATCACCGAAGAACTCAACGCGGATCGCATTCTCCTCGTACATGGGGATGATTTCGACGGTATCGCCGCGCACACGGAACGTGCCGCGGTGAAAGTCCATATCGTTACGCGCGTACTGCATCGCCACGAACTGGCGCAGCAACTCGTCGCGGTCAATCTCCTCACCGCGACGCAAAGTCACCATCTGCTCAATGTACTCCTCGGGCGTACCCAGACCGTAAATGCAGGACACGGTCGCAACCACCACCACGTCACGGCGAGTCAGCAGGGAGTTCGTCGCCGAGTGGCGCAGACGCTCCACCTCCTCGTTGATGGAGGAGTCCTTCTCAATGAACGTATCGGTCTGCGGCACGTACGCCTCAGGCTGGTAGTAGTCGTAGTAGGAGACGAAATACTCCACCGCATTATTCGGCAGCAGCTCGCGCAGCTCATTCGCCAGCTGCGCCGCCAGAGTCTTATTCTGCACGAGCACCAGAGTCGGACGCTGCACCGCCTCAATCAGCCAGGCTGCGGTCGCGGACTTACCGGTACCGGTAGCGCCCATCAGCACAATGTCCTTCTCACCGTTCTGAACACGCTCGGTGAGCTCGGCGATAGCCTTCGGCTGATCACCGGCAGGCTGGAAGGGGCTAATGACCTCAAAGGGGGCGACGACGCGGTTAATCTGGGGTGCGTAACTCATGTATCCATCCTAGGGGAAAGCCGCCCAATGCGCGCTCAGATTGGTCGCCCTTTTCTACTGGCGCAATATGATGATGCGCAATGCGCTCGCCACGCCCCCTGCCCCACCGCTAACTGCCCCACTGGTGACTACACGCCAGTGGGGCACCTCGCGGGTAAGAATTTAGCGCACCTCCACGGTGGCTCCGGCGAGGCTCATCAGCCCCCGGTTCGTCAGCGGAAGGTACCCGTTCAGGGCGCTCAAAATCAGCTGCATGGTGCGCTCTTCATCCTCCACGCTCAGCCCGCGCGGAATACCCACACCCGCCACGCAGATGCGCTGCTTATACAGGTCAATCACCGCGCACACGGTACGGTTCGGCACACCCAACACCGGCAGCATGCCGCGGTGGTTGACGGTGCGCAGGCCCTTACCGACCACGGCGGCGGTGCGGATATCCGGGAGGGCATTGCCCTCAAACCGGGAGGCGCCCGCACCGTTCGCAAAAGCGGCAGGGTCGGGAATACTATTGGGCACCGTGCTCTTCTCGTTCAGTACAGACAGCAGCGGCTCCCCCACGGCGGCGGTGACCGCCACGTAGCGTACCTGCCGGTCCATGGCGTTGAGGAAGTCCAGTTCCGCGTACTCCTCCACGCGGTAGTTCTCGACCAGGCAGGCTTCACCCGACCCGGTTTCTTCCACGGTTCGGGTGATGACTTCTTCATCGTAGAAGCTTGCCACGCACACCTGCGGGGCGCCGCGCTCAATGCGGGCGCGGCACCGATAGTCGTTATCGAGCAGCCAGAGGGACAGCTCGTAGCCGTCGGGTACATCGCGCACACCTGTCGCGAGCAGCACTTCGCTTCCTTCCAGGGGGAACGGCTCCCAGCCTGCCGGTTCAAAAGCGTTGAGGGCACCGTCCAGGGCGGGATTGCAGGATCCGAGGCTCGGCGCCTGCTCAGCCGGGGTGAATGCCTCGGTGGAGGGCATGGCGATGGTGAGCCCGCGCATCCTGCCGGCGAGGCAGAGTTCAACCGCCATGAGCAGGTGACCCGCACCTTCACGGCTCAGCGCTGGGCTCTGAACCAGGTGCGCCACACCGGAGTTATCCAGGCTGAGGTGTTCGCCAACTCCACGGGCGGCGTTGGAGTAGCGGTTGTGCAGGCGCACCAGCTCGTCAATGGGCAGGGCACGGCCCACGGCACCGAACGCCTGGGCGATAGCGTGAACGTGTTCGGGGAAGACGCGGCAGAGCCTGCCGAGCTGACGGGCAAACTCCGCCGGACGCTGCGTGAGCACGCCCAGGAGGGTGCCAAGGTTCTGCTCGCGGTAGGCGTTGAGTAGCTGGGCGACGGTGGCAGGTTCAAGCTGCTCGATAGTACCCATCTTGGGGAGGCGCTCTCCCTGGCGGTTGAGGGTTGCGGTGCCGCCGCGGCTGCCCGCGGACTGCTCTGATGAGTTTTTGCCTGCTTGTTCGACTACTTGTTCTCGGTAGGTTCCCGACTGCGTCACGTTTTCACGACCTTGAGCTCTTCAGAGCGTTCGTTAGCTGATTCTTTATAGAGTGACGGGCGGGGCTCGGCGCCTACCGGCAGATGGTTCGCACACACACCACCGTCTGCCGGATCGTATAGTACCGGCATACAGCTGTGCCTCGTTCCTTGAGTAACTAAGCTATAGCTTCAAGACGTCAGCATCAGGATCTCAGCGCTGAGATAGTACCCAGTTCTCCGCGCTGAGATGTCAGCGTTGAGCCCCGCCCGTCGGTGCGGGCGCACCCGCTCCCCCGTGGAGGCGCCGGGCTGGGTTACCGCTGGTGATGAACCCGTTGCCCATGCTGTGGAGGGGCGTGTGCGTTCCGCAACGCTTTTTAGGCTATCAGCTTTAGCGGGCAATTACTAGGGTTAGAGTAACTATTAACTAAGGTTGAGCTATGTTTCAGGTTTTGAGAGCTTTATACGGGCGCTTTAGCCCGGAAATACAGGATCTGGAATCTAGGGGCCGGTAACCTAGACCGGCAAATCCACCCACTGCGTATCGCCCCAGGTCACGCTCGCCGCGCCGGAACTCAAGCTCACCACCAGTTCCTCGGCACGTTCCAGCTCCTCCGGGCGGTCAAATACGCCCAGGGAAATCGTGGCACCCTCCGCACCGTACTCGGTACCCAGCACGTTCAGACCGGCGGCACGGATTTCGTTCTCCAGGCGGCCAGCATCCGCATGCGAACTGGGCACCTGACCCACGCGCAGACGCTCACGCGAGTCAAATAGCGCACCGTCCAGGGTCTGCACCACCGAATCAGTGTAGGCACGCACCAGACCACCGGCGCCAAGTTTAATGCCACCGAAATAGCGCACGACCACCGCCACCACATCCGACAGGTCGGTGGTGCCGTCCTCACGGGTCTGACGCGCCAGCAGCGCCTGCATCATCGGCACACCGGCGGTACCGGCGGGCTCACCGTCATCGGAGGAACGCTGAATATCGCGGTCAGCACCAATAATGAACGCCGAACACACGTGGCGGGCGTCGTGGTAGGTCTTGCGCACCGACTCAATGTAGGCGCGCGCCTCCTCAACGGTGCTCACGCGCTTGATGTGACCAATAAATTCGCTACGCTTAATTTCGAGGAGGCTCTCATAGGGCTCATCGCCGCGCGGCACAAGGTAGCGGTTGGCGCGAGTTTCTTCCTGCATGTGTCCTCCTCTGATCAGTACCTATCTATTGTGGCACAGCCCGTCAGGAGCACCGTCCATGTCCCAGTCTTCTTCCCCCGCTTCTACCGCCCTGCGCCGTTACGCCCTCACCGGCGGTATCGGCAGCGGCAAGAGCACCATCGCCTCCCTCTTCGTTGAGCAGGGCGCATTCCTGGTGGATGCGGACGCTATCTCCCGCTCCCTCATGGAGCCCGGCGAGGCGGTACTCGCCCGCACGGTCGCGGAGTTCGGTGAGCATCTGCTCGACGAGGACGGCCGCCTCAACCGCCCCGCCCTGGCGCGTATCGTGTTCAATGATGAGCAGGCGCGCCTGCGTCTGAACGCGATTGTGCATCCGGCCATTCGTGAGCGTGCCGCGCAGCTGGTGGAGCAGGCGCAGTCCGAGCCCGGTTTTAGCGGCGTGGTGCTGGAGGATATTCCCCTGCTCGTGGAGACCGGCGACCCGTCCGCCTTTGAGGGCGTGGTCGTGGTGCGCACTCCCCTGGCGACTCGCCTGCAACGCCTCGTATCGTCGCGCGGCATGAGTGAGGAGGATGCGCGCGCCCGCATCGCTGCACAGGCAACCGACGAGCAGCGTGAGGCGGTCGCAACCTGGATTATCGATAACGGCGGCTCGCTAGAGGAGACCGCCGCGCAGGTGCGCGCCGTCTGGGCGCAGATGACCGCCGCCTAAGATCCCCCCCCCCCCCAAAAAAAAAACATAGAGCACAGCAACACCGGGCACACGCCCCGAATCCCAACGCGCCCAGTCCCAAACCCAAACCCCCAATAACGCAAAGAACCCCCTCACCTCCCAAACGGGAGATGAGGGGGTTCCCCTGCTCTAGGCACCCCCTGCGGGGTTACCTATCGGCTATTACGCCTGATGAGTGCTCATCTGAGCGGCAGATTAGTTGCCGGTCAGCTTCTTGCGGAGCTCAGCCAGTGCCTCATCCGATGCGAGGGTACCTGCGGATGCGGGTTCCTCGGAGGAGTAGGAGGTCGGTGCGGGCTCAGCTGCTGCGGGAGCTGCTGCTGCAGCTTCTGCGTCAGCCTCGAGAGCCTTAGCAACCTGAACCTTGTGAGCCTCGAAGCGAGCCTGTGCCTCTGCGTACTGTGCTTCCCAAGCCTCGCGCTGTGCGTCGAAGCCTTCCAACCACTCGTTAGCCTCGGGGTCGAAGCCCTCGGGGTACTTGTAGTTGCCAGCCTCGTCGTACTCTGCAGCCATGCCGTACAGAGCGGGGTCAAACTCGGTAGCGTTGGGGTCAACGCCCTCGTTTGCCTGCTTGAGGGACAGGGAGATGCGGCGGCGGTCCATGTCGATGTCGATGATCTTAACGAAGACCTCTTCACCAACGGAGACGACCTGCTCAGCCAGATCAACGTGGCGGGTTGCCAGCTCGGAGATGTGGACGAGGCCCTCGATGCCGTCCTCAACGCGCACGAATGCACCGAAGGGAACGAGCTTGGTGACCTTGCCGGGAACAATCTGGCCCAGAGCGTGGGTGCGAGCAAATGCCTGCCACGGATCTTCCTGGGTTGCCTTGAGGGACAGGGACACGCGCTCGCGGTCCAGGTCCACCTCGAGAACCTCGACGGTAACGGGCTGGCCAACCTCGACAACCTCGGACGGGTGGTCGATGTGCTTCCAGGACAGCTCGGAAACGTGAACCAGACCGTCCACGCCACCCAGGTCCACGAATGCACCGAAGTTGACGATGGAGGAGACAACGCCCTCGCGGACCTGACCCTTCTCCAGCTCGTTGAGGAAGGAGGAGCGAACAGCGGACTGAGTCTCTTCCAGGTATGCACGGCGGGACAGAACAACGTTGTTGCGGTTCTTGTCCAGCTCGATGATCTTAGCTTCGATCTGCTGACCGATGTAAGGTGCGAGGTCGCGGACGCGGCGCATCTCAACGAGGGATGCGGGCAGGAAGCCACGCAGACCGATGTCGAGGATAAGGCCACCCTTGACAACCTCGATAACGGTACCGGTAACGACGCCGTCGTTTTCCTTGACCTTCTCGATGTCGCCCCATGCACGCTCGTACTGTGCGCGCTTCTTGGAGAGGATCAGGCGACCTTCCTTGTCCTCCTTGGTGAGGACGAGTGCCTCAACCTCGGAGCCAAGCTCGACAACCTCAGAGGGGTCGATGTCGTGCTTGATGGACAGCTCGCGGGAGGGGATGACGCCTTCGGTCTTGTAACCGATGTCGAGCAGAACCTCATCGTGGTCGATCTTAACGACCTGGCCGGAGACGAGATCGCCGTCGTTGAAGACCTTGATGGTCTTCTCGACAGCCTCGAGGAATGCCTGCTCGTCGCCGATGTCGTTGATTGCGACCTGAGGGATGTTGGTGCTCATGTAGTGAGGGCTCCAATTGGATTTCTAATAGGTCGACGCTGCCGGTTCGCCGTTCAACACCCCCGAGTGGAGGCGCCGGCCGGCTCACTTTTTCACCCCGGCGCGCACGGCATAGGGCCGCTAACGCCTTTGAACGGGGTGAGGAAACGTCGAGCTGACGGATACTTACAATGTGTACCGCCTACCGGAAGCAGATGCTTTAAGTAGGGTGTGCGAGTGGTCTGCGCCCGTTTTCTCCCCGTTGTTCTCGAGGAGAAAAAGAGCATAGAAAACCCGTACGTTGGTACACGCAGTTAACAGTTTACGGGAATCCCGGGCGTGTCGTCAATGGTTACGCGCCCGGGATTCCCGTACTTATTTGCGGTTTTGGAGTTGTGGTTCGCGGAGGGGGTGCGGAGGGGACGGCGCTCGTCCTCGTTCCTACAGGGGCACCCGCCCTCGCTTCGCTTCGGGCACCCTGATGTCACTACGGACGACACCGCTCCTCCGCGCAACGCGCCAAGCCTAGCCGGAGCGCAGGGTAGCTATACCCTCCGGAAGCGACATCAGGGTACCCTCTCGGGTGCTCTCCGCAGCGAAGCAAGGAGAGAGCGGAGCGCCCGAGAGGGTGGGTTCCCCTGCAGGAGCGGAGGAAGGGTATAGCGTACCCACCCGCCCTGTAGGAACAAGGACGATAACCGCCTTTCCAAGCAGAGCCAAACGGAAGAAACGAGCCTAGTGGCCCGCCTCCTGCCAGGACTTGCCCCAGCCGACCTGCACATCCAGAGGAACACGCAGGGAAGCGGCACCGCTCATCTCCTCGACCAGCACGCGTTCGGCGGCTTTACGCTCGCCGGTGGCGACTTCGAGGATGATTTCGTCGTGTACCTGCAGCAGCATGCGGGTCTTGAGGCCCTCTTCGCGCAGGCGGCGGTGAATGTTGATCATGGCGATCTTGATGATGTCCGCGGCGGTGCCCTGAATGGGGGCGTTGAGGGCGGCGCGTTCGGCGGCTTCTCGGCGTACACGGTTGGGCGAGTCCAGGTCGGGTAGCACGCGGCGGCGGCCGAAAATGGTTTCGGTGTAGCCGTCCTGGTGTGCCTGCTTGAGCACGCCGCGCAGGAAGCGTCCCACGCGTCCGAAGCGCTTGAAGTAGTTGGTGCGTAGTTCGCCTGCTTCGTCGGAGCTGATGTTCAGCTGCTTGGCGAGGCCGAAGCGGGACAGGCCGTATGCCAGGCCGTAGGACATTGCCTTGACCTTGGAGCGCTGCTCGGGGGTGACTTCTTCGGGTGCGACGCCGAAGACTTCGGAGCCGACGTAACGGTGCAGGTCTTCCCCCGCTTCGTAGGCTGCGATGAGCTTCTCGTCGGCGGCGAGGTGCACCATGATGCGCATTTCGATCTGCGAGTAGTCGGCGGTGAGCAGACCCTCGTATTCCACACCGTCGACGGGTGCGGGCGCGACGATGAAGGCGCCACGGATGCGGCGGCCTTCTTCGGTGCGGATCGGGATGTTCTGCAGGTTCGGCGCGGTTGAGGAGAGTCGACCGGTGGAGGCGGCACCCTGCTGGAAGGTGGTGTGTACGCGTCCGTCGTCGGCGGCTGCTTTCTGCAGGCCTTCGACGGTCTGTACGAGTTTGATGTTGTCGCGGTAGGCGGCGAGCGCACCGAGGAATGCGGCACCGTCGGACTCCGGGGAGATTTTGGAGAGTAGTTCCGTGACGGATTCGGCGTCGGTGGAGTAGCCGGACTTGATTTTGCGGGTGTGCGGCAGGGCGAGCTTGTCGAAGAGCACGGTCTGCAGCTGTTTGACGGAGGCGAGGTTGAGGGGTTCTTCGCCGTCGTCGGTTTCGACGGTGTCGCCGATGATGGCGCGTGCGGCGTCCTGTGCTTGGGCTGCGCGTGCGGAGAAGGTGTCGTGTAGTTCGGTCAGGAGCGCGTCGGAGACGGCGATGCCTGCCTGCTCCATGTCTGCGAGGACGTAGAGCAGCGGCAGTTCGATTTCTTCGTAGACCTTCAGCTGGCCGTGCTCTTCCATTTCGAAGTGCAGCAGGCGTGCGAGTTCGTGGATGATGCGGCTGATCTGGGTGAAGTAGCGCAGGTTTTCGACGGGTTCGGCTTCGCCGGGCATGCTGAAGAGGGAGGGTTCTGCCTCTTCTTCTTCGGGCTGGAAGACGAGCTGCGCGTAGGGGTCCTTGGGAATCCAGAGGTAGCGTTCGGCGAGGTCTTCCATGCGTTCGGAGAAGAGCTTGCGGGTTGCGGTGGGGATGAAGCCGCACATGTAGGAGGACAGTGCGGGGTCTTCGACGGCTCCGGCGAGTTCGTAGCCGTGGGCGCGCAGGAGTTTGCGCTGGTTTTTGAGGTCCATGACGATTTTGCGGGCTGCTTCGTCGGAGAGCCAGGCGGCGAGGGCGGCGTCGAGTTCCGGGTCGATGGTGCGGGTGTCGATCCAGAGGCTGGTGCTTTTGCTGGTGAGGAGCACGCCGAGCAGTTCGGGGTTTTCTTCGGCGGCGCGGATCTTGGTTTTGGTGACCTTGACGGCGGGTGCGTCGCCGATGGCGGGGCGTGCTACGGGCAGGTTGGTGACCGGGTAGAGGGTCACGGCGCCTTCGAGGCGTTCGGGTACGGCGATGGGCGCGCCCTGTTCGTCGGTGCCGTAGTTTTCTTCGGCTGCGGCGGCGCAGAAGGCGCGGAATGCTGCTGCGTCTGCGTTTTTGGTGGGTGCGCTGGTGGTGATGGGTGCGTAGACGGGGCCGGTGGGTGCCTTCTTGATGGCGCCCTCCTCCCCTGCTTCTGCGGCGGAACTTGCAGAGCCTGCGGAGCCGGCGGCGCGCACGATGGGGCCGAGGGTGTCGGCGGCACGCTTGCGGATGGTGCGGAACTCTACCTCGTCGAAGAAGGCGTTGAGTGCATCCAGGTCGGGGGTGAAGGCGGTGTCTTCGAGGGTGATGTCCAGGTCGAGGTCGTTGACGAGCTGGTTGAGGCGGCGGTTGCGCACTACGTTGTCGATGTTTTCGCGTAGTGCTTCGCCCTTCTTGCCGCCGATCTTGTCGCTATTTTCGATGACGGCGTCGAGGGAGCCGTATTCGCCGAGCCATTTAGCGGCGAAGCCGGGGCCTACGCCGGGTACGCCGGGCAGGTTGTCCGCCTGCTCGCCGGTGAGGGCGGCGAGGTCGGGGTACATGTGCGGGGGGACCTTGGTTTTCTTTTCGACGGCGGCGGGGTCCATGCGCTGAATACCCTTGGAGGGGCCGGTGGTGACCGGGTAGAGCAGGGTGACGTCGTCGGTGACGAGCTGGAAGATGTCGCGGTCGCCGGAGAGGATGAGGACCTTGTAGCCGGCTTCGGTGCCGCGGCGGGTGAGGGTTGCGACGATGTCGTCGGCTTCGTAGTTTTCGTAGGTGAGCGCGGGGATGTTCAGCGCGTCGAGCATCTTTTTGATGAGGTTGATCTGGCCGTTGAAGGCTTCGGGGATGGCGTTGCGGCCGCCCTTGTATTCGCCGTATTCGGCAGTGCGGAAGGTGCCGCCGGGCAGGTCGAAGGCTACGGCGATGTGGCTGGGCTGGTTGTCTTTGATGATACTCAGCAGGGTGGAGAGGAAGGCGTGGACGGCTTCGGTGTGCTGGCCGTCGCTGCGCACGAAGATGTGCTGCCCGGTCTTTTCGGCCATGGTGTAGATGCCGAAGAAGGAGCGTAGGGCGAGGGAGTGTCCGTCAATGAGCAGGAGGGTTTTGTTCTCTGTAGTCACTCTTCTAGTGTATCGAGTCTGAGTTTGCTCGGTGGCTGGGTTCGTGACGGGAAGCTTCGTGACGGACGGTTTTGTGACGACTGCCGGTCAGCACTGAGGGTCTGCCTTGGGCTTGTCAGTCCTGCGGGGAGGCGCCCGTGCCGTATTGGGTGCCGGTGCTCTGCCATATAGCGGAATCACGGGGTGTACGGAAAGAGTTTTACCTCATATATATAAGTGCCGGTGGGGTGCGTTTGATAAGTTTTCTTCCCGAAAATTGTGTCCCAAGCCACTATGTAAGGTGGATAATAATACAGTTTCCAGATAATATATAACCTTATTATCGCCTCCAGCGTAGGAAACCCCCACACCCCGTGTATTCATAGGCAGAACTCTACCCAGAATTCACTGGCAGAATTCACCGACAGGATTCACCAGACCGTGAGGGCACCTCCCGCGCTCAACACACAACGACCCCTCATTTAGGAAACTATGAAGGCACTCAAAAAACTTCCCCTCCTCGCGTGGATTATCATCGCGATTGCATCGGGTGTGCTTATCGGCATGCTGACCCCCGGAATGATTAGCGGCATCAATGACGCAACCGGCGCAGCCATCCCCACCGACTTCATTGTGCAGCTCTTCGTCTCCTTCTCCACCGTGTTCAGTGCCTTCCTGAGCTTCGCGATTCCGCTGATTATTATCGGCTTCATCGTGCCCGGTATTGGTTCCCTCGCGCGGGGTGCAGGCAAGATGCTCGGCATCACCGTGGGTCTGGCATACCTCTCCAGCATCCTTGCGGGTTTCCTGGCACTGACCTGCGCATTGCTGCTCTACCCCATCATCCTGAAGGGTCAGCAGCTGGCATCCTTCGACAACCCGGAGAACGCACTCTCCGCCGGTTACGTTTCCATTCAGTTGCCCCCGATTATGGGTGTGCTCAGCGCGCTGGTTCTCTCCTTCATCCTGGGTCTGGGCATTACCGCCCTGAAGACCCGTGCGATGCTGAACCTCTTCGAAGACTTCCAGGTCATCGTTGAGAAGATGCTCAGCTACGTGATTATCCCCCTGCTGCCCGTGCACATTGTGGGCGTGTTCGCGAACATGACCCTCGCCGGTCAGGTCGCCAAGATCCTCTCCGTCTTCGGTCTGGTCTTCGTCATGGTGATTATCCTGCACTGGGTCACCCTGGCCCTGCAGTACTCGGTGGCTGGCGCAGTGTCTCGCCGTAGCCCCATCCAGATGCTCAAGACCATGATGCCCGCGTACTTCACCGCAATCGGCACCCAGTCTTCGGCTGCTACCATCCCGGTGACCGTGCGTTCGGCTAAGAAGGCTGGCATCTCTGCTCGCGTGGTGGACTTCGCGATTCCGCTGTGCGCAACCATTCACCTCTCCGGCTCCATGATCACCATTACCTCCTGCGCGGTGGCTGTGCTGTTCATGACCGGTAAGAGCCCCGACTTCGGTTCGCTGGTTCCCATGATTCTGGTGCTCGGCGTGATGATGGTTGCCGCTCCCGGCGTTCCCGGCGGTGGCGTGATGACCGCAATCGGTCTGCTCGAGTCCATGCTCGGCTTTGACTCCTCCATGATCGCCCTGATGATTGCCCTGTACCTGGCTCAGGACTCCTTCGGCACCGCAACCAACGTAACCGGTGACGCGACCATCGCAGCCCTGACCGAGCGTATCTCCAAAGCAATCGGAGCGAACCCCGATAAGGAAATCCGCGACGAGGACATCGAAAAGGCAGAAGCTATTTCCGCCTAATCCTCGCGTAAGCTTCCATAGCGTTTTTCAGTCCCGTCTCCTGAGTTCAGGAGGCGGGGCTGAATCGTACCCGGAGGCTGGACAAGAAACCGACCATCGCGTCAAAGGCACCCTAACCGGGGAGTACACTGGAAGTCATGACTGAAAACAACACGCAGCACGCACCCGTCCGCGCGACAGAACCCACCACCCTCAGCGCAGAAGAAATCAAGGCGCAGCTGACCGACAGCGGAATCCCCGAACACCTGCACCCCTACTTCCCCCGCGGCCTGGGCGAACTCATCCCCGCCATGGGCATTAAGTTCCAGGAACTCACCGCAGAACGCACCGTCGCAACCATGCCCGTTGCAGGTAACACCCAGCCCATCGGCCTGCTGCACGGCGGCGCCAACGTGGTTCTTGCCGAAACCCTCGGTTCCCTCTCCGCGGGTGTGCACGGCGGCGAAAACCTCGTAGCAGTCGGCGTGGACATCAACGCAACCCACGTGCGCCCGGCGGTCTCGGGTCTGGTCACCGCAACCTGCACCGCTGTCAAGCTCGGACGCACCCTGTGCATCCACTCCATCGACATTGTGGATGAGCGCGGCCGCACCACCTGCACGGCGCGCATCACCAACATGCTGATCCCCCGCCCCACTGCATAAAGTCTTACAGCCTCAGCACGTTAGCCTAAAATCGTAGAAGCACGGGGTGCACACAACACCCCGCTAACACTCACCAGAAGGTACGACCAGAAGGAGCACCATGGCCCGCGAGCGCACCCCCTATTTCAAGCGTTACCCGAAGATTGTGCGCGCCAAGCGCATTGTCCTGCCCATCGCAATCGGCGTGATGCTGGTGTGCCTGGTGACCGCCATCAACAACCCCGGTAGCTTCTGGTGGCTGGGCGTGATGCTCGGTACCGGCGGCATGCTCTGGGCGGGTTCCCCCACGGACCGTCCCATTAGCGGCCCCAACAATGACGAAGACGATTTCAACCGCTACATGCGCTAAGACCGCCTGACGCTGCAGCTCTTGCGGCGTTGGATTGCCCGCAACACTGGCACATAAACGCTCCGACTGCCCCGGCAGGATGCGAGCTTCAGAGGTTAAACACTAACGCCCCGTCCCTCAGCTTCACTGTGAGGGATGGGGCGTTAGCGTGTCATGAAAAGGTGCTGGCCAGATGCTGACCGACTGAAAGCGCATACGGGCGAATCCTAGTCTTCGCCGTAGCGTACGTTCGTACCTGTACCGATGTGTACTGTGTACGTATTTAGGAGAGCTGCTTGATGATGGTGTCGGAAACTTCGCGCATGGACAGGCGGCGGTCCATGGAGGTCTTCTGAATCCAACGGAATGCTTCCGGCTCAGTCAGGTTCATCTTGGTGATGAGTAGCGACTTTGCGCGGTCAACCAGCTTGCGGGTCTCGAACTGGTCGCGGATGGTGCCAACTTCCTTCTCGAGAGCGCGAATCTGCTCGTAGCGGCTGATTGCCACCTCGATAGCGGGGACCAGGTCGTTCGGGGAGAACGGCTTGACGACGTACGCCATAGCGCCTGCCTCAACGGCACGGTCGACGAGTTCCTTCTGGCTGAATGCGGTCAGCAGAACGACGGGAGCGATCTGCTCCTTAGCAATTTCCTCAGCTGCGGTGATGCCGTCCATGATCGGCATCTTCACGTCCATGAGGACGAGATCGGGGCGGTGCTTCTGCGCTAGCTCGACGGCGGTCTTGCCGTTATCGGTTTCGGCAACAACATCGAAACCCTGGTCCTTCAGAATTTCAACGATGTCGAGGCGAATCAGTGCCTCGTCTTCTGCCACGACGACGGTGCGGGCCGGACCCTGCTCCTCCGCCTGGTTTTGAGTGGTCAGCTCTGACATTACTCTTCTCCTTATCAAATTGAATCATTTAAAGTCTACAGGAGGGAATAAATGTTCATCTACTTTCTCGCCCTGTCCCCCGCGTGTTATATGCGTCCTATGTGCAGGTGGGAGGAGTTTTCTGACGTTATTTTGTGACCCATTCAACGAATCTTGCATCTTGATGCATATTTTGTTCTATACTGCTCATAGCTGTAAAAACAAAACTGCACAATATAGACGTCACGCGGCGAAATTCACAGTCAAAACATAGACCCGAAAATGACTCTGACATGCACTAACACACCCTCGGGTTAGACACAAACGTAATAAACAAAATATTTATACCGAAACTCCATCACCTGCCAAAGAAGGCCGATACACTGGAATGGATTATTCTCCTCGACTTCTCCGGCACTCGCATTTGACCGACCATACTCGATACCCGGAGGGGATTCATGTCAATCACCCGTCAAGCACGCACCCTGTACTCAGACTTCGTCGAATACAAGGAACTCGATCGCGCCCCGCTGACTTCCATTCACCCCGGAATTCTCGTCGCCTTCGACTCCACCGCGCTTGCATGCCTCTACAACTACCCAGCCCACATCAGCGACGAAATCCTCCGCGTCTACTCCCAGCTGCGCGGACACGCCTTCCTCCCCCACCAGGCACTCAAAGAATTCTGGGCAGCACTCGACGGCGCCTCCCCCGTACCCGCCGCAGCAGACCGCGTCCGATCAGCGCTCGCGTCCTTCAAAGAAACCCTGCCCGAAGAACGCAACTCCCCCTGGAGCGCGCTACGTTCAGTCGCGCACCAGCTGGACCACTCCATCGCGCAGATCATGAGGATCCTCGAACCCACCACCGACACCGGATCCATCAACATGGCACGCCGCGAAGACGACACGATCCTGCCGCGACTGAACCGCATCTTCACCGGACACGTGGGTGCCGCCCCCAGCCCCGAACGCCACGAACAGCAGTGCCGTGAAGCCCTCGAACAGGGCCACCCGCTGCTCGCTAACGCCAGCTTCGACGCCGACTTCGCGCTCTGGAACCAGTGCCTTACCGAAGCAACCACCCGCGTGAAGGGCACCGACTGCGTGTTCGTCACCGGCGGTGTGCGCGACACCTGGCTGCGCAACGGTCAGCAGGTACGCGCTGCATCGGATGGAGAACCCGTACGCCAGCTGGCGAACCGTCAGCTACTTCGTGAATACACTAAGGCAACCGGAGGCGGCGTATTCCGCATCTACACCGTTGAGGAGATCCTGCGGCTCGCCTCCAATCAGTACGGCGTGACCGTCAGCGACGCCACCTATAACGCGATTCGCGCGGAACAGCCGTAGCCGTGTAAAGTCGCGGTATAAAATCGCCGCGTAAAGTCACAACGTAAAGTCAACGTCGAGAATAATCCCACCACACTAACCACAAATAACGGCAAGAAGCCACATGTGTTTCGAGAAGCCACCAAAAACGTGGCTTTTCGAAACACATGTGGCTTTTCAACGTCTATCCTTCGCGGCTGGCGCGGTACAGCTCCGCGGCACGCTGCTCCAAGGAATCGTCATCACCCAGAAGCAGGTAGCACAGGTACAGGGTGAAGGCGGCGCGGCGGTCATCAGCGAGCGCATTAGTTCCTTCGCCGGGCTGGGCGCTGAAGGCGATAATGTTGTGTGCCTGCGGCAGGGCGGCAATCAGGTGCGCGGCGGTTTCGTAGCCGTCCTGGTTGCCGGGCAGAATGAAGTGGCGCGGTTCAGAGTTCTCGTCAGCAGTACCGGCCGCCGCTCGAGCGGCGTGAAAGTTAGCCTTGAGGGCGTCCTCAACACGGCTCATCAGCTCATCATCGGGCAGCGTGCGGTCTGCATCTGCCAGCGACACGTGGATGCTGTTCAGGGTCTCGTGCGGATGCTCGTCCGCATAGTGACCGGCGGCGAGAGCGTAGCCGGTCAGCAGCTGCGCCTTGGGGGCAGTGAAGATGCCGCGCGCCTCACGCAGGGCGGGTAGCAGAAGCTCGGCCAGGAGGGGGTGCAGGGACTCGGGGGCGTTCGCGATAGCCTCCTGCAGGTGCTCTTCCGCCTCCGCGGTGGGCTCGGCGTTGAGCAGGGTCTGGAAAGCCTCATCGGGGCCTTCCCAGTAGCGGGCAATCAGTACGAGGGTTGCAATCAGCGACAGCAGGTCGCGGTAGTCACCCGAATGGTCAGCGCCGAAGGACTCAGCAACAACGCGGGCGAGCATGCGGGCGGCAATGTTCTCGAGGACGAACTCATCGTAGGCGTTGTCGCCGGGCCAGTTTGCGGGGTCGGGCAGGTAGGTTTCGTCCAGGTACCGCAGCACGGGTTCGAGGGGCGCGGGAGCATCCGCAGCGAGGTCAGGGAGGCACTGCGCAACCCAGTTGTTCACGGTCGCCTCGTCGGCAATGCCGGTAGCCTCAGCGAGCTGGGTGCGCGACAGGCTGTACGGTGCAACAAGCTGGGCGAGGTCCTCGCACGCGCCGTTGGAACGGTAGGTGGGTCGGTAGTTGGGGGTGGGAAGGGTTCCGGGGAGGTTGGGGGCTGCCATGGTAGTTCCTTCGCTGAGGTTCGGGGTGAATTGGGTTGTACGGTGTGCGATGCGCGGAACCGTTTGAGGGGCTGGCACATCTTCTAGTTTCAGAATATCCCAGAGCCCCGCATCGTGTGCTGCCCGCGGTCATTCCACGCCCATTAACCGCGAAAAGCCACATGTGTTTCGAAAAGCCACATCTTTGGTGGCTTCTCTAAACACATGTGGCTTCTGGAAGCTGCTAAGAAGCGCCCGCCCGCAGGAATTCAAAGAATATATTCCCCCAACCCCGCACCCAGCCCGACAATTTTTCGCTTACCCCGGGGTAAACCAAAAAATCTCAGCACCCCTAAACCCTCACCCTATCATTGAAGTACAAGGTCACTGCACGACACCGCACCACCTGCACCGGTGCAGGCCCGCACGGGCCGGGGCTGGTTCCTCCAGATAGGAGAAAAACTCATGGAGTTTATCAACAAGCTCGCACCGATCGTCATCCCCCTGCTCACCGCAATCGCGGGGCTCTTCACCGCTTGGTTCAAGACCCGAGCAGCCCGCGCCGAAGCCAAGAAGGCTGAAGCAGGAACTAGCTCTGGGGGCACCACTCAGAAGCTCAGCGTCGGCACCATCAACGGCAATGGCAACCGCGTGCACAACACCCACCAGCAGGTAGGCAACGGCTCCGCAGCCATTAGCGGCGACGGTAACCGCACCACCATCGACAACAGCAAGCACACGCACAACCACGCACCCGCCAAGAAGGGGCAGGGAAGCGATGACGATACCTGGGGCAATGTCGCGATTGCTTTTGGTGGCGGCCTCCTTATCATGGGCGCATTCCTCATCAGCTGGCCCACTATCAGCTGGACCCTCGTAGCCTACTGGGTTACCTGTCTCGCACTCATCGGTTGGCAGGTAAAGCTGCTTAATGCCAAGAGCACTAGCTCCTCTGCACACGCCATTCTGAATGTGCTCTACCCTGCTTCCCTGCTGGCGATTGTTGGTGGCACTTGGTTCACTCTTATCAGGGCGGGTAAGTACAACATGGCGACCATCTACACCACCATCAGCGGACACTACGAGTCTCACCCTCAGGGTGGTATGGCTATGCGTTTCATTGAGGCAGTTACTGCGTCATACGGTGCTGCAGGCTTCACCCTGATCATGCTCAACCTGCTTACTGTCGTCTTCATGGCTGCGGCTTTGCTCCAGTGCTTCAAGTACTCGGTTAAGGCTCTGAACGCACTCTATCGCGGCAATCTCATTCGCCCTTCTGTTCAGGAGGCAAGCATGAGCTTCTTCCTTGCTGTTGTGAGCCTGGTAGCATGCCAGCCCGCGCTTGCTGAACATCTGATTGCACAGATCAACAAGTAGCATCCAGTAACTAGATGCCGGGCCGTATTCACTCAACTTATCCACACCCCTCTCGTCGAGAAGCCACATGTGTTTCGAAAAGCCACGTTTTTGGTGGCTTTTCGAAACACATGTGGCTTTTCGGCGTAATAAATAAACGTAACACTTGAACACAAATACTCTCATTTGATGCAATTAAAGCATGATTACTAGAGAAGAACTGTCAACGATGATACGCACCCGCACCGAACTCATCACCTCAGCCACCCACACGCGAATCACCCTGAGCCATGCCCTCAACCGCGGCGAACTCACCCGCATCTCAAAAGGGCACCTTCTCCCCACCCAAACCTGGAACAACCTACACCCCAACGACCAGCACTACGTGTGCATCCTCGCGCACCTCAACGAATATCCCGCCAACATCCTTGCCGCCCAAAGCGCAGCCATCGCCTGGGGCGTCTCCTCCCTCAGCCCACCACGTCACGTTCAAGTACGAGGAGCCGGAGGCGGCCGCCGAGAAAACATCCAGCGCATCCAAGATGCCCTCACCGCGGACAGCCCCATCGTGTACACGCCCGAGGGGATCCCCACCGTCACACCACTAACAGCTATCACCACCTGCGTGAAAACGCTCCCCTTTCGCGACGGGCTCGTTCTGGCCGAAAGCGCCCTTCAACGCTTCGCGCAGGAACCGGATATGCTCACCTACGAGGAGCTCAAGAAAGAGCTCTCATCTGCATCTGGCCGCGGGTGCCGAACCGCCCGTCTCGTCGGACATGAGCTCAGCCCGCACTCAGAATCCGTTGCTGAAACCTGCATGCGGCTACTTCTCGATGACCAAGGAATCCGTTACAAGCAGCAAGAAACCATCATCTACGAAGGTCATGCCTATCGAGTGGACTTTCTGCTACACGCCACTAGCCTCCACGGCAGGCCCGTCATTCTGGAGGTAGACGGCAACGTCAAATACAACGCCAAAGAGGACCTGGTTCGGGAGAAGAATCGACAGGATCGGCTACTCCACGCGGGGTATGCTGTCGTCCGTGTTTCTGCTAAGGATGCTATTTACCGTCCGAGGCGGGCCCTGCAGGTGCTGCGTGCTGCTGGAGTGCCCCAAATTTAACCGCGAAAAGCCACATGTGTTTCGAGAAGCCACTAAAAATGTGGCTTTTCGAAACACATGTGGCTTCTCAGCGAGTAAAGAGGTGAGTAGAGAGGCGACTACCTAACCAGCAAACCATCAGCTATCAGGGACATCACCAGATAGATAGTTACACTCACGCTGAAAAGGCGTTGTGCGCTTTCCAACTTTGATCCAACAATCACAGCACGACCACCCAACGCGCTAGCGGTAAGGAAAACAGAGTGCAACAGAACTTCCGGCACGAGCATTCCCCACGCAAAGAACAGCACAGTATGCACAGCCAGAGCTACCAACCCCGGAACACCGTATGCACCCATAACACCATTTACAAAGTCCACGTCAGTCGGACCTGCAGAAAAACCCGCCTGAATCAGATTGACCATCGACCAATGTTCGTTCGTCTGCAAGCCACTCGACAGTATCTGGCTGAGAAACGAACCGGACGATACCACGTACACCAGACCCGCTACGGCGTTGCGCTTCATCTTCTTACCCTTGGCTTGTGCACGCTTGGAACAACGCACCATTGCAGTCACGCCCAGCAGTAGCATCGCCCATCCCATAATAGCCGCGATCCATTGCAAAGCTTCTTCTGCAGAACCTCGCAGCAACATGACCACCCACATCGCTGCAGCTACAAATCAGCCCATCACGACATTGATAACAAAATCCGGGGTACCCGAAATGGAGAAACTTAAGATACGGTCTTCGTCGTCCGATTCTTGCGCATACTTCTCACCCTTCGTCGTAGCTCGCAAATAACGAATCGAGGCGAGCAAACCCCGCACAGCAGATATTGCAGCCGCCCCAAGGAAGAAAATTACGCCCACCCACATCAGAATTGTTGTTGTTGAGTGAATCCACTGTGACAACCAGTTCATGTCATGCCTTTCTCCAGGGTGGCCTTGTAATGCAGTGACCACCCATCCGATATGTCCTCTTCAGACTATTCCCGATGTGGAGGCCGACCCCTTGCTCGCAATTTACCCCGGGGTAAATCATCCTTTCAGGTACGCGAAAAGCCACATGTGTTTCGAAAAGCCACGTTTTTGGTGGCTTCTCGAAACACATGTGGCTTCTCGGCGGAGTGGAGTATGAGGATGTTAGTCCAGCAACGCGTCCACGAATGCTTCCGGGTCGAACGGCGCCAGGTCGTCCGGGCCTTCACCCAGGCCGATGAGCTTGACGGGAACGCCGAGCTCCTCCTGGATAGCGACCACGATGCCGCCCTTTGCGGTGCCGTCGAGCTTGGTCAGTACGATACCGGTGACGTCCACGATATCGCCGAAGACCTTCGCCTGAACCATACCGTTCTGGCCGGTGGTCGCGTCAATCACGAGCAGAACCTCGGTGACCGGCGCTTCCTTCTCGATCACGCGTTTGATCTTGCCGAGCTGATCCATCAGACCGGACTTGTTCTGCAGGCGGCCCGCGGTGTCCACGAGCACGGTGTCAACGCCCTGCTCCTTGCCAGCCTTCACGGCGTCAAACGCGACGGATGCGGGGTCGGCACCTTCCTTCTCGGAACGCACGGTCTTCACACCCACGCGGTCACCCCAGGTGGTCAGCTGCTCAGACGCGGCCGCACGGAACGTATCCGCAGCACCCAGGAGCAGGGTCTGACCGTCAGCGACCATCACGCGGGCAATCTTACCGACCGTGGTGGTCTTACCGACGCCGTTCACGCCAACGACCAGCACCACGCCGGGGTTGCCGTCGCTACCGGCGGTCTTCAGTTCGCGGTCCATGTCGGGGCGGACGATCTTCACGAGCTCTTCGCGGAGCATCTTCTTCACGGCGGCGGGGTTGCTCGTACCCTCAACGCGCACGCGCTGCTGCAGCGCCTCCACCAGGCGGGTGGTCGGCTCAGAACCGAGGTCGGCAAGCAGCAGGGTTTCTTCGACCTCGTCCCAGACGTCCTGGTCGATGCGGTCGCGGGAGAGCAGAGCCAGCAGGCCCTTGCCGAGCATGTTGTTGGAGCGTGCCAGGCGGGCACGCAAGCGCACCAGGCGACCCGCGGACGGGTCGGGCATATCAAGTTCAATAGCGCGCGGTGCCGAGCTTTCGGGTTTTTCCGCCGATCCGCCGGAGGCTTCTGCCGCCTCCTGACGCAAAGACTGCAGGTTCGCGGTCTTCTTGGGTCGGCGCAGAACGGCGAAAAGTACACCGGCGATCACCAGTACACCCAGCACGATTGCGCAGATTATCATCATCGTTTCATTCACACTACTAGCTTACCGGTTTGGGCGGTTTGGCTGGTCGAGATTACGCGCATGCCCGGCTGTCGGCGGAGTAGACTGGACACTGTTAAGTTTTTTAGCCGAACACATGTTGGGCAGTTGCGGGTGGGGCCTGCGGCTGCCGCACGGCACCGCACGATTTCGAGGATGAACATGAGGAACCCTGCCACAACACCGCCTGTTTTTGACCCGCGCACGATTGACCCGAACCGTGTGCCGACTGGTTTAAAGGTTCTGATTGTTGCGTCGTTCATGATTGCGGTGGGTTTTGGTTTGGTGGCGCCGGTGCTGCCGAATTATGCGCAGAATTTTAATGCCACGGTCACTATGGCGACGATGGTAGTTTCTGCGTTGGCGATTACGCGCCTGATTTTTGCGCCGTCGGCGGGTCAGCTGATTACCCGTTGGGGTGAGCGTCCGGTGTACACGATTGGCATGCTGATTGTGTCGGTGACGTCGTTTATGATTGCGTTCGCTTGGGATTATTGGGTGCTGCTGGCTTCGCGTGCGGTGGCGGGTATCGGCTCGGTGATGTTCACGGTTTCTGCGATGGGTCTGCTGGTGCGCCTGTCCCCGGCTCATATGCGCGGCCGTATTTCTGGCTATTATGCGACGGCGTTCCTGCTGGGTAACCTGCTGGGCCCGGTGATTGCGAGCGCGCTGGCGCCGTTTGGTATGCGTGCGCCGTTCATTGTGTATGGTTTTTCGTTGCTGGTGGCGGGCCTGATTGTGTGGTTTTTGATGCCGTCGCAGGCGGCGCTGGAGGCGGAGCGCGACGCGATTATGGAGGCGGCGGCGCTGGCTGAGGGTAAGGGCACCGGGGTGTTGCCGTCGGCGGCTCCCTCGCCTGCTGGTGCATCCGGTCAGGGGGCTAAGCCTGGGGATTCTTCGGGTAAGAGCGATCTTCCTGCGATGACGGTTCGTGACGCGTTGAAGTTCTCAAATTACCGTTCTGCGTTGGTTTCGAATTGGGCGATTGGCTGGTCGGTGTTTGGTGTGCAGTCGTCGATTATTCCGTTGGCGGCGGCGTATTTGGCGACCGGTGGTGACATGTCTAATTCGGTTGCGGGTACCCTGTTGGCTTCTTTGGCGATGGCGACGAATTCGTTTGGTAATGCGTTGACGCAGACGTTCTCGGGTCGTTTTTCGGATCGTTTTGGTCGCCGTGTGATGGCGTTTTCGGGTTTGCTGTTGGCGGGTTCTGCGGTGACGTTTATGGGTTTCGCGCCGGTGGCGTGGGTATTTGTGTCGTTGACGGCGTGCTTGGGTATTGGTGCGGCGTTTATGGGCCCGTCGATTCAGGCTGCGGTGTCTGATGTGATTGGTACTCGCCGCAGTGGTGGTCAGGTGTTGGCGGTGTATCAGATGTGTAGCGATTTTGGTATGATTTTGGGTCCGCTGGTGGCTGGTTTGATTGCGGATGCGTGGGGCTTTGTTCCGGCGTTCATTATCAGTGGTTTGTTGTTGGTGGCGGCGGCGTTTACGTGGGCGCCGTTCCGGAAGGCGCGCTGGCCGAAGGACATTGCGGACGCGGACTATACGGGCCGCTAAAGCTCCCTCTAACACGTGGAAAGCCGGTGCCCGGTTCCTGCTATTGGCAGGACCGGGCACCGGCTTTTTACCATTTGATATTTAGGGAACGAGCACAATATGCCTAGTAATGAGCATATTACCCCACAGCACAATCACCCATCCTGCAGACATAAGAATGCTCAAAACCACCAGGGCTGGGCGATACCATCGGCTCTTCGGCAGATAGGAAGCAACCAATAGAGAGAGCGGGAACAGCGGTAGCAGAATACGCACGGTGGATGAGATCGGGAGCCAGAAGACGAAGAGGTACCCAGCGTAGCTAGCCGTCCACAACCACATCGCCGGGTGGATGAGAGTTCGGCTCAACTTATTGGAAATCCACCAGTAGAAACCCACTATCAACGCGGCAAAGAGTAGCGCAAGAACAACCTTAGGGACCGCACCCGAGAGATCTCGATAGATATGGTTTACCCATTGAATGAAGTATTGGTGTCCATCACTAGGCTTACGGTTACTCCATCCCAGCTCCGTTGCGAGATACGCATCGTGACGTCCCGTATAAAGAGCTGCATACAAAGGATGCGCAAATGCGAAAGAGCATACCAGCAAGGCACCAAGGAGCTGACCGAAGCGCCCACGGAATGCTGCCCAGGCATCGGATAGCGCAGAGTGCGATGCATCCTCGATACGACGGCGACGGTAGTCGCTCACCGTACACCACAGCCACCACAGACCCACGAACGCACCCAGCGGTACACCAACCGGGCGGGACAGCGCCGCTAGAAGCGCCACAGGCAGAAGCAATACATACCGACCCCGGAGTACACACCATACGCTCAAAGCAAGTAGCAGAGTCGAAAGAGCCTCCGCATAACCGGTTACAAAGATTGGGCTAGCCGGGCTCAACGCGTACACAGCCAAACCCCACAATGCGAGCCGACTGCGGGATTCATCCCCCACCAACGCACGAGTATCAAAAACACCGCGAGCACGCCAGTTCAGCGAACCAATAAAGAGACGATAAAGCACCACAGCCAGCACAAATCCAGCCAGAAGGCTCACAACCAAGGAAGCGATAGGGAACCTAATTCCGAATATGTTTGATATTCCACCGCCAAGAAGAGGTTGCAGAGGGTAAAAGGCCCAGTTGTTAAAATCGACCGAACCATTGGCACGAATAGGTAGCTCATGCGGATACCAGTTGGCGTAGATACGACTGTAGAAGGTGGCATCCCAAACATTCAGATAACCCGGGAAATCTATATCTAGGGGTGTTTCAGGCGTAGGATGACGCTTATGCTGGGTATAAGCTAATGCAAAAAATCCCAAGTGGAAGATACAAGCCACAGCCCATATCAGCAACGCCGCCGCCCACGTACGGCGAGCAGGTAACAACTTTTGTTCAGAAGAAGCGTCAGCTTCAGAAGATTTATAACCCCGGTCCTCAAGAACAGGGACAGAACCAGTCAGAAAACCAGAAAAAAGCTTAGAAAAGACAGCGGACGGAGTAATCCGTCCAAGATATTTAGTCATAAGTATTCTCAATGTGTCAGTGTGGGTGATAATTGGCATCTCAATCATTTCAGCTCTCCGTCAAGACAGACAGCATGCGCTATACAGCCGGATATACAGTGCATTTTAGTGAAATGTCCCCCATAGAATACCAGCCACTAACCCACCAGGCACGTATAACAAACTCTCCACCTGTAATCTACCCAGAGATTTACGTCATAGGGCACCTGGTGGCTTGTTGAAAGACCGCAGAAAAGCCGGTGCCTACTAGATAGCAGACACCGGCTTCACAACCAGAGAAAACCTTTATCGGGTCACCGGCACCTTGGAGAATTCACGCACGGTACCTTCCGGATCGCCGGAGCGAACCAGTGCTTCACCGATGAGCACCGCGTCGGCACCAGCGCCGGCGTAGGCGAGCACATCCTCGATACCGGCAACACCGGACTCGGCAACCTTAATGACCGAGGCAGGCAGGTGCGCTGCGAGGGATGCGTAGTGTTCGTTGTTGACTTCGAGGGTCTTGAGGTTACGCACGTTGATGCCGACGATCTTGGCGCCGATGCGCTGGGCGACCTCGATTTCTTCGGGGGTGTGGGTTTCGACGAGGGCGTTCATGCCGAGCGATTCGGTGAGTTCGAGGAACTCGCGTAGGGTCTGCTCGTCGAGGGCTGCGACGATGAGTAGAACCAGGTCGGCGCCGTGTGCGCGTGCCTCCCAGATCTGGTATTCGTCGACGGTGAAGTCCTTGCGCAGCACGGGAATGTTTACGGCGGCGCGGACTGCGTCGAGGTCGGCGAGGGAGCCGTTGAATCGGCGCTGTTCGGTGAGCACGGAGATTGCTGCGGCACCACCTGCCTCGTAGCGTGCGGCGAGCGCGGCGGGGTCGGGGATTTCACCGAGCGCACCCTTGGAGGGCGAGGAGCGCTTCACCTCAGAAATAATGCGTGCGGTGGAGCCGTTGCCGCCGCCGGGCACTTCACCGCGCAGGGAGGCGAGCGCGTCACGGGCAGGTGCGGCCGCGAGGGCGCGTTTCTTCATCTCTTCGAGGGGAACCTGCTGTACGCGGGCGGCGAGGTCTTCGCGGACGCCGACAATGATCTCGTCGAGTACGGTACTCATGGTGTCTCCTTGGGTTATTTAGTGGCGTTGACGGCTGCGTCTGCGTCCAGCGGTGCCAGGCCGGAGGCGGTCAGCACGGCGCGCAGCGGGGCGGCGGACTTGTTGACGGTTTCGAGGGTTTCGGAGTCCGGGTTGGAGTCCATGACGAGGCCCGCACCTGCCTGTACGTAGGCGGTGCCTTCTTTGAGTACGGCGGTGCGGATGGCGATTGCCATGTCCATGTTGCCGGCGAAGTCGAAGTAGCCGCATACGCCGCCGTAGACGCCGCGGCGGGTGGGTTCGTATTCGTCGATGAGCTGCATGGCGCGCGGCTTGGGGGCGCCGGAGAGGGTGCCTGCCGGGAAGGCGACGCGCAGCACGTCGTAGGCGCTGAATTGCGGGTCGAGTTCGGCGCTGACGGCGGAGGAAATGTGCATGATGTGGCTGAAACGCTCAATGATCATGAACTGGTCGACGGATACGGTGCCGGGCTTGGCGATGCGTGAGAGGTCGTTGCGTGCCAGGTCGACGAGCATGAGGTGTTCGGAGCGTTCCTTTTCGTCGGCGAGTAGTTCCTCGGCGAGTGCGAGGTCTTCTTCGCGGGTTGCGCCGCGCGGGCGGGAACCGGCGATAGGGTGGGTGCTGGCGATGCCGTCCTTGAGGGTGACGAGCGCCTCCGGGGAGGAGCCGACGATGTGGAAGGGGGTGCCGTTGCTGTCTTCGAAGTTGAAGAGGTACATGTACGGCGAGGGGTTGGACTGGCGCAGTACACGGTACACGTCGAGTGCTTTGGCGTTGGTTTTGGCTTCGAATCGGCGTGAGAGCACGATCTGGAAGACGTCGCCGTCGATGATGTTCTTCTTGGAGCGGTCGATGGCGTCCTTGAAGCCCTGTTCGCTCCAGGTGAGGGTGACGTCTTCGCGGACCTTGCGGTCAACGTCTGCCACGCCGGAGAGAATGGAGGTGGTCGCTGCGGCGCCGCGCTGCAGGCGGCGGAGCATGCTGTGCAGGCGCGCTACGGCGTCCTCGTAGGCGCCGTCGACGTTTTCGCTGGTGCCGTTGAAGTTGATGGCGTTGGCGACGAGCAGGACGGTGCCGTCCTTGTTGTCGTGGATTGCCATGTCGGAGACCATGTTGAGCGCGAATTCAGGCAGGTTCACGTCATCGGCGGGCGGGTAGGGCAGATGCTCCCAGTGGCGCACGACGTCCCAGCCGAGGTAGCCGACCAGGCCGGAGGTGAGCGGCGGCAGGGTCGGGTCGGGTTCGGTGTAGAGCATCTGCAGGGTCTTGGCGATGGCTTCTACGGGGTCGCCGTCAACGGGTGCGCCGGCGGGGGTGCGTCCCTGCCAGTGGACTGCGCCGTCAACGGTGGTGAGGGTGGAACGGGAGGATGCCCCGATGAAGGAGTAGCGGTCCCAGGCTGCGGATTCGCCTTCGGCGGAGATTTTGGCGGATTCGAGCAGGAAAGTGCCGTGGGCTGCTTCAACGGGTTCGCCCTGGTCGTTTTGGAGTACGAGGGATCGGTAGATGCCGATGGGGGTGAGTGAGTCGGCGAGGATTTTGATGTGTACGGGAATGACGCGGGTGCTGGCTGCGCGGGCGCGGAATTCTTCGAGGCTGGGGGTGATGGTGCCCAAATCCTGCATTGCTGTACTCCTTGTGTTGGGTTGGGGGCGCGTCAGTGCGCTGTGTCCCTTAGCTGCCGCGCGGGGTTTTACCGGTGCATGAGGGTTTTACCGTATGTGCCGGTGCGTATTTTTCTGGCGCATACATGCCAGATTCATCACGCCCGATCATGCCTGATAAGGCCCGGTAAGCCCTTTAAAGCCCGGTAAGCCCTGCGCGCGGGTTGTTTCAGTTTAACCGGTGCTGCGGCCCAGTTCCACGGTGAAGAGTCAATAGTTCTCTTCGTGAAACTGAGCCGCGTACCGTTCAGCCGTGTTAGTTGCTGAACTGCTTGAGGGTTGCTGCGGTCTGCAGTGCCGCTGCGGTTGCCTCGTAGCCCTTGTCTTCGTTGGAGCCTTCCAGGCCTGCGCGGTCGAGTGCCTGCTGCTCGTTATCGCAGGTGAGCACGCCGAAGCCGATGGGGCGGCCGGTCAGCACGGACACGTCGGTCAGGCCGTTGGTTGCGCCCTGGCAGACGTAGTCGAAGTGGGGGGTGCCGCCGCGGATGACCACGCCGAGCGCGACGATGGCGTCGAACTTCTCAGCGAGGCGGGTTGCTGCGACGGGCAGCTCGAAGGTGCCGGGTACGCGCACGAGGGTCGGCTCGATGCCTGCGTCGCGTGCTGCACGCTGCGCACCGTCGATGAGGCCGTCCATGACCTGGGTGTGCCAGCTTGCCGCTACGATTGCGAGCTTGAAGCCCTTGTAGTCTTCGGGGTTGAGGGTGATGTCTGCTGCGCCTACGCCGCTCATTGTGTTCTCCTTGTGGGTTTTAGGGTTTTGAAAAGTTTAGTGTGCAGGGGCGCCGCTACGCGCTTTTGAGCACGTGGCGCATACGCTCACGCTTGGTCTGCAGGTAGTGTGCGTTCTCGACTCGGGCGGGAATTTCGTCCGGGATGAGTTCGGTGACTTGCAGGCCGAGGCTTTCGAGCGCCTCCTGCTTGGCGGGGTTGTTGGTCACGAGCCTCAGCTCGTTCACGCCGAGTTCCTGCAGGATTAGTGCCGCCTGCGAGTAGTCGCGCATGTCGCCGTCCAGGCCGAGCGCCAGGTTCGCGTCGAGGGTGTCGAGTCCGGCATCCTGCAGCGCGTAGGCGCGGAGCTTGTTGACCAGTCCGATGCCGCGTCCTTCGTGGTTGCGCACGTAGATGAGGTACCCGCCGGTGCGGCCAATGATGCGCAGGCCGTTCTCCAGCTGGGGGCCGCAATCGCATCGGAAGGAACCGAAAATGTCGCCGGTGGCGCATTCGGAGTGGATGCGTACCGCGGGTGCTCCCCCGTCCTCGGCGGGTACGGGGGTGCCGTCACGGTCGAGGGCGCGGGCGCTGATGTGCTCGGCGCCGTCTGCGAATCGCCAGGCGCGCAAACCGAACAGGCCCTGCGGGGTGGGTACGGCGACCTCTTCGGTGCTTTCGACCAGCAGCGGGCTGGGGTTGGGCACCATGTCGAGGGGGCTGACTCGGTAGCCTTCAGCGAGCTGGGAGGCGATGCGCAGGGATTCGGCGCTGAGCTCTTCAGCCTGCGCCTCAACCGGCTCAACCAGGGTGCCCGACTCTGCCAAGGTGACAGCCGCGGGGGTGCCCGGCGTTGCCTGGGTGTTAGGGGTTTCGCTCATGCGTTCTCCTACGCCTTAGCTACGTACTTGATGAGGTCTTCGATAGAGATCATGGGCAGGTTGTGCTCAGTGGCGAAGGCGCGCAGGGCGTCGAAACGCATCATGGAGCCGTCGTCGTGCACGACCTCGGCGATAACGCCCACGCCGGACAGGCCCGCCGCGAGGGAGAGTTCCACTGCGGCTTCGGTGTGGCCGGGGCGTTCCGCCACGCCGCCGTCAACGGCGCGCAGCGGGAAGATGTGGCCCGGGCGGGTGATGTCAGCCGGGGTGGAGGATGCGTCCGCGAGGATCTGCACGGTGCGTGCGCGATCTGCCGCGGAAATGCCGGTGCTCACGCCGGATGCCGCATCGCAGGAGACGGTGTATGCAGTGCCCTTGGGGTCTTCGTTGTTGGTGACCATGGGCGGCAGGTTCATCTCATCGGCACGCTTGTTGCTCAGGGGTGCGCAGACCACGCCGGAGGTGTAGCGGATCATGAAGCCCATCAGCTCGGGGGTTGCGTGCTCGGCGGCGAAGATGATGTCGCCTTCGTTTTCGCGGTCTTCATCATCGACGACGACCACGGCACGACCTGCGGCGATAGCGTCCACCGCGGTCTGCACGCTATCGAGGACGCTTGCAGCGTCGGCGCGACGCGGCGCAACCTGCTCGGAGGAAGAGGCCTGGGGCACGCCTGCGAACGCGGTCAGACGCTGCACATACTTAGCGAGCGCATCGGTCTCAAGGTTCACGCTGTCGCCGACCTTGAGGGCGCCGAGGTTGGTTGCCTTCAGGGTTTCGGGAATCAGGCCGACCTCGAACCATGCGGGGGTTTCGCCGGGCTCAGATACCGCGGTGACGGTCAGGGACACGCCAGAGACAGCGATGGAGCCCTTCTCAGCGAGCAGGGGCGCCAGGTCGGTGGGCAGGTTGAAGCGCAGGGTGCTCCACGCCTCGTGCGCGGTGACGGATGCGAGGGTACCCACCGTATCCACGTGGCCCTGCACGACGTGACCGTCGAGGCGGCCACCGGCGGGCAGGCAGCGCTCCAGGTTGACGGTGTCGCCGGGGTTCAGGTTGCCGAGGTTGGTGCGGCGCAGAGTCTCCCCCATCGCGTAGGCGCGGAACTGGCCGGGCTGCAGCTGGTCGAGGTCGATAGCGGTGAGGCATACACCGTTGACGGCGAGGGAGCCACCGTGTTCGAGGTCGGCGACAATGTCACCGGCGTTGAGGGTCAGGTAGGCTGCGTCGCTACCTTCGATGGGGGTGATGGATTCTACGGTGCCGAGGGCGCCAATGATTCCGGTAAACATGTGTGCTTTCCTTTTCTCGCCGTGTCCGCCGGGGCGTCGTCGTTGAGGGCGACGGGCGGCGATGGTTTGTTCGTCGGTATAACTATACGTATTTTTCGAATATTCCCCGTGACGGGGAGGTTTTGTGCCAGCATGCGAACCAGCAGGTATGAATCAGTTGGTACAAATTAGCCAGCGTGAACTAGCCGGGCGCATGCAGGCGGGGGCATTAGGTTGCTACTCCCCCCGCCTGTGCTCAGCCCAAGGGAGGCTAGCCCAAAGACAATTAGCCCAGGGATGCTAGTCCAGCCGCGGTTCCGGCGCGTGGCATGCGTCCAGCTTCGGCAGGGTACGCCGCTGCCCAGGGTCCTGCGCCGTTCCGCGAGGTGCCGGCACCAGGTGCGTTGCGGTGTCATTGCCGAGCACGCGCACCGCCGGGAACATGCCCAGGTCGTCCAGTTGCAGGCGCGGCGCCTGCGCGAGGGTGTCCACGAGCAGACTGTACACGGCGCTCTTGCCCTGCCCCATAATCATGGGGGCGCGGTACCAGACCATCTCATCGATGAGGTCTTCACCGGCGAAGAGGCCGACCATGCCGGGGCCGCCCTCAATCATGAGGTGCCGCACCCCGCGGGTGTACAGCTCGTCGAGCAGTTCACGCGGGTCGTGGGTGAAGACCTGCACGAAGTTCTGCGGGTCCGCCTCCACGCCTTCGGTCGGGTTGAGGCCGCGCACGCGGTAGTTCTCGGTAATCTCGGTTTTACCCATGACCACGCGCAACGGCTGCTTCTCGAAGCGTTCCCCGTTGGCGTCGCGCGCGTCCAGGGTCGGGTCGTCCATGAGGGTGGTTCGGGTGCCGGTCATGACGGCGTCGGCGCGGTGACGAATCAGGTGCCCGTCAATGCGCGCGGCGGGGCCGGTAATCCACTTGCTCGTGCCGTCAGCTGCCGCAATGAACCCGTCCAGGGTGGAGGCACTCTTTGCGGTGATGAAGGGGCGGCGTTCGGCGGCGGCAATGAACCATCGCTCATTCAGCAGGTAGGAGGCGTTCGCGAACTCCTCCATGGCGTGCACGGTAACGCCCTGCGAGCGCAGGTAGGCGGCGCCTCCGGCGGCGTTTTCGGTGTCGTCGCTGTAGGCATAGTATAGTTCGCTGATGCCCACTTCGGCGACAGCGTGGGAGCAGGGGCCGGTGCGTCCGGTGTGGTTGCAGGGCTCGAGGCTCACGTACATGCGCGCGCCGGTCAGGTCGGTTCCTGCGGCACGGGCGGCGGCGAGGGCGTCGGCTTCGGCGTGCGGGGTGCCTGCGCCTCGGTGGTAGCCCACGTGCAGCAGGTGCCCGTGCGCGTCGGTAATAACGGCGCCGACGAGGGGGTTCGCGCCGCGGATGCCCTGGCGTGCCGCCTGCAGCGCCAGGGTCATGGCGTCTGCGTGGCTGAGCGTCTGATCGGGGTCGGGTAGCTGGAGGGTGCGTGCGGCGGGTAGCCCGGCGAGGTGCCCGTACTCCGCGGCGGAGTAGTCCGCGTCATTGTGCGGAAGGGACACGCTCGGGGCAACGGTTGCGGGCAGGTGTGCGCTCGCCAGCACCTGCAGCGAGGGGTTCTGCGGCATTTATGCACGGCCCTTCTGCACGTCGGTCACCTCAACGGTCACGTCGGGGAACTGGGTCTGCACCCGAGTCTTCTGCGCCTCCAGGTTGCGGGTGCGCCACCAGACGAAGAAGCCGACCAGAGTGAAGCATCCGTAGAACACGTACATGAGGGAGGTTGCGTAGTAGCCTGCGCTCCACAGCAGCGGCACGCCGACCAGGTCGACGGCAACCCAGATGAGCCAGAATTCAACCCAGCCGCGTGCCATGCCGTAGGTGGCGAGTAGCGAGCCGGTGAAGATCCAGGCGTCGGACCAGACCGGTTCGTAGGAGCCGAGGGCACGGAAGATGGGGGTGAGCAGCAGGGTGCCTGCGACCATGGCGACAACCAGGCCTGTGCGTTCGGTGTTGGTAGCCCACTTGGGGATTACCGCGGCACCTTCGGAGGCGTCACCACCGGAGGCGCGGGTTGCGCGCCAACGATGCCAGCCCCAGATGGACACGGCAATAAACATGATCTGGCGGCCTGCCTGGCCGAGCATGGTCACGGGGTGCGGGCTGCCAACGAGGGCGCCCAGGAAGACGGTGAGGAGCAGCAGGTTGCCGAGAATGCCGACGGGCCACGCCCATACTTTGCGTCGCATACCGCCGAGCGCCGATGCCAGGCCGAATGCGTTTCCGAGAACTTCGCGCACGAGGAGGGACTGGTCCCCCACGTGAATTTGTGCGTCGAAGAGCCACCGCAAGATGTCCATTGTTTCTTTCCTCTCTGAGTTGGACCGTGTGTCGGATGCGCTGGGTGCGCATCTGCGGCGGCTCCGGGGAGAGGAACAGAAAAGGGCGGCTACCGCGGGCATCTTAGGGAGTGCCCGGTATCCGTGCTGAGGCGGGAGCGGCGCATCAGCCAACCGTGACTGAAATCAGCGACTGCGGTCGAGGGGAATAACGTACCGGCACCTACGAAAGGCGCCTCTCCCCTGTCGCACAGAAAACCGCTGTGCCGAAAACTACTATGCTGAAAACCGCCGTACTGAAAACTACTGCGCTCTCGAGTATTTTTCGCGAGTAGCAGTTCCCTCAAGTAACAGTTTTTGCAAGCAGCAGTTTTCTCAAACAACTGTTTCGGTGCACCCTACACGCTACCCCGAGGTTTCTCGGGAGGTGGGGCGGAGTGCGCTCCTGCCTTTTTCTGCTCGTGCTACCTTCCATCCAGACTGTACTGTCGGCACCGGATTTTCACCGGTTCGGCCTCTCTTGCGGGCGGGCGTCTCTAGCGGAGTCTTGGCGTCCTGCGCGGATACGAAGATTCGTACGATTTTGCCTGCCTGCGAGAGCGGTTCGCGGGCTGTGACCGCCGGCTCGGAATTTCACCGACCCCGGAGCACGATGTCGATATTGATTATGCCACAGCGCACGACGGGGGTTTAATTTGTTTTCTCTGGGATAACTTCCGTGACAAGATGACGTTTTATGACTGTGCCCGCAGTGCGGCTTCACGCCCCCTACGCGACTGCCCGCGGTAGCCGCCCGCAGGACCGCTTTGGAACCCAATCCTTCATTTTTCGGGGACGATTTATCACGGTTTCATAACGGTGAAGAGCGCCAAACAGACCAAAGAGTTACGGGGACCTGTAGGGGGGTTACCCAGGACACATTGAACACCCGTCAATACCTTTATGACAAGGAATTATAACAATAAGGTTAAATTATTGGCTTAAGGTTTACTCCAGGGGTGATTTAAGGTTATTCTTATCTACAGGAGCTCCCATCACCGATAAACCGGTTCCGTTGAGAGCGACATGATTCGGACCATCCGAGCACTCACATCAAACCCTTAAGCTTCTGCCATTTGAAGCTGGAAAACTGGTCCGCGGACTGCATTTCCCGGATGGTTTTCACGCAGCATCTGCGCGTACTGGATTGCGCAGTATTGCGGCGCACGATGTTGATGTGCTTCACCATCGGGAGGCAACCACACCGAATTATTTCTCAACGGAACCGGCGTGGGAGCTCTTCCGAATAAACTTCCGGAAGATCGCACGGTATACGCCTTTGTAAACCTCTACGAGGGGCGTTGTGCGTGTCAAACGGTCATAAGCTCCCGTTCTTCCATCGTCGCCTACCGTGGTGCGCGATGGAGGGTACGGGAACCTTGCGGGATGGTTGATCCCGCGCGCTCTGCATTGTCTTGTGGAGTGTGGTGTGTTTGGGTGGCGTATTCGCAGTGCCGGAGCGGATACGCCACCCGTTTTTAACGCGTAAAACCCTGCCCACCCCAAACTTAGGCGAGCTACATACAAAACTCAGCCCCAGACCAACCTCATATACCCCAGACTGAGGCGAGCTAACCAGAGAAGGAAACCCAGACCAACCCCTATCTCAACCAACCCGAGGGATAGGCGACCTAGAGGGCGTACCAGACACGCGAAGCGGGGGCTCCGTCCTCGAAGCGCCCCCAGGCGCTGAAGAGGGGGCACTCCCCCGCTAGCATTGTCCGACGTGCCCTTCCTATGAGGCTGTCGAAGAGTTTTAGCCCTCTACGGAGCGGAATGCTACAACCGCGTTGTGGCCGCCGAAACCGAAGGAGTTCGACAACGCCACAATCTCGCCGGCGGGCAGTTCGCGTGCCTCGGTCACCACATCCAGGTCAATCTGGGGGTCCTTGTTGTCCAGATTGATGGTGCAGGGTGCGGTGCGGTGGTACAGAGCCAGTACGGTCAGCACAGCCTCCAGGGCACCGGCACCACCGAGCAGGTGGCCGGTCATGGACTTGGTTGCGGAGACGGCAATGTTCTTGGTGTGCTCGCCGAAGGTTTCGTGCATTGCGGTTGCTTCGGGCAGGTCACCGGCGGGGGTGCTGGTGGCGTGCGCGTTGATGTGCACGACGGTCTTCGGGTCGATGTTGCCGTCTTCGAGGGCTTCGCGCAGTGCGCGGGTTGCGCCGAGTGCTGCGGGGTCCGGTGCGGTGATGTGGTAGGAGTCGGCGGATACGCCGGTGCCTGCCAGTTCCGCGTAGACGCGTGCGCCGCGTGCCTTGGCGTGCTCTTCGGATTCGAGGATGAGTGCTGCTGCGCCTTCACCCATGACGAAGCCGTCGCGGTCGACGTCGTAGGGGCGGGATGCCTTTTCGGGTTCGTCGTTGCGGGAGGAGAGTGCCTGCATCTTGGCGAATGCTGCCATGGGTAGCGGGTGGATTGCTGCTTCGGCGCCGCCGACGATGACGATGTCTGCCTTGCCGCTGCGGATCATTTCGGCGCCGAGTTCCATGGCTTCGGTGGAGGATGCGCATGCGGAGACGACGGTCTGTGCTGCGGCGCGTGCCTTGAGGTTCATGGAGACGGCTGCTGCGTTGCCGTTGGGCATGAGCATCGGGACGGTCATGGGGAGGACGCGGCGGGGGCCCTTTTCGCGGAGGGTGTCCCATGCGTCGAGGAGGGTCCACACGCCGCCGATGCCGGTGCCGAAGGCTACGCCGGTGCGCTCGGGGTCGACTTCTTCTGCGGATTCGGCGTCGGGGCCGGTGAATCCTGCGTCTTCCCATGCTTCGCGTGCGGCGATGAGGGCGAGCTGGCCCGAGGGATCCAGGCGCTTTGCTTCTACCTTGGTGAGGCGGCCGGATTCGAGGGCGGGTACGGCGAGCTGGCCTGCAATGTATACGGGCAGGTCGTATTCCTTGACCCAGGGGTGGTCGAGGGTGGATACACCAGATACGCCCTTGGTGGCGTTTTCCCAGGTGGTGGGGACGTCGCCGCCAATGGGGGTGGTCGCGCCGAGGCCGGTCACCAGCACTTTTCGAGACATTGTGGCACTTTCTCTTCGGTGGTCGATTTGGTGGTTTATCCGGTGGTGTGTGGATAAAAACCTGTTGGGCCCGGGGTTTACAGTGAGCGTTTTCACGCCGTGGAGAGTGCAGTCATCGCACCCTGTGTGTTCCCGGGGGTGTGTTGGATTGAAAGCTGAGTGAATAGCGATGCGGCGCGGGCCGGTGAGAGCCCGCGCCGCCTCGTTATTGGTTATAGCTTAGGCAGCGTTCGCGATGAATTCGACTGCGTCGCCAACGGTCTTGAGGTTCTGGACCTCTTCGTCCGGGATGGTCACCTCGAACTTCTCCTCAGCGTTCACGACGATGGTCATCATCGAGATGGAGTCGATGTCCAGGTCCTCGGTGAAGGACTTGTCCAGCTGAACGTCCTCAACCTCAACGCCGGTCTCTTCGTTAACGATTTCTGCCAGACCTGCGAGGATCTCTTCCTTGTTAGCCATTCAGGGGCTCCTTTGTTTTTTCGATGGTCATCGCACCCGCCGGGTGGGGGTACGCGTGCATTACCGAGTTTATCGTGTCTGCGTGGTGTACGCATGCGTCAACTCGGAGTTTGTGGGGATGCTTTTCCGCTTTATTTTCTTTCTCGTGCACCGGCGCGGTGCCGGTCGTAAGGGGCGGTAAGCATCGGGCTCCGGTGGTTTTCCTTAGGGAAGGACGACTACCTGAGCTGCGAATGCCAGGCCGGCACCGAAGCCGATCTGCAGGGCGAACTTGCCGGAGAGTTCCGGGTTCTCCTTGAGCAGGCGGTGTGCGGCGAGGGGAACCGATGCGGCGGAGGTGTTACCGGCATCGACGATGTCGCGTGCCACTGCCACCGTGTCGGGAAGCTTGAGGGTCTTGACCATCTGGTCAATGATGCGGGCGTTTGCCTGGTGCGGGATGAGCGCGCCGAGCTCGTCGGGGGTGATGCCGGCGGTTTCGAGTGCTTGCTTGGCGACCTTCGCCATTTCCCATACTGCCCAGCGGAAGACGGAGGGGCCGTCCTGGCGCAGGGTGGGCCAGATCTTTTCGCCTTCCTGCACGGGGTTTGCTACGAAGTCGCGGTTGCGGATATCCAGCAGGGAGCGGTCCATGCCGACGGTGCCCCAGCGGGAGCCGTCCGAACCCCATACGGTGGGGGCGATGCCGGGTTCGTCGGAGACGCCTACGACTGCTGCGCCTGCGCCGTCGCCGAGCAGGAAGGAGATGGTGCGTTCGGTGTTGTCGATGAAGTCGGAGAGCTTCTCAACACCGATGACCAGCACGTGCTTTGCGGTGCCTGCGCGGACGAGAGCGTCTGCCTGGGCGATGCCGTAGCAGAAACCTGCACACGCTGCGGAGATGTCGTATGCGGGGCACTTGGAGCCGATTGCGTCGGCGACCAGGGTTGCCAGGGAGGGGGTTGCGTAGGGGTGCGAGATGGTCGAGATAATGACCGCCTCAATGTCCTCACCGGCCACACCGGATGCTGCCAGAGCGTCCTTGGCGGCATCGATGGCGAGGTCGGCTACCGACTGGTTTTCGCTGGCGCGGTGGCGGGTTGCGATGCCGGTGCGCTGCTTAATCCACTCGTCGGAGGAGTCGATTGCCTCAACGATGTCATCGTTGGGGACGATGACATCACCGCGGGCTGCGCCGTAACCGAGGATGCGGGAGTAGCGGTTGATTTCGTACTGCTTGAGGGTAGTCACGTATTCAATCCTTAGTGCTGATGCTCGCAAGACACTGTGTGCCTCGCATGTCTAAAGTGATGTCTAGTGTGAAGGCTTCCTGGCGTGAGGAGAGCTGGGGGCTCTCTTGCGGCGTTTAGCCCTTCAGCGAGGCGAGGTCCTCGGGGGTATTGATGGAGGTGCCGGGCACGCCGCGCATCGCGCGCTTTGCCAGGCCGACCAGGGTGCCTGCGGGGGCGACCTCGATAATGCCGGCGACTTCACGCTCGAGCAGGGTTGCCATGCACAGGTCCCAGCGGACGGGGCTGGTGACCTGGGAGACGAGGGTCTTGACGAACTCTTCACCGGATGCCACGGCGGAACCGTCGCGGTTGGTCAGCAGTGCGGAGGTCGGGTCGGATACCTGCAAGGATGCGGCGAACTCTTCCAGGGCGGGCACGGCGGGTGCCATTGCCTCGGTGTGGAATGCGCCAGCAACCTTCAGGGGGATGACGCGAGCGCGTGCGGGCGGGTTAGCGGCGAATGCTTCGATGGCGGGGATGGGGCCTGCGGCTACGATCTGGCCGCCGCCGTTGGAGTTTGCGGCGACGAGGCCTGCTGCGTCGATGGCTTCGCGGACGTTTTCTTCAACGCCGCCGAGTACTGCAGCCATGCCGGTCGGGGAGGCGGCTGCCGCCTCCGCCATGCCGTTGGCGCGCACACGCACGAAACGCATTGCGTCTTCGTCGCTGAGTACGCCCGCGAGGGCTGCTGCGGTGATCTCGCCGACGGAGTGGCCCGCGAAGATAAGTTCTTCACCGTCGAGTTCGCGCAACGCGAGGCGACCGGTGACGATGCCTGCAGCCACGATGAGGGGCTGGGCGATTGCGGTGTCCTTGATGGTTTCTTCTTCGGCTTCGGTGCCGTAGTGAATCAGGTCGATGCCTGCCGCTTCGGAGAGTCGTTCCAGGTGCTCACGCACACCTTCAATCTCGAGCCAGGGGCTCAGGAAGCCCTTCTTCTGGGAGCCCTGTCCGGGGCAAACGAGTGCGCGCATGCGGTGCGACCTTTCTGGTTTTTAGTACTCGTACGCGGTGCCTCCGCAGAGACGGAGACCACGGCTAGTCTGTTACCTATGCTACCTTGTTCAGCCGCTTTGCATAAACATCGCAGTGCAAGAATTTTGGGGTGCACCGGGAGCTCAAACAGTGGTTGAACAGTGTATAGCTTAGATTGAATTCACCCATTCGCACAACCCGAACGGGCAAGGTTCAAATAGAGAGACAGCTAACTTTCGGGTTGCCATCCCTAGGCTCGCGGATGCGCCCGCGCGTACGTCTCCGCCAAACGCTTCATCGACACGTGCGTGTAAATCTGCGTGGTCGCCAACGATGAATGGCCCAGCAGCTCCTGCACCGAACGGATATCGGCGCCACCATCGACCAGGTGAGTCGCCGCCGAATGACGCAAAACGTGCGCACCCGACGCCTGAGTGTTCTCCACCGTGCGCAGCAGGCGGGTCAGGTCCTCACGAATCTGACGGGCATTCGCACGCCCCCCACGAGGGCCAATAAACAGCGCCGTCACACCCTGAGCGCCCTCCGGAATCCACTGCGGACGACCATACGACACCCAACGATTCAACGCCTTGAGCGCCGGGGTGCCCAGCGGCACCACGCGCTCCTTATTGCCCTTACCCAGCACGCGCACCGTCTTATTCGCCCGGTCCACGCTCTGCAAATCCAGGCCGGTCAGCTCGGAAATACGCATGCCCGAGGCGTACAGCACCTCAACCACGGCTTCGAGGCGCAGCAGGCGTGCATCACGAGGATTCTGCGCCCGACGCTCCTGCAGGGTAGTCAGCAGCTGGTTCATCTGCTCACGGCTCAGCACCGGCGGCAGGTGATTCTCCCGCTTGGGAGTGCGCATACCGCGCGTGGGGTTGGCGTGCACCAGCTCCTCCTCCTGAGCCCAAGTGAAGAACGTGCGCAGGGTCGAGCCGCGGCGCGCCACCGTAGAACGAGCTGCCTGCCGCAGATGTAGTGAACCCAACCACTCACGAATCAGGGACGCGTCAATACTGTCCAGGTGCCGCACACCGCGGCGTGCCATGTAGCCGAAAAAGCCCTCCAAATCCGAAATATAGGAGCGAATCGTCTCTTCGGAACGGTGCTTCTCATAGCGCAGAAAACGCTCAAAACGGTCCAGGACGGGGCGGAACACCTCGCCGGAAACACCCAGCGCCGAATCGGATAGAGCCGAATCAGGTAGAGCAGAGCCAGGCAGGGCAGAATCTGGACCCTCAGTGTGGGTTCCGGGATGATCAGCGGCGAGGCTGCGGGTATAGGTCACCGGCAGGGTCGCGGAGGGAGCCTCGTCCCGGTATTCTTCCCGGCTCTCGTTCCGGTTTTCAGCTCGATTTTCGTGCTGGCGGGCGGGGGTCATGCGTCCCTCCTTTCGTGGTTCCGGTTCCTGACTCTAGCGGCGTTACTGCTTCTCGAGGTTGCATTTCTATTCCCGGTTGTGTTTCTATCCCGGGCGCATCTGCCGATAGGGCGGCGAGGTAGGGATAGAGCGGCGGGGTAGGCTCCACGCCAGTACGCGCAAGCCTACCCCCAATTGTAGAGAAGGTTCTACGCTCTCCACGCACCGCCCCGTCATGATCTGCCGTCCCGTCATGACCGGCCGGCGTATCCCGCTATAGCAGGGGTGTTCAGCGGGGGCTATCCTACGCTGCGGCAGCCGGGCGGACCTTCCTCCAGCTCGTTCCGCTGCTCTCCGCCAGACCGCAACGACCCAGGTGGAACAGGTCAGCCATCACGTCGCGAGCGCTCAACCCGAGGGCTGCGGCAATCTCGTCCACGCCGCGGTAGGAGCGCGGACTCAGGTCATCCCAGACCCTGCCCTGTCGTTCGGTCAGCTCATCCAGCGCGCTGGAGGAGGCAGCCCGGTCCCATTCGCTCTCGTGCTCGGTGCCCAGCTCGAAACCCGCGGCGGCATCGTATTCGAGAATGTCGGCGGCCTCGGTGAGTGTTTGCGCTAGTCCATCGCGCAGCAGACGGTTCGTGCCCACAGAGTTCGGCGAGTTAATCTGCCCAGGAACCGCCCAGAGAGTACGCCCAATCTCCAACGCGTGACGAGCCGTATTCAGTGCACCGGAACGCCAGCGCGCCTCCACCACAATGGTGTGCCGCGCCAACGCCGCAATCAGCCGGTTACGCTCCAGAAAACGCCACCGCGTGGGGGTGTTGCCCACGCTCACCTCGCTCATGATGAGCCCACGGTCAACAATCATGTTCAGAGCATCCGAATTCTGCGCCGGGTACAGCCGATCCAGCCCACCCGCCATGAAGGCGATGGTCGGCAGGTCGCTACCCTGCTGGGTCAGCGCCGCCCGATGCGCCGCAATATCAATGCCCATCGCGCCACCAGAAATCACCGTGTACCCGCGGCGCGCCAGCTCGGCGGCGAGGTGGGTCGTCGCCTCCGTACCGTAGATGCTCGGGTCGCGCGAACCGACCAGCGCCACGCTCGGGGCAGACGCCACATCCAGCAGGTGCCGCGAATCGCCTCGGCACCACAGCCCGTACGGTCGGGCGGGTCCCAAATCGTTCAGCTGCGGCGGCCACAGCGGATCGGCGGGAGTGACCAGCCATGCCCCGCAGGTTGCCGCCATGTGCGCCTCCGCGTTCAGGGTGCGTTCCATGCGGCGGTTCCAGCGCAGGCGGCGGGTCGCGAGCGCCTTACCGAACTTATCGCGGCTCATCTGATGCTCACCCGGCGTGTAGTAGCCATTCGCGCTGGAAAACAGGGCGGACTCCCCTGCCGCGGGCGCACCCACCGAGTGCAGAAAATCGCTGAGCTGCGTATCCGGTTCGCCGTGCTTCCAGGTGTGCTCATCCGGGATGTGCCCGGTCAGCAGGTAGTGCAGGGTCAGCGGCGCTCCCAGGGTGGTGAGGGATTCGACCACGAGTTCATCGGCGGGTTCGGCGGAGCGCATCAGCTGGGCGGTGCAGCAGCGGATGTACTCGCGGCACACCGCCTCAAGCTCCTGAGCGCTGAGGGCGGGGTTGAACAGGGGTGCTGGATTAGAACCGCTGGAGGCTGTGCCCGCCGCAGGTTCGGGGTGCTCGCCCTGATGCTCCTGCTGGTTCATCTCTTCCAGGTGCTTCTCTTCCAAGTACACAGGGTCATCTAAGTACACCGGGTTCAGGCAGGAGGCGAGGAACCCCGGCAACCGCGCCGCGTTATAGGGGCTCGGCGAGGGTTCCTGCCCCAGCGACAGAATATGCGCCACCCTCTCACGCACCAGGGCGTGCGCATCCAGGGTGCGGCCTGGCAGGCGGATCTGCAGTTCCTCCTGCACAAAATCCTCCGCCGCGCGCTCCTCAAGCACATGCTCTTTTGGCACACGCTCTTCCGGCGCTGTTTCTCTCAGCCTATTGTCTTTCAATTCGGCCTCTTCAGCTCGTTTTCTCAGTTTCTTCTCACTCATGCTCTTCTCCTCTCGTGAGTGACTCAATCTCGTGAACACTTCTTCGTTAACGCCTCGGCGTTTAAAGCGTCAGCACGCTATTTCAACTGCCCCTGCTGCCTCAAGAAGAGCGCCACATCCAGGTGCTCCCGGCTCGGGTAGGCGGCGCCCTCCAAATCGGCGAGAGTCCAGGCAATACGCAACACCCGGTCGTAGCCGCGAGCCGTCAGCGTTCCACGATCCACGGCGGCGTTCAGCTCGCCGGTGAGCTTCGCATCCAGACGCAGCGGGCCGCGCAGAATCTTGCCGTTCATCTCCGCATTCGTCTTCAACCCGTACGGCTCCAGGCGCTCCTTCTGAGCCTGCCGCGCCGCCATGACGCGCTCGCGAATCTGCGCCGAACTCTCATTCACCTGACCGCCCGCAAGCTCCGTGGACGACACCTTCGGAACCGTCACATTCACGTCAATACGGTCCACCAGCGGGCCTGACAGCCGCCCAAAATAGGCGCGACGCTCACGCGGGGCACACGTGCACTCCGTACCGGTACCCACGTTCATGCCGCAGGGGCACGGGTTCGCTGCCAGAATCAGCTGAAACCGCGCCGGGTACGTCGCCGATGCGCTCGAACGGTCCAGGGTCACGGTCCCCGACTCCAGGGGCTGACGGAGCGAATCGAGCACCGTGCGTTTGAACTCCGGCGCCTCGTCGAGAAAGAGCACGCCGCGGTGCGCTTTAGACACGCAGCCCGGGCGGGGAATACCGCTACCGCCGCCCAGAATCGCCGGCGCGGAGGCACTATGATGCGGTGCCTCAAACGGCGGCTGACGCACCAGCTCACTCAGGTGCTCCCCCGCCGAGCAGAGGGAACGAATCGCGGTCACCTCCATCGCAGCATCGTTGTCGAGGGTCGGCAGGATGCTCGGCAGGCGCTCCGCCAGCATGGTTTTGCCCGAGCCGGGCGGGCCGGTCAGCAGCATATGGTGACCACCCGCAGCGGCAATCTCCAGGGCGAAACGACCCTGCGACTGACCGGCAACATCGCTCATGTCCGAGGGAATTTCAGCCGGTTTCGCCGCCGGTGCGCTCGCCTCCGTCTGCGGGGCGGGCGGGTAGGTCAGCTTCTGACTCTCCGCGCCGAGAGCGGCAAAAACCTCAGCCAAGCAACGGAAACCGCTCACCTGCGCGCCGGGGATGAGCGCCGCCTCCTCAGCATTTTCGGCGGGCACAATCACGCGGTGGTGTCCAGCATCCACGGCGGCTTTGACCGCCGGCAGGATGCCCGGTACGGGGCGTAGCGTTCCGTCCAGTCCCAGCTCACCCAGGAAGACGCTATCGCCGCTGGGGTGCAGTTTCTTCTCCGCCTGCAGCGCCGCAACCACAATGGCCAGGTCGAACGCCGAGCCGCGTTTGGGTAGGGTTGCCGGGGTCAGGTTCACGGTGAGCCGGTGCTGAGTGAGGGTGATGCCGGTGTTTTTCGCCGCGGAGCGCACACGCTCTTTAGACTCGTTGAGGGCGGTGTCAGGCAGGCCCAGCAGCACGAAGCCGGGCAGGCCCTGCGAGATGTCAGCCTCGACGTCAACAATGTGCCCGCGCAAGCCCACGAGCGCCACGGAATAGGTGCGTGCGAATCCCATTACGCCACCGCCTTCAGATGCTCAAAGGTGAAGGTTTCGCAGGTCCCGGTCACCGCAATGGCGTCGATGCGAAAGCGCGGAAAATCCAGGTTCTCGCGCAGCCTGCACCACAGAATCGCCAGCGAGCGCGTGCGGCGCGCCTTATCGCGGTCAATGGACGCGAACGGGTGCCCAAAGTCTTCGCTGCTGCGGGTCTTGACCTCAACGAAAACCAGTTCGTCCTCGGGGTCAATGGCGATCAGGTCGAGCTCCCCGCGGATCTGCTCGTGTTCCAATCCGCCGGGCGGTCGCCAATTCCTCTCCAGAATCCGGTAGCCGTTCGTCTCCAGGATGCGGGCGGTCAGCTCTTCGCCCCACCTGCCGACGCTGTAGGCGCGGGGTGGGGTTCTGCGGAGCTGGGGTCTGTTGAGTGCGCTTCGGGTTGCGGCGCGGGCTGTTATTCGGGCTGTTGTCATGGGTCTCTCCCCCGGTAGATAGCGGTAGTGCTTCTACTGTGCCCGCCGTGCGCGTGCCCGAACGCGGTTAACGAAAAACTGTGGATAACCTCGGCTCCCAGAAGGAATTAGAGGTTATCCACAGCCATTTATTTGAAATTTTGGGGCATATTTTTCAAAAACACCGCTCGGGTGCCGATTCGCCGCGTCATATTCGCGCGAGTTAATCGCGCAGGTTTATCACACAGATTCATCACGGGGGTTCATCCCGCGGCTTCATCACCTAAGCGCTGCCGCCCGGCAACTCAGCAACCACGCTTACCCCCGGCAAGGCGGTGAACCGGGCGTGAGCTAGGCATTCGTGAGCTAGGCGTTAAAGTCAGGCATTTCCGGCACGGTGAACTCCTGGTTGGGCAGGCGCTCCTCCACGTTCACGTCACGCACCGAGTAGGCGTGCACCTTCTTCACAAAGCGGTTGGAGCGGAATACATCCCACACCCACACGTCGCTCATGCTCACCTCAAAGTAGAGGGTGCCGTCCTGCACGTGCGGGGTGACGTCCACCTGGTTTGCCAGGTAGAAGCGTCGGTCGGTTTCTACCGCGTAGCTAAAGAGCGACATGACGTCTTTGTATTCGCGGTAGAGCGCCATTTGGGCGTCGGTCTCGTAGTTTTCGAGGTCTTCTGCGCTCACTACTCTTCCTTTCCTGGTTAGTACTGATTCAGCGGTGGCACGTTAGGTTTTCGCCAGCTTTCGGAGGCGCGGTTTTCAGGAGTGCCACGCGCCCTAGCCGCGCTGTGCCGCGGCGGCCTTAATCTGCTCGGCGGTCGCAGGAAGCGACCATGACAGTCGATGCTGCGGGCTGGGGCCCTGCACGCTAATCGCCTCGCGGTGAGCGGCGGACCCGTAGCCCTTGTTCTTTGCCCAGCCGTACCCCGGGTAGCGGGCATCCAGCTGGACCATCAGCTCGTCACGTTCCACCTTCGCAACCACCGATGCGGCGGCAATGGAGGCGCACTTGTAGTCGCCCTTAATGACCATGGTCACCGGCATCTGCGCGGGCTCACCTGCGCCCTCCCACGCCTGGGCGAGCAGTGTGTTGTAGTGTGCCTGCGCCGGATCCGGTGCCAGCGCGCTGAACAGGTCCTCCTGCGGAGGGGTGAACCAGTCGTGCTTACCGTCCAGCAGGGCGGCGTCGGCACAGTATCCGCAGCGCGCCAGCTCGGCGAGCGCACGCTGGGCGGCAAGCCTCAGCGAGAGGGTCATGCCGAGCCGGTCAATATCTGCCGGTTCCACGTGCCCGACCGCCACGGCGCACCACTGGCGGATTTCGGGAACCATGGATTCGCGGCGTGCCGGTGAGAGCGCCTTGGAGTCGATCAGCCCGCCCACTTCGAGGGTGGCGTCCGGGGTGAGGATTGCGACGCCCACGGTGACCGGGCCCGCCATGGAGCCGCGGCCCACCTCGTCGATTCCGGCAACCGTGCGGGCGCCGGAGGCGAAGAGCTGCTGCTCGTACTCGAGGTCGGCGGCGGGCGGGGTTGCTTTCACGGGCTTAGCTTGTGCGGGTTTCGTTGCGCTCTTCTGGGCGCTCACCATCATTCCCAAGCTCGCTTACTCGCTCGGGGTGGAGGTCGGTGCGGGAATCGAGGAGAACACCGAGCTCTGATCCTGCAGCAGACCGAAGTGGTTCAGCGGCCACGCCACCACGAACACGTTACCCTGCACGTCGTCCTTGGAGATGAACGCGGTACCGTCGCTAATGTGGTAGCGGGAGTCGGCGGAGTTGCTTCGGTGGTCACCCATCACGAAGTACTTGCCGGCGGGCACGGTCACCTTGAAGGGCACCTCCGAGGGCGGGTTGCCGGGGTACAGGTACGGTTCGGTGATTTCTACGCCGTTGACCTTGATTTTGCCGTTGCCGTCGCTTTCGACCACGTCACCGGGGGTGCCGATAACGCGCTTGACCAGGAAGTTCGAGGAGGTATCCGGCAGAATACCCGCGAAGGACAGGGCGTCCTTGAGCGGGCTGCTGGACTTCTGAGCGGAGGGAATCCAACCCTGAGAGTCCTTGAAAACGATCACGTCGCCGCGCTTGGGCTCGCTAAAGTAGGAGCCCGCCACGTTAATGAACACGCGGTCGTTGACCTGCAGGGTCTGCTCCATGGAGCCGGAGGGAATGTAGAAGCCACGCAGCAGGAAGGTCTTGACCAGGAACGCGATGACCAGCGCGTAGAGGATGACGGTGCCGCCCTCGCGTGCCTGCACCCAGAGCCATTCGCCGAGGCGGCCCTCTTCCTGCGCCTGGGAGTAGGTCAGCTCTGCCTGTTCGGCACGCTTTGCCTTGCGGCGTTCCTTGGGGGTCATTTCGGAGAAGTCCTTGGTGGTTTCCACGTCTGCAGCGTTCTCCTTATCGGTGGCTTCTTCGCGCTCGGTATTCTTCGCTGCGGCACTCTCAGAAGTACCGGTGGAGGCGGTGCTCGCCTCGGCGCTAGCTACCACCTCGCGGGTGCTCTTGGTATCGTCTTCGCTCGCCTCAGTAGCGCCCGCGGATGCCGTCCAGGGGGTAGCCTTCTCAGCGTCCGCGTTCTCTGCCGCTGCCTTTTCGTCGGCGAGGCGCGCAAAGTATTCTTCCATTTCGCGGCGCTCGCGGCGGCTTTGAGGCTGGTATCCCTCAGGGAAGGGGCTGGTGTTCGCAGTGTTCTTATCGTCTGCCATGCTGGAGTGAGCCTTTCGTTTGAGAGATACCTAGCTCGAGTGAAACGGTACCTAGCTATTGTATCGAGAGTGCTTGCGCTCTTGGGCTTTTATTTTCTGAGAGCGGCAAGGTTCTCAGAATATGCAAAAACCGCTCCTTGCCCGCGGAATGCGGTTGGGGAGCGGTTTGCAACAGAATTCTGTATCTATAAAGATTAGAACTCGCGCTTCTCGCGGATACGAGCAGCCTTACCGTGGCGGTCGCGCATGTAGTACAGCTTTGCACGACGGACGTCACCGCGGGTCACAACCTCAATCTTCTCGATGGAGGGAGAGTGAACGGGGAAGGTACGCTCAACACCAACGCCGAAGGAAACCTTGCGGACGGTGAAGGTCTCGCGAACGCCTGCACCCTGGCGGCCAACGACGAAGCCCTTGAAGACCTGGATACGGTGGTTCTTACCTTCAACGATCTTAACGTGAACGTTCAGGGTGTCACCGGGGCCGAATGCGGGGATGTCGTCACGGAGGGACTTCTTGTCGAGGAAGTCAAGAGTCTGCATAGTTGTAGATCTCCAGAGTCATCTGCCGCAGGTCAAATAGACTCAGATTGCTCTGCCCCACTGCGGGACAGAAAACCTCATGCTTCGGACAGGATTGGTGCCCGAAGGTTGACATCGTTGGTCGCTCTCCCCCCTGCGGCAGGGGCGTGCCCGATGTCAACACAATGCTCCATTATCCCAATGCACCCGCGTTTATGCAAGCATCCGGGGAACACTTTTAGAAGGGGGGTTCGTCACTCTGCGCTCCCCCGTTCTGTGCTGGAGCGCCCTGCGCGGTCACGCCCAGCGCCTCCGCGTTCTGCTGAGGTGCGTGCGGCGGGGCATACTGCGGCGCGTACTGAGGCGCCTCCTGAGCAGACGCATACTGCTGAGGTGACCCCTGCATGGCACCCTCGTTGACCGTGCGCTTCTCCACGGTGCGAACGAAGGTGCTCGTACCGTAGTTCAGGTCGTGACCGATGCCCAGGGCGTCCACTTCCACGGTGGTGCCCTGCGTGCCGTCTTCGCGGTTCCAGCGGCTAATGCGCTGGCGACCGCTCACGACCAGCGGCTGTCCCTTCTCAATGGAGGTGGCGATGTTCTGCGCGAGGCGGCGGTAGGCTTTCACGGTGTACCAGTTGGTGGTGCCTTCCTTCCAGGTGCCGGTGGCGTCCTGCCAGCGAGGGGTGCTGGCGAGGCGAAAGTTCACGACGGGCACCCCGTTGGGCAGGGTGCTCAGTGCCGGGTCGGAGGCGGTGAATCCGCGAATCAGGATGGTGTCGCTCATGGTTTCTCCTTAGAAACTAGTGGGTGGGTTCCTCCACCCTGCCAGGGCTGAGCCGACCCTGCACCTACCGACCACTGCATCTGTGGATAACCTCTCATTTTGCGGTTTTGAGCGCCGCCTGTGGATAAAGTTTTTGAACTTTTCGCCTCGTTTTTTCAAAATTTGCCCGCGGGCGTCCCACTCTCCGCAGAAATATGACGACCGCTCCCCCGCCGTCATCATCCCTGCGGACCCAACGCTACTTCCACAAAACCCCACCCCATCCGGCATCGTGATAGGTATCTCATCGTCGAGGCGGCTATTTCTGCCCTCAAGTTCACTAATTCAGCCCCGCGCACTCTATCCTTGATGATGCGGTGCACTCAGCCGCATCCCGTCTACCCGCCTTGGAGAATCCGTGAGCAAAAAGCCCGCGAACAACAACCTGCCTTCTTTGCAGGAACTTCAGCAGCTGCAGCGCAACCTGCCCAAGCTACCCGATTCGATGGACCCGCAGAAGAAGCGCCTCATTTACGGTCTGCTCGCTGTGTTTGCCGTGATCGTGTTGATCTTTGGTCTGGTCTACGTGAGCAAGAACGGTGTGGACGGCCTGCTCGGTTCGAATACGACGACCTCCGCCACCGATGAGGAAGAATCCAACGTTCCCACGGAAACCCTCGCCGAGGTCAAGAACCCCTACAAGGCGGTTGACCCCGCGACCGCGCTCGCACCGGATTTGGCGACTGCGAAGAGCGAGCTGGCGTCCCTGCAGGTGAAGGAACGCGCCTCGAAGAATGGCTACTCCCGTGATCAGTTCGGCCCCGCCTGGGATGATGTTGACGGCAACAAATGCAACACTCGCGACGACATTCTGCGCCGCGACCTGACCAATGTTCGTTTCAAGGTCAGGACCCACGCATGCACCGTAATCAGCGGCACTTTGGATGACCCGTACACCGGCAAGACCATCGAGTTCAAGCGCGGCAAGAAGACCTCCTCGGCAGTGCAGATTGACCACGTGGTGGCCCTTTCGAACGCATGGCAGACCGGCGCGCAGGATCTGACCGCAGAGCAGCGCCGCCAGCTGGCGAATGACCCGGAGAACCTGCTCGCGGCAGACGGCCCGGCGAACCAGCAGAAGTCCGATGCGGATGCCGCCGACTGGCTGCCGAGCAACACCGCCTACCGCTGCACCTACGTGGCACGCCAGGTGCACGTGAAGGCGAAGTACAAGCTGTGGGTGACCCCGGACGAGAAGAAGGTTATGGAGCGCGTCCTCAACTCCTGCAAGGACACCAACCCGACCAAGAATAAGAAGTAGCCTCCCGGCACCTCGCGGCGTACCAACGTAAAAGCATAAAGAAAACCGCCCCGCACCCTGAGTTTAGGGTGCGGGGCGGTTTTTCTATGCGGCGCCCCAGGAGGGAATCGAACCCCCGACCAAGAGATTAGAAGGCTCCTGCTCTATCCTCTGAGCTACTGAGGCCTTCCTCTAGGGTACATGAGAATTTATGCTTCTCATGCACAGCACGTCTCAGGTAGGGGCTACCCCGCCGGGCAGCACATCCGGTGAGCGCGCCGGATGTTCGCGCTAGGAACCTACCTTGGCGGCTTCCCGTTCTGCCTTCTTCACCTCGCGGCGGCGTGCACGGCGGCTTGATGCGCCGGGGAACAGCTGCCACCACAGGCGAATGGTGGTGCGGCGAATCTGCGTGGGGTGCAGGCTCACGTACACCAGGCGGCGGGTTGCCGGGTCGAGGGCGACCAGGTAGATGATGTAGCCCAGGCAGATGACCGTCGCAATGAGTCGGCCCATGTCCTGGTTGAAATCGCGCAGGTAGGGCGACACGTTTAGCTGGTCGCTCACACCGTACGCCATGAAGAACAGCGTGGTGATGAAGTACCACATGAGCTGGAAGTGCGAGCGCAGGCCGGTTGCGGCGAGCATCGGGATGGCCCAGAGCAGGTACCAGGGCTGAATCATGGGGCTGCACAGGAGCATGAATAGGATTGCGAGGCCGGCGTGGCGCACGATGTTGCGGTCGCGTCCGACGAATGCCATTGCTACCGCGCCAAGCATGCCGATGCCCTTGCCGACGGTCTCGATGAGCTTGCGGATTACGTCGAAGGCGTCGCCCTGAACGAACAGGGAGGCGGCGCCGATGACCAGGCCGAAGGGGGTGTACCAGATGTACTGGCCGCCGGTGGTGGACAGTGCCTTGATCCAGCCGAATTCCAGTCCGGTTGCCCAGCCCATGAGCGCCATTTCGGCGAGCAGCAGCACGCCGGAGAGCGCCCAGAAGATGAACTTGCGCGGCCAGGAGGCGTTCTTACCCGCCCAGAGCAGACCCACGAAGGGCAGCACCACGAGGGCGAGCGGCTTGACGGCAACGCCGAGGGCTACGAAGGTCACGCCGAGCGGGCCGCCCCACCAGGTGTCGCGGTAACGCTTGGCGTAGTAGAGGCCGCCGAGCATGAACATGGTCATGAGCGAGTCGTTGTGGCCGCTGGCGATGAACGATGCGATGAACAGCGGGTTCGGGCCAATCTGCCAGAGGGCGCGGACCTGGTTGAAGCCGTGCGCCTGGGCGAGTTTTGCCACGTAGAAGAGGATGCCGACGACCGCAAGCACGGAGAGCAGGCGGAAGTAGAAGAGGGAGAGGTCGATGTTCTCCCCCGCCAGGCGCACAATCCACTCTTCGAGTTTGAGGGAGACCGGTCCGTACGGGGGCGGGGATTCCGCCCACATGGGGTCCGCACCGTTCTGCATGAAGTTTGAGATTTCGGAGACACCGTGCTTGTACGGGTTGAGGCCGTGCGCCATGACCATGCCCTGGCCGTAGTAGGAGAACATGTCGCGGCTGTAGATGGTGAAGGCGAAGACCTGCGGCAGGGACCAGCTGGTGATGACGGCGATCATCCAACGCATGGTGTTGGGTTCGTTCCAGTCGCCCATTTTCTGGTAGATGCGCAGCCATTCGCGGCACATGATCATGGCGCCGAGGGCGAGCATGATAATGCCGGTGATGACCCATGCGGCTTCGAATCGGATGGCGCGGATAGTGTCGTAGCGCCAGAAGCTGGAGCTGTCGGCGAGCCAGCCGACGGCGTAGGAGCCGAGGGTGACCATGATGGAGCCGATGGTGCCGATAATCAGCGTGCGCAGACGGTGATTATTGACGTAGTCCAGGAGTTTGGGTGAGAGGGGTGCGTCGTGTGCGCCGGGTGTGGTGAGCCGGTGTGCTAGCTCCTTTGGTGCGCGCATAACTCCCTTTCTGTCTGCATCGTCGTTCTGGTTTTTATCATACCGGAGCCCTTGGATGCACTGGCGAGAATCACTGCCGCGAAGACGCTTGTGGACACACCGCAGGGCACACCGGATAGCACGCAGACTGGTGCGGTTCTCCCCTGCTGTTGCCCGTTTGCCCATCCTCTTATGCCCGATGCGCCTTGTTGTGCCCTTTTGTGACGTGCTGCCCGCCGGGCCGGCGGCGTTTGGGGGTAGAGTGGGAGGGTGAGTATTTCTAGTGAACGTATTGTATGGATTGACTGCGAGATGACCGGCCTGGACGTGGAGAATGACGCTCTCGTCGAGGTGGGCGTTCTGGTCACGGATGCCGATTTGAACATTCTGGGTTCTGGCGTTGAGTTCGTCATTAAGCCCGGTGATGAGTCTCCTGCCGGTGCGCTGGAGAACATGAATGACTTTGTGCGTTCGATGCATGAGGCGTCGGGTCTGCTGCCCGATATTGAGCACGGCGTGTCGATGGATTACGCGCAGGAGCAGGTGCTTCGCTACATCAAGAAGTATGTTCCGGTGGCGGGCAAGGCGCAGCTGGGCGGCAACTCGGTGGGTATGGATAAGCGCTTCTTGGAGCGTTACATGCCCAAGGTCATGGCGCATCTTCACTACCGTGTGATTGATGTGTCGACCATTAAGGAGCTGGCGGCGCGCTGGTACCCGGCGGCTCGTCATAGCGCCCCGGCGAAGACCGGTAACCACCGCGCACTGGGTGATATCAAGGACTCGATTGATGAGTTGAAGTATTACCGCCGCGCTATTTTTGTGCCGCAGGGCCCGGACGCGATTGCTTCGGCGCAGATTGCGCGTGAGGTGGAGGCTGAGCGCGCCGCACGCGAGGCAGCTGAGCGCGAGGCTGAGGCATCCGCTTCTGAGGCGGCCGAGGCATAAGCTTCGCTTTTCGGCTCTGCCGCGGGTAGTTCCTGCGGACTAACTTTCGGGGCGAGGTGAGGGGCCTAGATGGGCTCCCCTCCCCCGCGGTTTACACCAAGCACAGCCTGTAACGAGCATCACGGCTTTTCAACTTGGCAGGTTTCCGAATCTCCTGTACAGTAGTATCCGTTGCATATCGCAAGGGAAACCAAGCGAAGCACATGGTGGTCGTAGCTCAGTTGGCAGAGCGCCTGGTTGTGGTCCAGGAGGTCGCGGGTTCAACCCCCGTCGATCACCCCGATGGAAAGGGTCGTTATGGTTATCCGTAACGGCCCTTTCGCTTACCCTCGATTCGGTTTACCCGCTGTTCGGTTTGCCCGCACACGGCGTACCGGATTAGAGCCCTACACCCGCACTTTAAACCAGCGAGCGGAAACAGGGTGCGCCCCGCATCTTCATGAGGTACATCTTCATGAGGCAGGCGCACCCGGCAAGTTCCCGCCCAACAGTTCCCGTTCAACACAAGCAAAGGATAATTCCGTGGCTATTCGCCCCATCGTTATTCACGGCAACCCCGTTCTGCACCGCCCCGCGGCACCCGTCACCGAGTTTAATGATGAGCTCAAGGAGCTCGTGGCTGACATGTACGAGACCATGGACGCATCCAACGGTGTGGGCCTGGCGGCACCGCAGATTGGCGTGGGCCTGCGCATCTTCACCTACAAGATGGAGAATGAGGACGGCGTTCCCCCGCGCGGCTGCATCATCAACCCGGTACTGACCCTGGGCAAGATTTCTACCGCCGATCCGGACCCCTACGAGGAGGAAGAGGGCTGCCTGTCCTTCCCCGGTTACGGCTTCCCCCTCAAGCGTGCCGAGTGGGTGACCGTGAACGGTCTTGACGAGCACGGCAACCCCGTCCAGTTTGAGGCGACCGGCTGGTTCGCCCGCTGCATGCAGCACGAAACCGACCACCTGGACGGCAAGCTGTACGTGAACCGCCTGAACAAGAAGTGGACCAGCAAGATGAAGAAGGTCGTGAAGAAGGAAGGCTGGACCGTCGACGGTAACTCGTGGATGCCCGGCGTTGATCCGGATCCGTTCGGCCACTAATCAGCTCTTCTGAAGGTCATACCGACCTTTCGAGAAGTTTAAAACGAAGACCGCGAATGCACTCTCAAGCGCATTCGCGGTCTTCGTTTTCTATCAGCCGATGATGTTTTTCATCAGCCGACGGTAGCGTGAAACGGGTCATCCTATGAGCCGGGTTCTGTCTAAAACGCCGCCCAAAGGGGCGTTTCGAGGCAATCATCTATCTAGAACGTACGTTGCCGCACGTCTCAAGCAGCCTACCCGAATACGCACCCCACCTCCGTGAAGGAAGCTGACGGGGATCGGGCGCACTACCCTACCATGGCGTATTCTGTTTGACCTTGCTCCGAATGGGGTTTACCTAGCCGAGCGCGTCACCGCGCCCGCTGGTGGTCTCTTACACCACCCTTTCACCCTTACCGCGGCGAACCGCGGCGGTTTACTTTCTGTGGCACTGGCCTGCGGGTTACCCCGAGTGGATGTTATCCACCATCCTGTGCTGTGGAGCCCGGACTTTCCTCGAAGCACGTGTGCCTCGCGATTGCCCGGACGGCCCGTTTCACCCAACCCATTATACGCACACCCCCGGCGGTGACTATTTCTCGGGTTCCCTCACGGGTGCGCAGGAGCGTACTGAGGCATGCAGGGACACTCCAAGGGCATTCTGGCGCCTCGCAGCTGCACTGCGCCTCACAGCTACTCTGGGCCTCGCGGGTACACTGGAGAGATGCTGATTCTTCTTCCCCCCTCTGAAGGTAAAACTCCCGCCCCCGCAGGCAACGCGCCCGTATGCTTTGCTGACCTCTCGTTCCCCGAACTGACGGCTGAGCGTGAGAGCGTCCTGGAGGAGCTGACGGCTGTCAGCTCGGGACCCGACGCCCTGGCGGAGCTCAAGGTGGGTGCATCCCTCGAAGCAGAGGTGGAACGCAACACGCGCCTACTCACCGAACCGGCGCAGCCCGCAATCCGCACCTACACTGGCGTGCTCTTTGAAGCGCTGGACTATGAGAGCTTCTCCCCCGCCGAACGCGATGCCGCGCACTGGTCGCTACTGATTTCTTCGGCGCTGTGGGGTATTCTGCGCCCCGAGGACGCGATCCCCGCCTACCGCCTGTCGATGGGCGTGAAGCTGGGTTCGGTGGGTGCACTCGCCTCCTTCTGGAAGGGTGCGCTAGGTACCGCCCTGGAGGCGACCGCGAAGGACCAGCTGATTCTGGATTGCCGTTCTGCCGCGTACGCGAAGTCGTGGGTGACTCCCCCGTCGCAGACTCTGGCGGTTCGTGTGGAGCGTGTGGCGGCTGATGGGTCGCGTAAGGTCGTCTCGCACATGGCAAAGCATTACCGCGGCCTGTTTGCGCGCTACCTGATTCAGTCGGGTTTGGCGGCTCGCCCTATTGATGGTTCCACGGCGGGTATTGCCGAATTTTTGGAGGCGGTCAGCGAGGACTGGTCAGTGGAGTGTACCCTGCCGACGGTGCGAAAGGTGGGCGTTTTGACGCTGTTGGTGCATGAGCAGTAGGTCGCCCAACTATTTTTTTCGCCTATTTTTTGCATCATATTGAAAATTTTTTAACTATTTTTCTAGGGGCTTAAACCCGTATCGTCCCCTGTAAAACCACATTTCCCCACATTTCAGAGGTTGCCTTCAATGAGCGGAGAAGGCGGTTAGTGTCCAACTATCCGCCTTCTTTTTGCGAGTAAAAATGTTTATAGTGTTAAACGGCTCGCCATTGGTGGCGGGTATTTCACTCACAAACACTCATATTCCCAACTCAGCACACATGAAACACGACATGCCATCTACGTGCAGCAAACTCTCAGAGGCTTAACCAACGGTTATTAGTTTGCTAGCGTAGAAGTGAACACTCAGAAACACGTCGATGGGACAATATCATGTCTATTTTTTCCTCTCGTCGCGCCCTTTTTAAGGGTGCGGCAGCACTAACAGTCGCTGGCGCTTTGGGTGCACACCACGCTGGCGAGCAGAGCGCCCAGGCTGCCACCTTGGACGTTAAGACCACTCCGCTGACGTTTAAGATTACTGAGGCTTCGTTTGATATTAGCGGCTTCAACCTCGGCTACGAGATTACCGGCCTGCAGGCTGTGATTGATAGCGGCCTGTACACCCCGTACATTGAGGTCGGCTACTACACCAAGGAGAAGGGCTTCAGGCAGTTCTATTTCTTCTCTCTTGAGCCGAAGAAGCGCATCGAGAATGATGTCTGCATTAGGCATCACGTCATTGATCCTGAGATCACCGGTGGCCCGAATGCAGACTATGGTGTTCGCCTGTCTCTTCGTCCGCGCCGTGAGCAGTACACCATTCTGCGCACTCTTGAAGTTCGCCCCAAGATTGACACGGAGTTCGCGTGGGCACCTTTCATTGTGGACATTGATATGGATGGCGAGTACGCCCCCGATATCTACAGGTCATGTAAGGCAAAGGTTCTGCTGCTCGATAAGGAACGTTGCTTCTACCCTAAGCGTGCGGTGACCCGCGGCGACCTGATGGATGCAATCTACCGAGGCGCCCGCTCGCCCTACCGAGGCGCCCGCTCGCCGAAGGTGAAGCTTCCTGCGCGTTCTCCTTTCCCGGATTTGTCCCCGAAGGATGAGCGTTACCCGGCGTATATTTGGGCGTATCAGAACGGTCTGACTTCCGGCTGGTCTGACGGTAAGATGCACCCGGAGGCGGTGGCTAGCCGCGCTACGATGGCTGCGTTCTTCTACCGTTACTTTATGCTTACCCCCGGTCGTCGTTCTTATTGGTTCCGTCCCACTACCCCGCAGGATATGAAGCCGGGTGCCCCGTTCTACACCGAGTCGGTGTGGCTGCACTCGTCGGTGAATATCGATACGAGCTATCACTATAAGAGCAAGGATTTCCGTCCGACCAAGACTGCTACCCGCGAGGAGCTGGCTCGTGTCCTGTCAATGCTCGACATGCTTGACACCATCCCCAACAGCCCCTATCTCGTCGATGATTAGGATTCGGCAGGTGCCGTGAACCAGGCGGTTGACCCTACACATTTTAGCGTGGGTTGACTTCTGAGAACAGTATCTGAAGATAGTGGCTATAGAAGGGGCGGTGAGAGTTTTTCTCTCGCCGCCCCTTTTTGTGTGCCCGTTTTCTGGTACTGGCGCTGCTGGTGCAGGCGCTGCTGGGTGCCGTTTTTAGCGCAGGTGATGCTTCCATTTTTGTCTCTCTATTGTGTGGTCTTTTTGGGGTTTGGGCTTTGTATAAAACATGGGCTTAATTTTCGAATTTTTTGTCTTATAACTCTCATCGGCATGTTTTTCTCGTGTTTTCATTGAATGTCTAAGACGCGGGTTGGTAGGCTGAAATTGCACTTCAACATGCCGCCGCTACGGGTCCTCTCCTATGTGGATTCGGTGCGGGTTCGGTGCGGTGGACTGTCACTCATTGATCCTCTCAACTTCTTTTCTCATTCGCCCTCTTTCATGCAGAAAATTCAGATTGGATAATGATGTCCTCTTTCTTTAAACCTGCTCGTGGCACGCACCGAAGGGTTGCGGGTGCTTCCCTGGCGTTGGGTTTGTCTCCGCTGCTGGCTTTGACGCCGGTGGCGGCTCAGGCGGCGCCTGCCTCCCCTGTGAACACGCAGCAGGCAACTACTCAAGAAACACCGGCCCGTCAGGTGCCTCGAGTGCAGGGTGACGATCCCACCTCTGAGCTGGAGAACGTTGATTTGAAGGTCACGACGGGCCCCCTCAATATTTCTCAGGGCGGTATCGTGTCGGTGACGACCTCTCCGTTGAGCGCCGAGTTTAGGCAGAAGTACACGTTCCACGAGCTCGCGTTGGTGGAACGGGGTTCCACGTACGTCCATGTCGGGCATCATAATTATGTTCCTCTCACTCAGTACGGTGGGATGGTTAGGGACCTCAAGCAGCAGGGCAATGTGCGAGAGAACCCGGATGGCAGCCTCACCTTCACGCTCGTTGTTCCCGCCCATGTTGTTGAGGCTCCAGAGGGGACCCTCTTCGATACGGTACTGACGTACTACCCGTCGAATGAGTTTGCGCCGGATTCGTTGACGTGGTCGAATCGCCGGATAACCCGTACTCCTACCGATGTGGTGCAGGACGCTAAACCTACGAAGACCACCTACCTCTTCAGTTCACCTTCTATCGAGCATCCGGAGGAGGATACAACCCTGACGGTTGAGGGTTTCCATATCCTCTCGAAAAGCACCATTCTGGGTCCTGAAGGCCCGGCGGTCCTGGCTCTCTTTGAGGCCGATCCGGTGACTGGGCGGGGTATTGGTTCACCTGTGTTTACTCAGAACCTGAATTACACCAGGTGCGGTCAGTACTGTGATACTTTCTTGAACGACCATTTCAGTACGGCTATCACGATTCCCGGGGGCACCCTCAAAGCGGGTAGGCAGTACAAGATTGGTTTCTACGGCGGTGGTCTTCCTGACCCGACTTCGGAGGAATACCCTGGGGCGTGGATGACCGATGTGGCAGATTTTATCCCGGTAGGTACCCCGGAGCAAGATGCAGCTCCCGCCAGCATCTACGTCTCAGGAGATAAGGTGAGCCCTTATCGCGCGAATAATACTTTGAAGGTGACTGTTTTGGGTCTGCCGCCGCATACCAAGGGCTACTACCGTTTCTCCTTGCAGCCGATTAATGATCATGGCCGTCCGACCGGGCAGAAATCCTGGGAGAAAGTGATTCCTGCCGAGAGCATTCAGAAGGGTCGTACGGAGCAGACGCTTTCTCTCCCTGGCTATGCCCTGAATTTTGATGTGGCCTATAGGCTCTTTGTGGAGAAGGTAACCCCGAATCAGGGTGATGGTGTCGATTCGGTTGAGCAGATTGCTTCCAAAGACCTGGACTCGGATATCAGTCAGGAACGGGAGATGGAGGCTGCCAGGAAGTGGATTGTGAACCATCAAGTTCTGCCGGACTACCCCACTGATCACGATTGGAAATCAGTGAATCGCCGTTCTGTGACGGTGGCATTGTACCGGCTAGCGGGTGCGCCGCAGGTTGAGCTTCCGGCAGCCAGCCCTTACAAGGACATTACGCCGAACGACCCTGACTATACCGCTATTATTTGGGCTCGTCAGCAGGGTATTACCTTCGGCTGGGTTGATGGTCGATTCCACCCGAATGAGCCGCTTTCGGATTGTTCCACGGCCGCGTTCCTCTACAGGTATCAGCGAGCCCGTGGGGAGGTGTCGCCAAGCTTACCGACGTCTCCTTCACTGCCGGACTCTAACCCGAAGAAACAGACGCATTTCCCGCTTAGCTCTCATTGGCGGCTCTGGATCAGCCCGGAGACTGCTTTTTCACGTGAGTCTCGCTGGGCTATTGAGCAACGTATCTGGGGTTACATGCCTGATCAAGGTTACTTCTATGAGAGCTTTGACGGCTTCAAGATGTCGTACCGTCAGGTGGCTGTGATGCTGTACCGTATGGAGCACGGCGGCAGCCGCCTCAGGTAACGCCCGGTCGTGGTGAGGGGTAACTGGTGGGCTGGAATGCTCGACGTAGTTCGGCTTTTCAGCCCGCCGGTGCAACCCTTTGTTTCCCCCTCCCCGGCGACTTCTCTTGCCTGGCGCCAGGCTTTACGGGGCGTCTTCTCCCCTAGTCTGGCTTTCAGGTTCTATCCGCTCAACTTCTTCACTCACTTCATCTACTCACTCATTTCAATCACCGTATAAATTTTGTAGATGGGATTATGATGTCTTCATTCTTCGCCCCACGAGGTGCCCCGCACCATTCTGAGACCCCGCGCCACCCGGCGAGCGCACGCGTGCTCAGCCTGTCACTGCTGCTGGGTTTGAGCCCGCTTGCCGGTATTACTCCGGCGGCACTGGCGGCTCCCGAACACCCGGCGCAACCAGCACAAGCGACCCCCGCTTCCCCCGCCGCAGCTCAAGAAGATGCTGACGAATCCACGTCTTCGCTTCCGGAGGCGGATGATTCTCGCTATCCTGAAGTGAATGATTCTCGCCATCCTGAAATGGAAGGGTTTAAAGTCTCTCCTGAGACTCTCAACATTTCTCGAGGCGGCACCGTAACGCTGACGACGCCTCCGCTCAGTGCTGAATTCCGTCAGAATTACGAATTCTACGAATTTTCTCTGGTTGATCGCGGTTCTTCGTACTTCAAAGCCGCGCATGCCCGCATTGACGGATACGCCTACTTTGGCTACCTCTTTGACCGTGAGCCCAACCCGAAGCAGATGGTAGAAAACCCAGACGGGAGCTACACCTTCTTCCTCAATATTGGGCCGTACATTATTGAGGCTAAAGAAGGCACTCTTTTCGACGTCATTTTGACGTACCACAAGAAGGGCCACCGGAAGGATTTTTGGCCGTCCGAATTCCGTTTTGTGGCGCGTGCACCTATTAATGTTGTGCAGGACCCTAAGCCGACTGAGACGACGTACATTTTCAGTGTGCCCGCAATTGATGACCCGTGGAAGGATACGACTCTGACGATTGAGGGGTTCCATATCCTTACGAGCGGTAGTCGAGAGGGCAAGGATGGCCCCGCGCTTCTGGCTTTTTATGAAGTCGACCCGAAGACCGGAAAGATTTTAGGCGAACCAGAATTCACCACTCGGATTCCGTACCCGGCTTCCCGTAGTGGAGAGCGCGTTTATTTCCTGAATTGGCATTTTAAGACGTCTATTACGATTCCTGGGGGAACGCTTAAGCCGGGTAAGGTCTATAAGATTGGTTTCTACGGTAAAGACCGTCCGGAGGATGAGAATTACCCCGGTGAGTTGCTGAATGATGTTGCAGATTTCATTCCGATACGTTCGCTTAATAAGGAATCGGCTAGCCCTGAGATGTTTCTGAAGGCTACGACGGTGAGCCCTTATGATGAGGAAAATATCCTTCAGGTACGTGCCGTCGGCTTGAAGAAGCAGCCTGGGGTCTCTTACCGTTTCTCGGTACAACATGTTGATGAGCAGGGACATCTGACCGGTCAGATGGCGCTGGTGCAGGAGATTGCTGCTGAGAGCATCCATGACGGCACGGTGGATGAGAAGCTGAACGTCCCCGGTGCGCCACTGAATTATGACGGCTCGTACAGGCTCTTCTTGGAAAAGGTAACTGCCGGCAAGGACGGTACGGCTGAGTCGGTTGAGCGGCTTACTTCGAAGGATCTGCAGCTGCAGTTTACGAAGAATAAGGAGGTCAACGCCGCCTGGGCATGGTTTAAGCACCGTCAGGTTCTTCCTGAGGTTTCTTCTATGTGGGAGGGAAGCAATCGCCGCGATGTGACGGTGGCGCTGTACCGCCTGGCGGGTTCCCCGAAGGTTGAGCTTCCGGCGACGAGTCCTTATGGAGATGTCACCCCGGATGATCCGGACTACGCCGCGTACATTTGGGCTCGTCAGAAGGGCATTACGTTCGGTTGGGCGGATGGGAATTTTCACCCGGAGGCGGAGATGCACAACTATTCGACGGCGGCGTTCCTGTATAGGTATCAGCGTTCGCGCGGTAAGATGTCGCCCAACTTGCCGACTGCCGCGCCCCAGCCTCGTAATGGCAGCCTGCCGGGGTCGAAGGATTCTGAGTTGAGCGCTAACACATGGGTTCTGAATTTGGAGAAGGGTAGCGCTTTTTGGCGTGAATCTCAGTGGGCTGTGCAGCAACGCATTTGGGGCTACACCGGGGATTGGGAACGCGAACGCTTTTTCATGGAGACAACGTCCGTCTATGACTTGGCGTTGATGCTCTACCGCATGACGCACGGCGGCAGCCGTCTCAGGTAGCGCCTCTCCGTGGTGTTAGCCATTCTGGTTGGCTTTCGTCAAGTAGGCGACTTTATGGTTCTGTTTATGTGCCATTTTTATTGTGGGTGACTTTTATGTTGCCTTGCCCACCGCATTGTGAATATTCTCAACCTGCAGAGGTTGCATAGGTGCGAATTTTTCGAATGCGGTGGGTTTTTTGCGCTTTCTTTTTTGTACAGTGACCAATGTTTGTGCTTATCAGCACAATATTTAAGCATATTTTCCACGTCATGCACATACTTTTTAAAGCTATACTTCACATTAAGACATGCGATAAAACACACAGACATTTTTCGCACTGATGACCTTTCAGGTTCCAGCACGTCTTAACTATTTGCTACGGTGTTTATGCGCACCACACTCGATGCGTGACACCGATAAAAACTGATTGGATAACAATGTCCTCACTTCCCAACCACATGCGCTTTGCGCTACCCAAAAACATGGCTAAGAGCGGCTGCGCCCTCACTTTGGCGGGCGCCATGCTCTTGCCCCTCTCCCCCGCGTTTGCGGCTCCTGCTGCTACTCCGGTAGCAGCCGAGGCTGTTGCACAGGGTGAGGCTCAGGGTACTCAGCGTCTGCAGGTTACCTCCGGCACTTTTGATATTCTCAAGGGCGGCAACGTGACCGTTAGCGGCTCCGGTTTCTCCAAGGACTTCGTTAAGGGCAAGTCGTTCCGCCTGTACGTTGTTCCGAAGGGTGAAAGCATTGCTTTCCCGCCGCACCGTCCGCGTGATTACCCCTTCTATGTTCAGGATGTTCCCGCCTCCGCTTTTGCGGCTGACGGTTCCGTGAATCTGACTGCTTCTATCGGCGCTAACTATCTGGAGGCCAATGGCTCGTCCTTCGATGTTGTGCTCGGTTACCGTGATGACGCTGAAGACGGCTGGATTCCCGCGGATGAGGTTCGTACTGAACTGAAGGTTGCGGATGTTCCCACCGTTGATTCCCCGACCCTGTCGTACGGCGCTTCGTCGGTGAATGCTTCTGAGAACACTAAGGTCACCGTGAACGGTGCTGGTTTCCAGAACATTTCGTACAACGGTAGCGAGTCGCTGATTGTTGCGGTTCGTGCGGTTGATCCGGCGACCGGTAAGGCGACCGGCCCCGCACTGGCTCAGTCGGAGGCTAAGTTCACCTCCTACTCTGCTTTCTTCGGTCAGTACATGGGTTACACCAACGGCCGTTTCTCGACTGTTCTGGACATCCCGGAGGGCACCCTGAAGTCTGGCAGCTCCTATGTTGTGCAGACTTTCGAGTTCAACGTTCCGGAAGATAACGATGAGGCGAACAGCCAGGCGCTGAGCACTCAGGCGTTTGTTCCGGTGAACGGCGAGAACGTTAAGAAGGCTGCTCCTTCGGTTTCTTTGAGCACTGACAAGGTGGATCTGAGCTCTTCGACCACTATCCGTGTGAAGGGTAAGGATTTCAACGTCCCGGCTGGTGCTACCGTGAACGTGCTGTTCTCGGCTGCTGAGGCTGACGGCAACCCGACCGGTGAGGCTCTGGAGAGCATCACCCTGAGCGCTGACCGTGTGGCGACCGGCGCGTTTGAGACGACCGTTAACGTTGACGGCACCAAGCTGGATGCTGATAGCCGCTACGCTATTTTCGTGACCGTGAACTACGCTGATGGTGGTAGCGAGCGCATCGCGGCTGATTACCTGACGCTGACTGGTGAGTCTGCGAATCAGAAGGCTCGTGAGCGTTTCGCTGATGTTCCGGCTGCTCACACGAACCACAAGGCTGTTCTGTGGGCTGCTGATCAGAAGCTGATTGATTCTCGTGAGAAGGATTGGTTCGGCGTTAATGATGATGCGACCCGCGGCGAGCTGACTGTTGCGCTGTACCGCATGGCTGGTTCCCCGAAGGTTACCCTGCCGGCTACGAGCCCGTACCCGGATGTGAAGACTGATGACCCGAACTACGCTGCGTACATTTGGGCTCGTCAGAAGGGCATTACTTTCGGTTGGTCTGATGGTAAGTTCCACGCGAATGCGTCTGTCTCTAATGCTACTGTTGCAGCGTTCCTGTACCGTTTTGATGGTAAGAAGCCGGTTGCTGTGACTGAGGCGCCGTACACCGATGTGAAGGTCGGCTCTGCATTCTACCGTGAGATTACGTGGGCTAAGCAGCAGAAGCTGCAGGTGTTCCCTGGTTCTGAGTACCGCCCGTCTGCACTGGTGAGCCGCGGTGAGCTGGCTGGTTTCTTGATGAACTACAAGGTCCGCTAGGGCTCTATAGGGTTCGCTAGGGTTATCTCTAGGGTCTAAAGATCATGCCGGGCTGGCGGTGATGAAACGTTGATTTTATCCTGCTGGTCCGGCTTTTCTATGTCTTTTGCGGGGTACTATTCCGCAGTTTTTCGAGGTATTTTCGCCGATTAACACGCTAGTGTGGGCTGTACCGCATGTGGGGCACACCTCATGCGGTACCCGCTATTGGGCGTTTTTCTGGGTGTTCCGCTCCCCTTTTTAAAGATTGTTCTGTGAAGTGTAAATTAATATTTTTCAAGCCGTAGTTTATGCTTAGGACTGTCGCGCTCTTGAGCGCGCACCCTTATCCGGCTGGGTGCGCGGAACTAGAGGGAGCCTATCACACACCGATACATCAACCACATTGAGGATTTATGTCCCAGGATTTTAAGCAGTCGACTGATACTGCCCATAATTCTTCTGCACCTCTGCTGGCACCGGAGGACACCCCCGAGGTTTCTTCCCAGGCTGATTCGAAGAAGCATAGGCGCAGCCGCATTGAACTGGCTGTTGGTACTGTGGCACTGGTGGGTGTTTTGTATCTGCCGTTCTCCCCTCTTTTCTCTTTCTATGATTCGTCGGAGGCGCGTCTTTCGTCGGCGGATACTGCTGTGCCAGCGACCGCTTCGGCTAGTTCTGCTTCTGCCCTGGTGTCGAGTTCTTCGACTCAGGGCCCAAAGATTCTGCGTCCGTCCGTGACGGCGCCGGATGCGAACACTATTTTTGTTGATGCTCCTGAGGATTCTGCGTACTATGCGGGTATCCGTTGGGCTGTTCGCACCCAGACGATGGAGCCGGTTTCTGAGGACTATTTTGGTGCTAAGGATCCGGTGACTCGTGGCGAGTTGATCACCATGTTCTATAGGCTGGCGGGTTCGCCGGCGGTGACCCGTCCGGAGCATTCGCCGTATGCGGATGTTGATGAGTCTGACCCGAACTATGATGCGTACCTGTGGGCGCGTCAGGAGCGCATTACTTCCGGCTGGGTTGATGGCAAGTTCCATGCGGAGGCGCGCCTGTCGAATGCTTCTGCTGCGGCTCTTCTGTACCATGCTGATGGTGCGCAGAAGATTCAGATGTCGGGTACTTCCCCGTTTAGCGATGTGTCGTCTGCAACTCCGTTCTACCGTCAGATTGTATGGGCGTCTCGCCATGGTGTGTCGACGGTGTCTGAGGGTAATGCTTTTGAGCCGACGGCGCAGACGTCTCGTGGACGTGTTGCGATGATGATGTACCTATACTTCCGCACTTCCTAGTTTCTGTGCTTCGTTTTAGCGCTTTGCTTTAGCGTGTTTGTCTGCCCCGCACTCCTGTTTGGGAGTGCGGGGTTCTGTTTTTGAGCTTCTGTTTTTCAGGTTTTAGCCTGCTGGATTCATTTTTTAGTGGCTGGTCAACCTGTGAAAACCCTCAGAACCTTCAAGCCTCTCTTGAGTGTTTCCTGACATCTGTTCATCCCTTTGATAGGGTGAAAATGTCCCCGAAACCGACGGGGATAATCGACCACTTTCTCACTGGGTTGGCGCAGATTCGATGGAGTTTTCTCACCCCCAGGAACCCTATGAACCTGCATCATCCCGGTGGGTACGACCCGTTAGGATGATGTATGTCCACGCTTCCGAATTCTAAGTCTTCTTTCCTCCGTGCGGCGCAGGGGTGCGGCGCGCTGGTGCTGGCTGGCGCGATGGTTCTGCCAATGACTCCGGCGCTTGCCCAGAATGCTGCTGCGGATGCTCCTGTAGCTGCAGTGGCTGGTTCTCTGCCGGCTGATCCTGCTCCGAAGGCTGACGCTTTCACCCCTCACTGGCGCTACAATACTCTGGCTGATACGTCCAAGGATCAGGAGCTTCGCTTCTCCGGTTGGGACTTCAACGGTGATATTCAGTCCCCCAAGGGTGTGCAGATTCTTGTTCGCGAGAAGGGTTCGAACACTCCGGTTCTGGCTATTAGCGACGTTATCGAGTACAACGACCCCGAGTATGCGTTCCAGTACCAGCATGGGCTCCTCAACGGTAACGTTAAGATTCCCGCTAACACCCTGAATAAGGCAAAGCAGTACGTTGTCGAGGTATGGGGCAACAACGGCTACCAGGAGGGTAGCGAAGACCTGGTGACCCCCGTTGTTGGCAAGGCACCCGAGGGCCGCGGTACTCTGCTCGCTTCTCAGACGCTGAACTTCAATGGTTCTGACGGCACGACGGCTGCGGATGTTCCGGGCGCTAAGGCCACCCAGGAGGACGCTCCGACGTTCGAGGTTCTGTACGACGGCAAGGCTCAGCTGCTGTACACCTTTGAGGGCGGTACCGTCCACGTGAAGGGTTCGGGTTTCACTAAGGAGTGGCGTGAAAAGCACGGCAAGGTGGCGGTTTACCTGGCCGCTTCTCAGGGTGTTCCCGACGGTAGCCTACTGCCCGCTGATGATACGCCGCTGCGTTTTGAGGAGGGTAAGGACTTCACCATTGCTGAGGACGGCACCCTGGATGCTCAGCTGACGGTCAAGCCGGACGTGCTTCAGCGCTACTATGAGCCTCGCTACTACTTCCCCGGTATCCCGACTTACGATGTGCGTTACGAGGTTGACCTGGTTGCTGAGCAGCAGGGTCAGCCCCAGCTGACCATTGAGGATCTGTGGGCTGGCAAGAATGTGATTCGCCGTATTGCGGTGCAAACTCAGGCGTTCCGTCCCAGTCCGTTTGCCCCCAAGGTGGAATACAAGGCTCTTGGCGATACCACCACTGATCAGGACATTTACTTCTCGGGTACCGGTTTCTACGGTGAGATTCACTCCGTCAAGGGTGTTCAGTATGTAATCCGTGAGAAGGGTTCGAACACCCCGGTTCTGGCAACCAGCGACATCATTGAGTACAACCACCACGACCGTGCCTTTGAGTATGTGAACGGTGTAGTGAACGGCACCGTGAAGGTTCCGGCTAACACCCTGGATACTTCGAAGAAGTACGTGGTGGAGGTCTGGGCTAATGACGGTTACAGCGAGAAGGGCGAGCTGCTCGCACCGGTCGTGGGCAAGCCCACCGAGGGCCGCGGCACCCTGCTCGCGTGGCAGGACCTGGACCTGAACGGTACGAACGGCTACAGGGAGGCGAACCTGCCCAACGCGCAGGATCCTAAGAAGGACGATGACCAGAAGCCTGCTCCTTCCGATGAGAAGCTGAAGACTCCTGCAACCCGCGGTGAGCTAGCTGCGGCACTATACCTTCAAGCTGGCGCCCCCAAGGTGAACCTCCCTGCTGTCTCCCCGTGGCCGGATGTGAAGACTGACGACCCGAACTACGCTGCATACATTTGGGTTCGTGAGAAGGGCATCAGCTACGGCTGGTCGGACGGCAAATTCCACGCGGATGCCGGCATTTCGAACGCTACCGTTGCGGCATTCACCTACCGTGCAGCGGGTTCGCCCGCGGTTATGGGCGACTCTCCTTACAGCGATGTGGCTCCCGGTTCGGCGTTCTACCGTGAGATTCTGTGGGCTCAGCAGAACAAGGTGGTGCTGAACGCTAGCGGCGCTTTCGATGCTCAGCACATGGTGACTCATGGTGAGCTGGAGACTCTGATTGAGGCGTTCCAGGCTCGCGCTAAGTAAGGTCGTTTAGACCGCCTGCATTCGCGGGTAATGCCCCGCAGAAGTAATGCCCGGTCTGCACGTTCCCTTGAGGATCCTTGGTGAAAGGTTCCTGTCGGGTTCGTGCGGGCCGGGCTTTGCTGTGCCTGCTTCTTGGCAGCTATTCAGTCGCTACTTTGAGCGTTTACTTTTCACTCAGGCTGGTCCAGGCAGCGGCGGGTTCGGTGCTTGCCGAGTGCGCGTCCTGACCGGTTGCCACGCCGGTGGAGACCGTAAAGTCCCACGGGTCGGTGTTCAGTGCGGACAGCTTCGTTTCGATGGCGAAGCCGCGCTCGGCGAGCAGGGCACGCAGACGGTTTGCCGCCGACTGCAGCCAGAGGGATTCGCTGGCGGCGTGGGAGCAATCGATCAGGGCGATGTTGCTGCCATCGACTCGTGCGGTTTCGCGGAATTCGCTGGCGGGGTGGTGGCGCAAGTCGGCGGTAATGTACACCTGCGCGTCGGTGGCACGCACAGCGTCGAAGAGGGAGTCACCGGCACCACCGCAGAGGGCGACGCGGCGAATCGGCTGGTCGGCGCGTCCGGCGATGCGCAGGCCACCGGCGGTCGCGGGCAGTGCCGCAGCGAGGCGTTCTGCAAGCTCCTTGAGGGTGACTTCTTCGGGCAGGGTGCCGAGGCGACCGGTGCCTACCGCGTGTTCCTGCTCGTCGAGCACCTGGGTTTGCGCTTCGGTGAGCGGTTCGCGGTTAATCAGGCCGATAGCGTTACAGAGTGCTTCGTTCACGCCTTCAACGGCGGCATCTGCGTTGGTGTGCGCGCCGAGCAGGCCGCATCCGCCTTCGATGAGGGTGTGCAGAACGTTGCCTTTGTAGTCGCTGTCGGGGATGAACTTTGCGCCGCGGAGCAGCAGCGGGTGGTGGGTGATGAGCAGCTGCGCGCCTTCAGCTACGGCTTCTTCGGCGGTGGCGGTGAGGGCGTCTACTGCGAAGAGGACGGTGCTCACTTTAGCGGCGCCACGTCCGGCGACGAGGCCGGAGGCGTCCCATCCGGCGGCGAGCTGCGGCGGGAAGAGCGTGTGGAAGGCGTCGACGACTTCTGCGAGGGTGGGGGTTTCTAGTTTTTCAGTCATACCTCTATTGTGGCAGGTGGCGGGGCTGCGGGCGGTTTATGCCGAAGCCTGCGGCTGTGCAGGAATATTGTGCGGCGCGGCGGTGTTCTTTAGGTAGTGTGGTTTTCTAAGTGTTAGTTCAAAGCTCACTATTCGAGGAGGAATCATGACTGATGTTGTACTTGCCGGCGGCTGTTTCTGGTGCCTGGATGCGGTGTACCGCCAGTTCCGCGGGGTTGAGGCGAGCGTCTGCGGCTACACGGGCGGCGATACTCCCGATCCTGATTATCGTTCGGTGTGTTCGGGTACGACCGGGCATCAGGAGGCGCTGAAGCTCAGTTTTGACCCGCAGGTGATTGACCTGGATACGGTGTTGGATATTTTCTTCACGAGCCACGATCCGACGAGCTGGGATCGTCAGGGTGCGGATACCGGTTCGCAGTACCGTTCGGTGCTTTTCTACGCGGATGAGCAGCAGCGTGAGGCGTTTGAGCGTGCGGTGGCGCGTGCTCAGCAGCTGTACCCCTCCCCCATTGTTACGGAGATTAAGCCCTTGGGCGTGTTCTATGAGGCGGAGGAGTATCACCAGAATTATTACGCGTTGAATCCGGCGCAGGGTTATTGTGCGTTTGTGGTGAGCCCGAAGGTGGCTCAGGCGCGCCGTAATTTTGCGCATCTGCTCCGTTAGCTGTTCTGTTAGCCGGTGCATCCGGTTCAGTCGAGGCGTATTACGTTGTTCACCCCGTAGCTGTCTTTTGTTGTGCGGCAACTACGGGGTGTCTTCGTATGCGCCCGGCTATTTGTTGTTCGCCTGCGCTTTAGGGTTGCTATAAGGTACGCCCGGTATGATGGGGGTGTCGACTCACTCCCCTTGTCCGTTGACCTCACCGAAAGACTGCTGATGACTAGCTCCTCTTCTAAGCCCGTCGCTTTGAGCCGCCGCGCCGTGTTGGGTGCGGGCGGTGTTGGTCTTGCCGCCGTGTTGTCTGCGTGTGCGCGTACGGTGCATCCGCCGGTTGTTGCTGAATCTGAATCGGCGAATGCGAGTGCTTCGGCGAGCCCGTCTGCTTCACCGACGTTGCCGTCTGCGAATAAGTCGTATAAGGGTAAGGTCACCTTCGATAACTTTGAGAAGAACGGCGAATACGTTCCTGCCACTGCCGAGAAGAAGGCGCAGAATGTGCCCAAACCGATCATGCCGGAGAAGGTGCAGGATCTGAGTATTGACGGTATTTATGCGCTGATTGGCTATTGGATTTCTAGCTTTAATTATTTGGCGTTGACGGGTGATATTGAACCGATGAAGAAGACGGATCCTAGCACTGACTACACCAAGGAGCTTGAGCCGATGGTCAAGCTCTATGAGACGGGGCGCGGCTGGATTTATGACACGAGTGAGCCGATGTCTGTGTATCTGACGACGGATACTCCCACGCAGATTGAGGGTGACCGTATTCTTTATTTCTGGCGTGCCCGTTCGCTGGTTGATCAGAATGGGAAGAGGCATCTGACGGAGGGCGATAACCGCGATAAGTCCCTGGTTGGGGCGGCGGATGCGCAGGGCCAGGCGATGAGGATTGTTGTGGAGTATAAGGAGGGTGCTTGGTTTATGAGCACTCAGAAAGATAAGGATGCTGATAAGAGCACGGAGTCTGCGAGCCCTTCAGCATCCTAGTGCACTCATTGCAGCTTTTAAAGTTTTTCTTCGCAAAAAGCTATAAGTAGCAACATTTGATAACTATTCACGTGTTTAGGGTATGATGGGGTTGTCAACTCACTCTATTTCCTTTGTTGACTTCTTTTGAAAGGCTGATTATGACGAGCCCTTCCCCCATATCTACCCGTGTGAGCCGCCGCGTGGCGCTGGGTGCGACCGCCGCTGGTGCACTTGCCGCGTTGACCGCTTGTGCCAGCGATATTCGCCCACTGGCTGATGGCTCGGCGTCTAACTCTACTTCCGGTTCTGCTAGTGCATCCGCGAGCGCTTCAGCTAGTGCCTCACCCAGTGCCTCGGCTAGCGCTTCGCCTTCTGCTTCTTCCGGCAAGCATTATAAGGGCCTCGTGAAGTTTGATAACTTCGAGAAGAACGGCGAGTACGTTCCGGCGACCGCCACTCATAAGGCGCAGAACGTGCCCAAGCCTCTCGTTCCTGCAAACATGAACGATCAGAACGTTGACGGCATATACGCGTTCATTGGCTACTGGCTGGCGAGCTTTAACTATGCGCTAATGACGGGTGATACTGAGCCGATGAAGAAGGCTGACCCTGCAGATGTGTATGTTACGGATTTCCAGGAATTTGCGTATATGTACGAGAATGATCTGGGTTGGATGTATGGTGTGGATACCCCGGTTACTATTGAGCTGATTACTGGTTCGCCTCAGAAGGTTTCCGGTAGCACTACCCGTTATAACTGGCCAGCTTACATGAACGACAGCCCTGATGCGAAGATCCATCGTGAGGGCAAGTCTGACGTACCTTTTAAGACGGCTTCTAGCCCGAACGGCAAGCTGATGAAGGCTATTGTGGAGTACAAGGATGGTAAGTGGTTTATGCTCACCGGCGATGAGGACTCTTCTTCGAAGGCTTCTGACTCTTCCTCCAGTTCTTCTTCTGTATAAGATTCTCGTCGTACTGAATGAAGACATAACAGTTTGAGATGAGCTTCTCCCCCGCCTGCGGTAATGCACCACCGTGGGCGGGGGTTCTTTATGTCGAGACTTGGTGATGCTTTGCAGTGGTATTAGGTTGCTTTGTCATCGGCGCTAAATGACGACCGCTGATGGGTGTCTGTCTGTTTGCCGGTATGATGGGGAGTGTCAACTCACTCAATTTCCTTTGTTGACTTCCTATGAAAGGCTGATTATGACGAGCCCTTCCCTCACTTCTGCCGGTATGTCCCGCCGCGTGGCACTGGGTGCGACCGGTGCCGGTGTGCTGGCTGCATTGACTGCGTGTGCTAGCGATATTCGCCCGACGGCTGAAGGTTCAGCGTCTAGCTCTGCTTCCGCGGGTGCTTCCGAAAGCGCCTCGGCTGCTGCTTCTTCGGACAAGTCCTATAAGGGCTTCGTGAAGTTCGATAACTTCGAGAAGAACGGCGAATACGTTCCCGCCACTGCCGAGAAGAAGGCGCAGAACGTGCCCAAGCCCCTCGCCCCGGGGAACATGAACGAAGATAACGTTGATGGCATGTATGCGTTCATTGGCTACTGGCTGGCAAGCTTTAACTATGCGCTAATGACCGGCGATACTGAGCCGATGAAGAAGGCTGACCCTGCAGATGTGTATGCGAAGAGTCTGCAGGAACTTACGATCATGTACGAGAACGATCTGGGCTGGATGTACGGTACGGATACCCCGGTTACTCTTGAGCTGACTAGTGGTTCACCGAAGAAGGCGTCCGGTAAGGGTACCCGTTACGACTGGCCGGCATACATGAACTACAGCGCCGATGCGAAGATTCACATTGAGGGCAAGTCTGACCAGCCCTTTAAGACCGCTTCTAGCCCGAATGGCAAGCTGGCGAAGGTTGCCGTGGAATACAAGGACGGTAAGTGGATTATGCTCACCGGCGATGAAGGCTCTTCTTCGTCGGCTTCCGCTTCTTCTAGCTCTTCTGCTGCCTAGGTCTTCTGTCTAGACCCCACCATAACGGTTCAGGCATAACAGCTTGAGCTGAGCTTCTCCCCCGCCTGCGGTAATGCACCGTGGGCGGGGTTTCTTTGTGCCCAAAACTCTACCGAAACCCTGCCGGAACTCTGCAGAAACCCAGGGAACACCCAGGGGAAAACCCCGCGGATGTTCGGGGGCGGCGGAGGGTGCCTCGGGTACGCTTAACGTATATACATTGACGTACTACAGGTGGTCTTTACCTGCAGGTTGTGAGCCCCGTGCTGACGGCTTTGGGGGTGAAGGTTCCGACGAAGGACTTCCAATGACTACTTTCTTCACTCGACGTACTGCCCTGGGTGTTGCTGTTGCTGGCGCGCTTTCTGCGTTGACTGCGTGCGCTAGCGATATTCGCCCGCTGGCTGATGGTACCGGCTCGGCTTCTCCGTCGGAGGCGACAACCGCCTCCGAAACCGCCTCCGCATCGGCGTCTGCGAGCGCTTCTCCTTCGGCGTCTGCGAGTGCTTCTGCGAGTGCTTCTGCCGCTTCGGGGCTTCGTTCTTCGGGCAGGAAGTATAAGGGCATCATCACTTTCGAGAATTATGTGGAGAACGGCAAATATGTTGCGGCGACCGCTACGAATCCGGCTGAGAATGTGCCGAAGCCTGCGCCTCCTGAGAACTTCAAGGAGCACAGTGTTGATGGTGCGTACGCTTTCTTGAGTTTCTGGCTGGCTAGCTTGAACCATCTGATGATTACGGGTGACCCGGAGCCGATTGAGATGGTTTACTATAAGGGCTACGGCTGGGAGAAGTATCAGAGCACAATCAAGCTGTATGCATCGGGTGCTGGTTGGGTGTACGGTACGGAAACTCCGTATATTGTTGAGCTGCTGACTGATGCTCCTCGTGAGGTTCCCGGCAGCAATAATACTGCCTTCATTTGGGAGGGCCTCGCCCATATGGACCCGAAGATGAAGCGGCATTATAGGAGTCAGCCTGATAAAGAGACGAGCGCTGAGGAGTCAAAGAAGAAGGTGGCGAGGTTCCGTCTGGAGTCCAAGGACGACAAGTGGGAGCTGTCTAGCGCAGCATAGTTGCCGTCTGGCGGAGGGTTTCCTCTCGTGGTGATTTCTCTGTTATAAGACCCCGCATCTGGTAAAACGCTGGGTGTGGGGTCTTAATTTTCTGAACATTCGAGGTGGGCGCGGGGCTATTTGGTGGCTCTCGGGTACCCTTAAATATATATACATTGACGTACTGATAGGCCTGTACGGGGTGCGTATGCACACCACGATGTGTGGCGTGATTTGCTTTGTATTGGCTCCAACGAAGGGCTTCCGATGACTACCTTCTTCACTCGACGTACTCTCCTGGGGGTTGGTGCGACCGGTATTCTTGCGGCGCTGACTGCGTGCGCTAGCGATATTCGCCCGCTGTCGCAGGGTTCCGGCGGTTCCTCCGGTTCGCCTTCTGTTGCTTCTTCTGGTGCGGCTTCTTCTGCGAGCGCCTCTGCGTCGCCTTCTCCGACTGATGATCACACTCCCGGCTCGTATGTTGGCCCGATTAAGTTCAATAACTACGAGCGGAACGGCACCTACATTGCGGCGAGTGCGAATGCGCCGGCGCAGAACGTGCCGAAGCCCCTCATCCCGGAGAAGATGAAGGAGAACAGCCCCGAGGGTGCCTACGCTCTGATGGGTTATTGGCTTGCTTCCCAGAATTATCTGATTCTGACTGGCGATGTTGAGCCGCTGATGCAGGCGGATCCGGCGAAGGCCTTTTTGAAGAACTCTAAGACCATGATTAAGCTCTACGAGTCGGGTCTGGGGTGGATTTACGGTTCGGATCAGCCGTACAAGATTGAGATTGCGGAGAACGAGCTTCAGCCTGTTGCTAATAAGCCGGACCGTTATGAGTGGCTTGTGACCGTCGCATATGATCCTGCCGCTAAGTACCACATTGAGGGTGAGCCTGATGCGACTATCGTTGAGGAGGAAAAGACGATTCCTCGCACGACCAAGTTCATCATGGAGTACAAGGAAGGCATGTGGCGCATGCTCCTGGATAACAACAGCTAATTTTCTTCATCTTCTGATACGCACTACTTAAGGATTTTTTTCATGGCAACTTTTCTTTCTCGACGTGCCGCACTAGCTGCTGCTACCGGTGCTGGCGCGGCTACGGCGCTGACTGCTTGCGCTAGCGATATCCGCCCGCTGGCTGATAGCTCCGCCTCCGGTGAGGCTTCGCCTTCGGCAAGCGCTTCTGAGTCTGCGAGCGCATCCGCCTCGGCATCTGCGTCGTCTTCCGCTAAGAAGTCGTACAAGGGCGCGGTGAAACTCGACAAGTACGAAAAGAACGGCGAGTACGTTCCTGCCACGGCTGAGAAGAAGGCGCAGAACGTGCCGAAGCCTGTTGTTCCGGAGAAGATGAACGAGGCGACCATCGAGGGCATGTACGAGTTCCTCTGCTACTGGGTGGCAAGCTTCAACTACATGTTCATGACGGGCGATTTCGACCCGCTTAAGAAGGCTGACCCTGAAGGCCGCTATGCGAACGATCACGCCAATGCTGTTCTTATCTACTCTTCCGGTAAGGGCTGGGTGTATGACACGGATGCGCCGGTTTCTGTTCAGCTGCTGACTGATGCTCCCAAAAAAGTTGAGGGCGGCCCCAACCGTTACGATTGGCTCGGACGCATCATCTATGATCCCAACGCAAAGGCTCGCGTTGAGGGTCATGACCCTGTTCCCCTGGTTGAGGGATCGGCCAAGAGCGAGGCGACCAATTTTCCGTTTGATTATAAGGACGGCGCCTGGTTCTTGCTCAGTGATGAAGAAGCCGATTCCCCCTCGTCAGAGGCGAGTAGCGCTGGTGCCTAACCCGCGTTCCTAGCCAATTATCCTAGCCACTTATGGCGATGAGAGAAGCCCCCGTATGCAGTTGAGGCTGCGTGCGGGGGCTTCCCCTTTTTTGCTTGCATGGCTTTTGTGTGCGTGGCTTTTGTGTGCATGGCCTGCATGCGGTCGTGTTGAGTTGTTTCCCCAGACGAGCAGATGCAGGCTTCGAGCGTGTCACCGAACCTGCTCGGGTACGCTTAAAAGCACACGAACAAACTATTGAGGGGTTCTCATGCCTACCTTCATTACCCGACGCACCGCCCTGGGTGTCACCCCTGCCGCCGCGCTCGCTTCCTTGACTGCCTGCGCGAGCGATATCCGCCCGCTGGAGGACCCGAGCGTAGTTGACCCGATGCGCCCCTACAAGGGCGAGTTGAAGTTCAATAGCTACAAGTCCACGGGAACCTACCGCCCCGCAAGCGCCACGGAGAAGGCAGAGAACCCGCCCATGCCCGTCCCTCCCCAGAATATGAAGTCGAAGACGACCTCAGGCATGTATGCGGCGGTGGGCTACTGGGTCGCTTCCCTGAATTATATGGCGATTACCGGTGACCCTAAACCGCTCAAGGTCGTGGACCTGGACGGTATCTACGTGCAGAAGATGAAGTCGTACGTAGAGTTGTATGCAAAAGGTGAGGGGTGGATGTACGGCACCGAGACGCCGCTCATGGCTGAGCTGACCGAGGAGACCCCGCAGAAGGTTGACGATCAGCAGTACCGTTGGAAGGGTATTGTCCGTGGCCATAAGGATGCTGTTCTTCATTACGTACCCGAGGAGAGGGACATTCGTGTGGGTGAGTCGAGCGGTGATTCCAGTAACGATGAGGTCACTTTTGTGTTGAACTATCGAGACGATGCGTGGATGGTCACCGTTGAGACGAAGAATTCCTCGACGACTTCTCCCGGTTCCTCGGGCGGAAGCGGTTCTGGCCTCAACGTTTAGGATGCGGCGGCGCGAGAAAACGGCGGCACGGGAGGATTATGACACTCTCCCCTAGTAAACGGCACTTTTCGCTAGCTAACGTATCTTTTGTAGCATTTTCCAAGGTTTGATAACGAGAAAATCATAAACATACCCAAATGCACTAAGGTACCCTGAAATAGATACACCGATAATCTATTGAAGGGTACCTTATGTCTACCTTCGTTACCCGACGCGCCGCCTTTGGCATCGCCGCCACCGCCGCGCTTGCCTCCTTGACCGCCTGCGCCAGCGATATCCGCCCGCTCAGCGACCAGAGCACGGCTGATGCTCAGCGCGTTTACAAGGGTGATTTGAAGTTTAACAACTACGAATCGCGCGGCACCTACGTTCCCGCAACCAGCTCGAAGATGGCAGAGAATCCGCCCAAGCCTGTCCCTCCTGCAGAGATGAAAGCCAAAACGACGGAGGGCATGTACGCCGCCATAGGGTTCTGGCTGGCTTCTTTCAATTACCTTATGATTACCGGCGATATTGAGCCCCTTAAGGTTGTGGATACGAACCAAAATGATATCTACAAGGCCGAACCTTTCGTCGAATTTTACGAGAAGAACAGCGGCTGGGTGTACGGCACTGATGCACCGTTCTCAGCGGAGCTGACCGAGGATGCTCCGCAGAAGGTTGACGAGCAACAATACCGCTGGCTGGGTGTTGGCCGTTACAACAAGGAAGCAAAGATCCACTACACAGATGGTAGGGAGCTCACCATGGCCTCATTGAGTAGCGGCCCTGGTGATTATGAGTTCTTCTTTATCTTGGAGTATCAGGATGGTGCATGGACGGTTTGGAATGAACCAGCCAAACTTACGACGAGCCCGCCCAGCTCAAGCGCAAGTAGCTCCGGCGCCTCCGTTTAGAACCCCGGTCATATCGTAGTCGTGTGAGAGCCTTGGGTCCCGTGTTTTTCGTCATCTACCGCCGCTTTTACCGTGATGGAGGCGCATACAACATTGGGCTGACCGCTCCCCTGCGATATTCTGGAATTAGTTCAATACCGGCACATACTTTATTCACCTCAGAAAGATTCCCATGTCTACCATGTATACCCGCCGCACCGCCCTGACCGCACTGGGGCTGGGCACCGCAGCGCTTCTTGCCGCTTGCTCCTCCAAGTCTTCCTCCGAGTCTTCGGCGACCGCGAGCGCGTCCGCTACCGAGTCTTCGACCGCGAGCGCTACCCCGTCTGTCTCCCCCACCGCGGAGGCAACCACCACCATTGAGCCTGGCCCCAGCATGAAGGGTGAGGTTGTTCTCGCCGATTACTCCTCCACCGGCACTTTTGAGCCCGGCACCAAGGAGCACAAGGCTGTCAACGTTGCGATCCCGGTTGAGCCGGCGAAGCTGCGTGAGAACAGTGTTGAGGGTCTGCACGCGTTCATCGCGTACTGGCAGGCTACCCTGAACTACCTGCTGCTGACCGGTGACGGTACCCGCTTCACGAACATTGACCACACCGGTGACTACTCGACTGTGGCTGAGTTCTTCCAGAGCATGTACGCTTCGGAGAGCGGCTGGGTTATTGGTTCGGAGCGTCCGATGGTTCTGTCGCTGACTGCTGACCGCCCGACTAAGGACACTCGCACCGGCTACTACACGTGGGCATCCGAGATGGTGATTGATGGTGCTGAGGGTGCTGGTGTGTACAGCAAGACCAATGATCGTGTGCAGCCGCTGACCGAGGTGTTCAAGTACCCGGGTAAGCCGGTGGCTGGTCAGATTGTGGCGCACTACCAGGACGGCACGTGGCGTATGGTGCGTCGTGCTCCGGGTACTGCGTCTGCTTCGCCGGTTCCGTCGCTGAGCCCGAGCGCTTCTGCGGAGGCGACCGCTGCAGGTTCGGCGGAGACTACTACTGCTTCTGCTGAGGCGTCGGCACAGTAGGTTCTGGATCCCCTATACCGGACCCCCTATACCGCCGAGAAGCCACATGTGTTTCGAAAAGCCACAATCATGGTGGCTTCTCGAAACACATGTGGCTTTTCGCTTTTATTCTTTTGCCTGATAAACAAAGAAGCTCCCCAGTCTTTCGACTGGAGAGCTTCTTCCCTAGCATGACCCCAACCAGATGTGAACAGGTGACGGAGGGGCATGATGCCGAGCGCGCGAGGAAATCCATCATGCCCCGGAGTGCCACGACGTAAGGAGCGGCGCCGTGAGAGGCTCACGGCGGCACCACAAAATCTAAGAGGTCTTCCCAGCGGCACAGATATAAACAAAAAAGCCTTGATTCCAAAGAATCAAGGCTTTTTCCTAGTTGTGACCCCAACCGGATTTGAACCGGTGTTGCCGCCGTGAGAGGGCGGAGTACTAGGCCGCTATACGATGGGGCCGTGAGATTTACATCTCTTTTACCAGGTCCCCCTGGCAACACATATAACTATACAGAGGTTCCCGGAAACAACCAAATCGAAAAGCGGTGAATTGGGTCACATATTTTACACTGAGTGCAGGGCCCACCGTATGGGCTCTTTTTCAGCTATACCAGCCAGCTACACCAGGCACCCCCCCCCGGCAGCTTCCACCGCCACAGCACCCCGCCTCCATCCAATAAACACCTCACAAAACGCCACGGCATCAAGGCACAAAAATGCGCCCCGCACAGTGTACGGGGCGCATCCATTCAAACTAGAGCAAGAAACTATGCCTTACGGCGGCGAAGCACCATCACAGCAGCACCAGCGATCAGCGCAAATGCACCGACAGCCGCCAGGCTCAGAACACTCTGAGCACCAGTCTTAGCCAGCGAGCCCTTGCTCTGAGGCGCAGACTTGGTCGCAGAAGCGCTCACCTGAGAATCAACACCGGAGCTCTTAGGCTGAGACTCAGACTTTGCCGAAGAAGAGTTCTTCAGCGGCGCGGTCTTCGTAGTAGTTCCCATCTGGTCGTTAGCTTCCTCGGTCTTCGAAGGTTCATCCTTCGACTGCTCAGCCGCAGGCTTCTCTGCTACTGCAGGTGCAGATGCGGAAGGCGATGCCGAGGCAGCGGCGGGGAATGCCGACTCATCAGCCTCATTGCGGTTATCTGCATTGCCGGCATCCTTCGCGTCATTAACAATCAGCGAAACAGCCGAATCATAATTGCGGTTGGTAGCCACATCAGAACCAGCAGTAACGGTGCCGAGCATGTAACCCTGGCTGTACTGCATGGTGTTCGCCGGAACACGCAGAGTTGCCTCGAAGGAGTACTTGCCGGTGCGTGCGTTGTAGACGAACGCGCTTGCCGGAACGACAGTGGAGACCTTCTGAATGTTTGCCAATTCGCTATCGGTCAGCTTGTCATAACCCATCGACCATTCACCCTCCTTGACGAGGAACAGGCGGAGACCTTCGGCCGGCGGCTTATCATAGTCGTAGCCGGACACGTGGAAGGTGTAGGGGCGAGTAATGTCGACGGTACCCTCAGCGAAGTTCAGGGTGGGGTCAATCAGCACTGCGGTAGCCTGCTTCGGGTAACCCTGGAAGGGAACCTTTGCGGGATTAATAGTCGCGGTGGAGGTGAACTCACCCTCGGAAACCTTAGCGTAGAACTTCACGATGGAGTTCGGAACCAGCTTCTGCTGCGAGGAAGGAACAGCCTTGCCGTTACGGTCCACGGTCGCCTTGGAGGTGTAGGTGTCAGTCAGGGAGCCGTCACCGGTCTTCGCGTTCAGCACATAGGGTACTGCCGCGGTGGTGTTGGCGATGTCCTGCTTATCCACTGCAATGACGGAGCCGTCCTCGGCGATGGTCAGGTCGTTAGCCTTACCGCCGTTCATCTCAACCTCACCGATTACACGGTCGGTCTTAGCGTCGAAGATGGCGATCTTACCGGTACCGAAGTCGGTCACGTACACCAGGTCGCGGTCCTCGTCGTTCTCCATGGACAGCGCCTGGGTGCCGAACTTGACGAACTTCTTGAACGCACCAGTGGTCAGGTCGTAGACGGAGATACCGGAGTTTACACCATCCACGCCCTGGGAGGAGACGTAAATTTCGTTCTCGGAGTGGTCAATAGTGACGTCAGAGGGGCGAACCTCAACAGAGGAGTTCTCGCCGCGGGTCTGAATAACCTGCTCGGTCTTGAAAGTATGGGTGTTGATGACGAAGACCTTGCCGCCGGTGCGCTCAGGCACGTACAGCTTGTCGCCATCAACGGTCATGTTCATGCCGATGTAGCGGGTACCGCCATTGGGGGCACCTTCCAGCTGCAGCTTGGTGACCTCGAAGGTCTTCATATCGATTGCGGACACGTAGTAGCGGCCGGTCACGAACACCTTGCCGGAGTTGTGGTCCACCAGCACAGAGCGGGGATGCTCAATCCAGTTCGGGTCGCTCTCGGCAATGCCGTGGTTAGTCCAAATCTGCTCCATGGTGTTCTGGTCGAACACAGACAGGGAGTTGTCGGTGGTATTAGTAACCCACACGGTGCCGGACACGTCATCAACAGTGATGCCGTACGCGGAAATGTAGCCAAATTCGCCGTTCTTATCCAGCTCGAAGGGAAGCGCTGCCACTTCTTCAATCTGAAGAGTGTCTGCGTTGACACGAGCAATAGTGGAGGCGAGGTTGCTATTACCGCCCACGCCGACCATCCAGATCTTGTTGGTCGCCTTGGAGTAGGCAACCTGGTACTGACCGGGCAGGCCCTGGGTAATCTGCGCGACGGATGCGGAGGTGTCAACAACGCGGCTCAGCGATGCGGTGGAAGGAGCCGATGCGCTGGAGGCGGCGGTCTGGTTTGCGGTATTCGGTGCTGCGAAGGAGGCAGGAATCATGGCTGCGCCGGAGATTGCGAGCGCGAGGGAGCCGACGGCGAGCCCCTTCAACGCCTTGTCCGAGGAGGGAGTGAGGTTCAATGTGTGTCCTTCAAATGTGTAACGGAAGTGCTCACATGCCGCATGCGAATGCTAACGAGACACCCGTGAATATGCGGTGACATATTCGACGGCACGAAAAGCAGAAATGCAGGTAACGCATAAATTTACCTACCTTCTAATCCTCAGTGTTTTCCCAGGAAAATACAAGCAGCGACGTGGGTGTGTTTTGTATTTTTATGAGTGAGCCCCTAATTCGCCTTCAGTATCACGTGAAGGTTGAGCTGTTTCCGGGGTTTTTCCTTACTCTTGCAGGCAAAAACCCTGGCCACAAGGGGTGTTGTGATGCTTTTATATTTACACATTAATGTAAAAGTTTAGGTGAGGCGCGCCAGCAACATTCACTGCGGGCCACACATTTTTTCGACATTCAAAACCTATATTTTTACAGGCAAGTGCACATATATAAATATGTTTTAAAACCTCTGCCCAGCATTAGCCCAAGCAGGCACGCAAAAGGCGGGTACCCCTCCCCCAGATTCGAAGAATCCGAAAGAGAAAATACCCGCCTTCTCACGCGTTAGATCGAGCATTCAAGCCCGAAAACTAAACGCTACACTTTATGCCTTGCGGCGGCGCATCACCAGAGCAGCACCAGCAATCAGAGCCACAGAAGCGAAAGCAACCAGCGGCATCACAGCGTCAGCACCGGTGTTCGCCAAAGCGCCACGCGAAGAGCCAGCCTGCGAAGAACCAGCATCGCTCTTAGCTGCCGAGGAACCACCGAGGGAAGAATCGGAACCGCCGTTCTTCACAGCCGAACCGGACTTATCAGCCTTCACAGCATCCGGAGCAGACTTGGAGTCCTGAGCACCGGTCTTAGCGTCAGACTTCGAATCAGACTGAGATGCCTGATCCTTGGAGGTCTGGTCCTTAGCCTCTGCGGTGTTCTCAGACTTAGCGTCAGACTTCTTATCCTCGGACTTAGCGTCCTCAGACTTCTTATCTTCTGCCTTCTTGTCCTCAGGCTTCTTGTCCTCAGGCTTCGGGTCAGCAGCCTTCACACCGGTCACCGTCGGGTAACCCGCAAAGTCCAGCGAAGTCGGGGTGATTGCCACCGGTGCTGCGCTCGCGTCGGTGTCCTTCACGCCAACCTTGAACTTCAGAATCGAGTTAGCCTTCAGCTGCTGAACCGATGCGGGAACGTCGTTACCCTGGCGGTCCTTGGTGGGCAGGGTGGTGTACTCGCTGGCAGTGGTGATCTCGCCGGTGGTGCCGTTGAGCACGTAGGGCAGGGTCACCTTCTCGTCGCGGTCCTTCTTGTCGAGGACCAGTACGGAGCCGTCCTTGAGCAGGGTCACGTCGTTCGCGGCGGCGCCGTTCATCTCAACCTCGCCGATGACCTCGTCAGCGCGGCCGTCAAAGACAGCCACCTTGCCGGTGCCGAAGTCGGTCACGTACACCAGGTCGCGATCCTCATCGTGCTCCAGTGCGAGCGCCTGGGTGCCGAACTTGACGAACTTCTTGAACGCGCCAGTGGTCAGGTCGTACACGGAGATACCGGAGTTGACGCCCTTCACACCCTGAGAAGAAACATAAATCTCATTCAGCGAGTGATCCACCGCCACGTCGGAGGGGCGGACCTCAACGGTGGAGTCCTCACCCTGAGTCTGGATGGTCTTCTCAACCTTGAAGGTCTTGGTGTCCACGACGAAGAGCTTACCGCCGGTGCGCTCGGGCACGTACAGCTTGCCGCCGTCCAGGAACAGGTTCATGCTCACGTAGCGAGTACCGCCGTCGGGTGCGCCTTCGAGCTGAATCTTCTCAACCTGCTTGGTCTTCAGGTCGATTGCGGATACGAAGAAGCGGCCGGTCACGAATGCCTTGCCGGACTCGTGGTCAACCAGAACGGAGCGGGGGTGCTCGATCCAGTTCGGGTCGTCTTTCTTCACGCCCTCGTTGGTCCAGATGAGCTTGAGGGTCTGCTGGTCGTACACTGCCACGGAGTTGTCGGTGGTGTTGGTGACCCAGACGGTGCCGTCCACGTCATCAACGGTCACGCCGTACGCGGAGGTGTAACCGTACTGGCCCTTGTCGTTCTTCTTCACGGGCAGCTCGGCGAATGCCTCGGTCTGCAGGGTGTCTGCATCCACGCGTGCCAGGGAGGAAGCGAGGCCGCCGCGCGCACCCACGGTGGGTACGAACAGCTTGTGGTTCTTCTTGGAGTAGCCAACCTGGAACTGGCCGGGCAGACCCTGAATGATGTTTGCAACGCTAGCGTTTGCATCCACGGTGCGGTGTGCCTCGGTGGAGGGGGTGGTGGTGTTAGCTGCCTTGGTCTTGGTGGCGGTTGCCGGGTAGCCCTGGAACTCGCGGGTTTCGGGGGTGACCTGCTTGACCTCGGAGTTGTCGCCTGCGGTTGCGGTGACCTTGAACTTCAGGATGGAGTTCGCCTGAATGTCGGAGGTCTTGGCGGGAACCTCGTTGCCCTGCTTGTCCTTAGAAGGCTTGCTGGTCACCTTGTTGGAGGTGCTGACGGTGCCGGTGGTGCCGTCGAGGACGTAGGGCACGGTTGCGGTTGCACCAGCCTGCTTGTCCACAGCGATTACGGAGCCGTTGGGCAGTACGACCAGGTCGTTTGCCTTGCCGCCATTCATGGCGACCTCGGCAATCAGCTTGTCCGCTGCGCCGCCGTCAATCACGCCCACCTTGCCGGTGCCGAAGTCGGTCACGTACACCAGGTCGTTGGCCTCATCGTTATCGAGCGAGAGCGCCTGGGTGCCGAAGGGGATGAACTTCTTGAACTCGTGGGTGGTCGCATCGTACACGGATACACCGGAGTTCTCACCCTTCACGCCCTGCGAAGAGACATAAATTTCGTTCTGCGAGTGGTCAATAGCCACGTCGGAGGGGCGAACCTCGCCGTCCTTATCGCCCTTCACAGAGATGGTCTTCTCGACCTTGAAGGTCTTGGTGTCGATCACGAAGAGTTTGCCGCCGGTGCGTTCGGGCACGTACAGCTTACCGCCGTCCACCAGAATGTTCATGCTGATGTAGCGGGTACCGCCATCGGGTGCGCCCTCAAGCTGAATCTTCTCGACCTTCTTGGTCTTCAGATCGATAGCCGAGACAAAGAAGCGACCCGTCACGAAAGCCTTACCCGACTCGTGATCGACACGCACCTCGCGGGGGTGCTCGATCCAGTTCGGGTCGTCCTTGCTCAGACCCGCATTGGTCCACAGCTGCTTCATGGTCGCCTGATCGTACACGGCAACGGAGTTATCGCGGGTGCTGGTCACCCACACGGTACCTTCCTCGTCATCGACGGTGATACCGTACGCACCCTCGTAGGAGTAGCCCTTCGCGTCCTGGACGATGGGCAGCTCAGCAACTGCCTCAATCTTCAGGGAGTTCGCGTCAATACGAGCAATCGTAGAAACGTGCTCGTCGCGGTCTGCAGTGCCCGCAACCCAAATCTTGTTGGTCTTCTTGGAGTATGCGACCTGGAACTGACCGGGCAGGCCCTGGGTGATCTTTGCCATCGCCTTGTCGGTGATGGTGCGAGCGTCGCTGCTCTGGCTTGCTGCCCGGGTGGATTCTGCCGCGAACGATGCGGGGATGGTGGCAACGCCAGAAATTGCCAGTGCCAGCGATCCAACGGCGAGACCCTTGAATGCCTTGCTTGATGCGAGCTTCATATGTATGTCCTTTTTCGTGGGTAGTGTGTGGAGGTGCGTCTCTCCGCCACCGACGGGTGGTGAGGTACCGCGTTTTCCCTGCTCTCTGGTGTGGGTTTCGTGGGCCCACGAGGAAGGAAACTAGTCTTCACACAGTATTAAGTAAGGCAAACATTAACTTGCCTTCTAGGTAATACTTACTTAGCGCACAGGATTTTGCAAGATTTTAGGTATATATAACGCAAAATTTCATATGCCAGGCACAGCCTGTCACTAAAACTCCCCCACTAAAACTCCCTGAGGTGCGGCAATACAGCAGCGAGGCACGACATGGCACAGCAAAACCCCCGCCTCCAGCAAAGCCAGAAGACGGGGGTTCCACACACCCCAACACACGGTGCCGAAGTGACACGGTGCCAGGGGTGACTAAAAATTAGGAGACATACGAGAAGTCAGTGAACAGCAGGTTCTGCAGCTTGTAGCGGCGAATGAAACGAGCCAGCTCCGCGCGAGTAGTCGGCGCGGTCGGGTTGAACACGCCCGAAGCATCCAGCACGATGTCGTTCGCGCCAGCCCACGCAACGTAACGGTGCAGAGTACCAGCACCGAGCACGTCGCGGAAACGAGAACCAGCGCCCTCGTTCATTTCGGTCAGCTGAACCTCCGCGTTGTACTGGAACAGCACAGCCGCCAGCTCCTCGTGAGAAACCGGTGCGGTCGGGTCAATCTTGTCGCCACCAGTGAGCGGCTCGGTGATCTTGCGGTCACGAGCCCAGTGCAGCGCGTTCGCGGTCGGGCGGCCTGCCGCATCCGCGAAGGGTGCAACATCCGAGTTTTCGCTCACGCCAGCGTGACCAGCAGCGTGGTTCAGCAGAGCAATAAGCTCCTCGCGGGTCACCGGGCGGTCCGGCTCAAACGCGCCAGTCTGCGGGTTCGGCATCAGCCATTTCTTCTGGTTCGCCATGCGGATATCCTCAGCGAACGGGTGGTTATCCGGAACATCCTCGAAAGAAGTCTTCAGAATCTTGGTCTCAGCCACGGGGATGCGCGCAGCAATCTGGTGGGTGATCTCCTGACCCCACGGGTCGGAGCAAATATCCAGCTGCAGGGCGTGGTCAACGCCCTCACCCTGCATCAGCTCGATGGGGAACTGGTCGCTACCGCTGAAGCTGTCAGCGTCACCGTCAAATTCGGGGGTGAGCGGCCAGGAGCGCAGAGTTTCGAAAGAGTCGTTACGAACGTAGCCGTGGCGTACGGTCAGGGTGGTGCCTTCGGTGAGGAATTCGCGCAGACCGTGTGCAGTGTAGTTGACGGTCATACCGGTTTCAGTGATGGTGGCGCGCTGAATGACGAGGCGCGGGCCTTTAGTTTCCTCGGTTGCCGGGGCAAGGTTTGCGGGAGCTTCGTCTGCATGAGCGGCCTGTGCCTGCAGGGCAAGTGCGCCTGCGGCTGCGGCGGCGGAAGCACCCTTTACGAAGAATCGTCGTGAGAGTCGATGGTTAAGCAAGGGCATCATTGTCCTATTCAGTTCTTGTTTGAGTTGAGTTAGTTACGGGTGGCAGGACGCACGGACAGCGGCGTAAACGGTGAGTGAGGCCGGCATGAGTTCCCTGACCCAGTCATCTAGCGTACCTTAAGGTTTCTTTAAAGCGAAGATGAAACGGCGGTGATTTTACGCCCATTTTTAGTGTTCAACGAAGTAGGGGCGTTATCTGGCAACGTCTGCCGGAAGCTGGTATGCCGGAAGTTGGTGCGGGTTCTTAGCGGGGCGACTTCGAACTGCTCTACGCCGAGGTGTTCCGGGATATGGAATATGTGGGGTTCTGAGGTTTTATCTGCGACACGCCGTTTCGAACCCTTTTCAAAGAGTTATAGTTATTGGTACCCTATCACTGTTTCTATAACCCTCTACAAAGGAGTAACCCATGGAGGCCAAGGAATTCTCTGAGAAGGCCCTCCTCTTTTTCGCCAAGTCCAAGTACGCCGACCTCTTCGGTGTGGCACTGGTCATCGCCATCGCAATCGCCTCAGGATACCTGAGCACCAACCTCGCCAAATACGTTGACTGGGGCCCAATCACGAGCTTCATTCCCCTCGGCGTGATTTCCGTAATCAACGTGGGTATTTCGATGATGTCTACCCGCCTGACCGGCCGCCTCTCAAACGTTGGCAACGTGCTCGGCATTATTAACACGGCACTGTCCGGAGCGATCGACTACATTCTGGGCAACAAGGCAGCAATCATCACCTACCCGGTGACCTTTATCGTGTACACCTTCGCGATTCGTAGGTGGCAGAACTCCGAACGCGGCAAAGCGATGGAACCGCCGACCGGCACGAAGGGGCAGCTGATTATCGCCGGCATTGTGGTGGGCTCGTTCGCGTTCTCCCTGGTCACGAACTACATTGGCTACGGCGGCAAGACCTCGTTCCTGTTCTGGATCACGACCGTAGTGTTTGGCCTGTCCCTGTCAGCGAACATTCTGAACGCGCTCAAGCTCACGATGCAGTGGCAATTCTGGTTCCTGTACAACACCGTGCAGTGCATCAAGGCGCTGACTCAGGGCAACTTCGCGAACGTCGGCAAATACATTTTCTACATCATCAACAGCGTGGCAGCGCTCCTGCTGTGGACCCGAAGCGGCACCGCAGCCAAGGGAGCTGTAGCGGCGGCAGCGTAGGGGTACTCCCCTGGGTACGCTAGTGCGCTAGAGAGCTAGCCACCGAATATCCGCTGAACGATGCACAAAGGGAGGGGCCCTCCGGTCATTCAACCGGAGGGCCCCTCCCCTGCATTTTGTGGGCATATTTGCCCGCTCCTATAAGCGGCCAGGTCAGCCCAGCGGAACCGCGCTACCCTTCAGAACCTGACGCTCAGGAGCCGAGTCGCTACCCACCTTCACAATGGGGAAAGCAACAAACGCCTGAACACCCTTCTCACGAAGAATCGCCTTCTCATCCGCCAGCTCCGACACGAAAATGTCAGCGCTCAAAGAACCGCGTTCCATTGCTTTACCGACCTCGTCAACCACCCGGCGGTAAGGGTGGCTGCGAAGTACGGTTCGCAACCGGGCGGGCGTAACCTTTCCGGAGGATACCGGAAGCACCATAAGCCGCGGGTGCAGGGCGTTGTACGGGTACGCACCGGGGGTCACACCGATTCGGTGGACCTGGTGAATCACCGGGAAGTTCGCAACACCCACCAGCGCGCAGAAGGCGAGCGCGGTGTCCGTCGGCTGCGGGACAGTGAAACCGGTTCCGGTTCGGGAATCCGGCTTCTTATCCAGCGAGTCGTACAAGGTCTGCCCGGTAATACCGCTGAGCATTGCGGAAGGTTCCCAGGTGGCCAGGTCCACGCACATCAGGCGCAGACGGTCCTTAACGAACTCCTGGCCCTTGTTGCGGGTCTTCATCTCCCAACGGGACGCACCGTGATCCGGGCGAGGCGCCTTGGCTTCAAAACGCCAGTAGGCAGATTCACCCAGACCCGCAATCCAGAGCAGAGACAGCAAGTCGTCACGTTCCATCAGCGCATCCAGATGAGCCTGTCGGGTCTTCTGGTGAGAAGCCCAGTCGTCCGGGTACTTCTCCGCGTCGATTCCTCGAAAACGCGGTGAGAACGGGGAGAAAACAGCGGCTTCCTTACCCGTGCCGTAGGACTGGTCAACGTTCACCCAGCTATCTTCAGCAGCCAGGGAAGAAACGTAGGAGTGCACGCACTCGGCAATTTCTTCTTCTGACACGCCTTCAGCATGCATCTGGGCACGCGGCTGACCTTCCTGAGACCAACCGACAGTGACGGTTCCGGGGTGCTTCTGCTCGACCATCAGGGACAGCCCATAGAGGGCAAAATGGGTCAATGCCGAGGTGTAGTCACCGGCAATAGTCAGCGTTGCCATTAGTGTCCCTCCCGCGAAATCTGGGCGTCTGCTGCGCGTTCTACAGCTTCAAGGTAGGCGGTAGCGTACGGGCCGTAGGTACGGCTCGTCTGCTCCATGAGGTTATCCCAGTAGCCGACGTTGAAAAGTCGGGTTGCCTGTTCCTTGAGCGCTTCGTAGTCCGTTCCTTCGGGCAGGTAGCCTTCCTTAAGAAGGAAGCCTGCGTCGTGGGCGAAGGAAAACCGACCGTGACCGTGACTGCAACCAATGATGCGCAACACCAGGTCGCGGTGCTCCCCCACCTTTTCGGGCGAGGCCGCAACCATGAGTGCAGACAGCTGCTCGTGACGCCAGCCCCTCGGCAGGGCGCTACGGCTACGGGCACGGTACGCCTCTGCCACGGAACGGTGGCCACTCTTTGCGAGCGCGTCCGCCTGCAGGTCTGCACCCAGCATCTGCTGGAAGCGCAGGTCACGTTTGCCCTCGTCGTGGTACTTTGCAGCCAGTTCCAGGGCCTCCGAGAATTCCGGCGCCAGGCCGAGGTTCTCGGCAAGCTGGCGGGTACGCTCAGCAACGTCGTTCTGGTGGTCGTCCAGAAGAACGGGATCAGCCAGCACCAACTCCTGAGCAATATCGGAACCTTCAATAGACTTTTTGTCGTCGGTCACTTCGGCGTACCAGGAGATAACTTCCTGGCCGTCCTCGGCCTCGGTAGAAAGCTCAGAAGCGATCCTCTTCTTACCGTCCGTGCCCTGAGTGTCAAGCAGTTCCGCTACCTCTTCAGGCGAGAGACCCAGGTATTTCCTGAAGTGTTCCTCACGGTTCGCGCACTTTTCGTACACGTAGAGCTCGGCCACGTAGAGCTCGGTGTCGTCAAGGAAGGGCACAGCCTCCAGCTTGTCCTTCGTGGAGGGAAGCTCACGCTGAGTCACAGCAATGCCCTGGTTCGTGAACGGAACACTGCCCGTGTCAAGAAGCAGAACGTCACCGGGAGCCAACGACTGGCTGCTCTCTTCCCCCTGATCAGTATCCTGCCACAGGGAAATTTCGCCCTGCCGGTAAAGGAATTTACGCGGCTTCACGCCGTGCTCATCCTGGTAGTCCAGAATCTCCTGGAGAATCTTCAGATTCGCGGGGAAAGTCTCCCGGTCGCGCGGTGCGAAGTAGCTGGTCTTGAGAATCTCCATGGCGGCAGAAGTGTTGCTCGGCAGGTTATCGCGCACGATAACACCGCCCATCGCGGTCTCTGCTTCCAGGGAATCGTGCAGCCACAGGTCAAGGTCCGGCTCGTCATAGGGATTCTCATCGGTACGCGAGAATTCCAGCAGGTCAGGCCATTCCGGGCGCTGGTAGAGCAGACGCTCCGGGGAGGACTGTACCGGCGGGCTCTTGACCATTGCGGCGGGGTTCACCGACGGGTTCTCAGTATCGTTGAGAGCCTCGAGCCAACTATACGCATTGCTCAGGTCAACCGCCTTGTAGGGCGGCGCGTCCTTCTTTACCAAGTCACCGCTCGCAGGCTCAATAACGACGACCTTGGAATCCTTACGGCGGCCCAGACGGTTAACACGGCCAAAGCGCTGCGCCAAGGGGGAAGCCGGAGCCAGCTCGGTCACCAAGTCAGCAAAGTCAACGTCGATACCAACTTCGAGAGTCTGGGTGGCCACAACAACCTTCACGGACTCATCGCCTTCGGTAGTGAAGAGCTTATCGTGCTTCTTCTGCAGATTCTCCAGGTCGTACGGGCGCATGCGTCCTACGAGAAGCTGAACCTCTTCCTCCTTTTCAAGCACCTTGTTCTTAACTAGCGCTTCCTTGATGGCGATAGCCGTCCGCACGTGGTTGACGATACAACCAATAGTGTGGACTTCCTTGGAACCTTCGCCTGCCTCCCGGTGGGCCAGGAACTTCTCGATAGCCCCCACAGCGGCATCCACGACCGCACGGTTACCGGGCTTGCCATCCCACTTATCGATGGGGCGAAGTACCAGTTCCTTATGCGAGTAGACACGGTCGCGCAGCTGTTCATCATTCGGGCTATCGAGAGCCTCAATGTCAACACCCAGGGTGGCCGATTCGCTGTCCTCAGTGGAGGGGGTAGCGGTCGTCTCAACCACCTGCAGGGTGGGAACACCCAGGTCAGCCTCGTACTTCTGCAACTGCGCAATACGCTGAGTGGTGTGCAACAGCTGACGGTTCATGTGAGCCTCGTCGAGCACCATGACGGTGTCCATGGTCAGCAGGGCGGTCTCACGCGGGCGGGCAGCCTTGGTGCTACCGTAGCCACGGAAGAGCGCTCGCGAACCGTACATGTCGGGAGTTGCGGCAATAATCGCGCAGGCCGAAATATCGGTCACCGGCAGGGCGCGGTTCGAGAGTTCGCCACGGATGTGGCCAGTCTCGAAGGGTTTGCTCCCCTTCTCGTCGTTGCGGGTCTGGAAGCTCTGAAGAGCTTCAGCAACCCTACGCAGAATATCGGGCTCACCGGATCCGTCAGTGAGTGCCTTCCCCATGCGGCCGAGAATCTTGTCGGCACGGGTTGCCTGACTGTCGACCAGCGCGCGGCGTCCCACGGTCACGCAGAGGCGACGGGGAACGCGCGGCGCGGCGCCAACCGCTGCAAGCGCATTCGCGAAGAGGTGGATATCAACCACGGAGGACTTACCGGAGCCGGTCGGTGCGTTAATGCGTTCCGGCCATACGCCGTGCTCGCAAATGTGGTCGAGTACCTCTTCCTGCCAGCTGAAGGGGTCGTACCCTCCGTTGAGTGCGGCAAAGAAGTCACCGAACTCATCACGAGTGATGGAGGGTAGCGCGGTAGCGGGGCTAGTCATGCTTTTCCTCCTTCTTGCGGCGGTCGTATTCTTCGGTGGGCACGTCGAACGGAACCAGCAGGCCGCCGCCCATGTGGCGGGACTGGCCGATGGCTACGAGGGTCGTGTCCGTTGCCAGGTTGCCGAGGTCTACAACGCCGCGCCACGGCTCTGCGGGCAGAGTGCGGGGCAACTTGTAGGCGTAGGCGGCGGGGTTCTGGGTTACTCGGTGAGCTTCCAGAACCTTGGCTTCAGCCTTTTCCTCGACCTGGTCCCTCAAGCTGCGAATTAGTTCGCGTGAGGTTTCGGCTTCGGGCGCTTCGAAGCTGTCACGCCACACATAAGCCATGGAAAGCAGAGCGGCGTCAGCAAAGGTCCAGGCCTTCGTCTCAGTCTTCTTCGGGCGGTTGAAAACGCGCGATTCGGGAACGGCCGCGCTGAGGGTACGCCACAGACGCTTGTACCCGGTCTTGGGAGCATCCCAGAAACCCTGCGCGGGCAGACGCTTCTGGCGAAGCTTCACGGTCAGTCGGGGGAAGTCCTGAGCGTAGAGGGTTTCTACACTCCTGAGTGCGATACCGAGTTCTACTGCTTCATCGGTCGGGGCGCTTGCCGGGACCAAGACGAGCAGGACTCCCTGAGACTTCACCTCACGACGCAGATAGTCGGGCAGGTAGCGGGCAGGCAGGTACTGCAGCGCCAGACTGTTGGCCGGTTTGTGACCCTTGGGGTACCTGCCGGTGATGAGGCTGGGCGCGCCGAATCCTGCGGCAGCTACGAGAGCCTTGTGCAGCAGGGAGCTTGCTTTGACGTACTGTTCAGGCTTCAGCTCTTCACCGTCTACTTCGAGGAGCCACAAGTATTCCCAGGGGCTGGTGGAGGTTTCAGCCTCCACAGGCTGGTACTTGATGGATCCGAGGCCTGCGGTGGGTACCGATGAGGGGCGCATCGTGTCGCTCGCTGCGGTCTTGTCGCCTGCCTTGGTGGGAACCTTGGCGGGGTACGCTTCTGCATGAGCACGCATGAGCGCGTCGATTCGGCCGGGTACGGGTACGCGGACGGGCATGCCGCCTGCTTCGAAGGGGCCCGACTTAGTGTCGATGGTGTGGGTGGGTTCCACGTCTCCGGTGTAGAGAGCGGTGAAGCTACTGGCTTCTCCGAGGGAGGGTACTTCTCCGCAGAGCTGGGTGATGGTTTCCGCGATGTCTGCAGGCACCTTATCGTACTGCCAGCCGATGGTGTCGGATACTGCCCAGCCGTCAGATACGGCGCGACGTTCGGTCTGCCGCCCGTCCTTCTCAGAATATGCCACTTCGCGGTACATGAATCGGCTCATCTTGTTGGGTGAGCGGTACACGGGGCACATGTCGGGAAGATACAGCCCGGTCGGGGGGTTCTCCTCAAGCCATTTGAGGGCCTTGAGAGATTCTTCCGAGGGGGCGAGCTGCCCGTTTTCGATAATTGCGTGAGGTCCCTGCGCGGCCGCGCTGAGGAGTGCGGCCTGCAAGCGGGCAGGGTCGGGGAAGGCGTCGGGGCTTCCGTCTGCCTTGTGGCCCTGGTATACGCCGAGCGGGAACCTCGCGAGAATTCCGAGGTTCGTCATATTATTCAGCGTCCTCCGCGGTGGCGTTCGCGATGATGCTGGAGTTGCCGTCGACGTTGAAAGTCTGGCCGTTCCAGTCAGCCACGCCAGCTTCCTTGGCGTACTCGATGGCTTCGAGGAGAAGCTGGTCGGCCTGCTTAACGGTCAAGGGTGCGAACTCCTTCTTCTCACCGAAACGCTGGTCAAGGGTGACAACGGGTGCGGAGGATTCGATCAGGTCGCAGTTGGCACGGATGTAGAGTTCACGCTCCGCACGGGCGATGGCGTTGAGGCCGAGTGCGGCAAGGAGTGCACGCGCAGCAACGTTCTTGTCCTTGTCCTGACCGAAGCGCAACTGACGCAGAGTGGCGAGGCTCAGAACCCAGGAACGAATAATGCGGCGGCAAGCTACAGCACCGGTTTCTTCGAGCGAGGGCGGGATGCTACCCAGGCCGATACCAGAGGCCGATACGTGAGCGGTATCCTTGTTCTTGGCCTTGGAAGCAGCCGCGATTGCATCACGGTTCTTCTTGAGGTTACCGGGGCTCAGTTCATTAGCCTGGTCGTTAACCAGAGATTCCATGTCCTTAGGTGCAAGCTTTACGCTGGCGGCTACGGCGTCGACGCGGGCGCCGCCACGGCGTGCCTGTCGGTGTTCAGCGCCAGGTTCCTGGTCTGCGAGAACGCCGATGATTTCACCGACGAGGGCGCTGCGCAGGCGGACCTGGTTGCTCTTGCGGGTGGAGTCCCATGCGCCGAAGAGGAGCGCTGCGGGGGCGGTTTTGAGCAGTGCGCTCATGTCTGCGGGGGTGCTGTTGCGCAGTGCGCGGTACTGGTCGTTTTCGGTGATGGGCTTATCGTCGACGCGACCGGCGCGGAAGTGGCCGTCGAAGATGCGGTGGGAGAGCTCCATGTCGGTGTATTCTACGGGGCCGTTTTCGGTCTTGTAGGTGACGACGGCGCGGGGAATCTTGACGGCTGCTTCGTCGCCGTACTGGCGGCCCTGTTCGATGGCGGCTTCTGCGCGGTTGAGTTCGGACTGCTTGCTGTCGATGAGGACGACCTTCTGAGGCTTGCCCTTGACGGCCTTTTCGGCGTCCTTGGAATCTTCTTCCTTCTTGGGTTCGTCCTGGCCTTCAAGCTTCTCTACGATGTAGCGGGTTTCGTAGGCGAAGACGGACTTGGAACCGTCGACGAACTTGGCGGGTGCTACGGATGCGTGGGGGCCTGCTGCGGGTTCGAGTTCGGTGATGGAGGTGATGACGGAGCCGCCGCCGAGTTCGAGGTTGTCGATGAGGTCGGCGAGGGTGATGGTGTTTTGGGATTCGTTCTGGGACATGGTTGTCTCCTTATGTGTTGGGTGCACGTTTGCTTCGATGCGTTGGACGTGCACATTTACTTGTATAGTTTTAAGCTACATCGGTTTTTCGAATGGTGCGCGCGTTTTCGTCACGCCACTACTTCAAAGACGGTAATGCCCCTGATTCTGCACCGTAACCGCCTTGTTTAGGCACTATTCAGCGCAGCACCAGGGGCACTTAGTTGCATAAGCAGGTCAGTATATAGAAGGGCTAGAGTCTGACCCTGTTTTCTTGCTATACTCTGGGATTGAGTTCTGCTGCAACAGAACTCAAAATACCCCGCTTATTGCGGTATCAACATACTTTAAAAGCCGTCTACTGCGTTTCCGTTGTGGTGGGCGGCTTTTCTTCACCCGAAGAAATACTCACGGTGACGTTGCTTCCAGCCGGCAGAATCGAGAAGATCTGCGTCCGGTAATTCGTGAACACAATCTGGGCTTCCGTATTGCCTCGGTTTGAGAGTACGACCAGAGTTTCCTGTCCACCCAAATCTTCGATGTTAGGAACCTTCCGCATCGTCTCATAACGAGGTCCGCCGCTGACGTGATTCTTCGTAACCCATGCCTTATATACTCCCAACAACAGGTCTGCCAAGATGAGCGACAGGGTGTTCACAACCAGGTTCGCCATAATATCCATCGGATTTACCTCCAAACGGCTGCCCGGGTCAACCCTCACACAGGGGCGTGTAAGGCACCAGCCGAGCAAATTCGGTATATCTCGAGAATACATCAGCTTCCAGAAAATTTTCAACAGTTCTAAGTAAGGAAGCCCGTGTCTCACAGGTGCGATGAGTACCGACGAGACACGGGCTGAAAAGAAAGCTCTCGAAATCTTTGCAGATCCGAGAGAATAGGGCCAGCTAGCTTCCGGCTATTGCAACAGGTCTAACCCCCAATGAAGGCCAGCGCGCGACAGCGCTGGATTTACTGCATCGCCACAAACTAAAATCAGCTGACTGTATCTATTATCCCGTCTTTGCCATCAGTCCGCAATCAGACCTGTACCCCCGTCTACAAGGTTGAGTGTCTCCAACTCGGTCGCTTCGCCGAGTCGCTCCGACAACGGTAGATTTTTTGGCCAGGGTTGGAAGTCATTAGCGGAGAGTGTCTCCGCTTTTGCGCGTTGAAATCTTAAAAGGGAACTGCCCCGGCCTGGAGACCGTAACGGCATCCATGGCGGGGCAACTTAACCTGCAATGGGCATCGGGGGTTACGAGCAGATTCCTTCGAAAGTCCCCACCCGAAGGTGGGGAAATCGACGGCCGCTCAGACACCACCTGGGGCACTGGATTGCCTCAATGAAAGTCCCCCGCCCGAAGGCGGGGAAATCCCACTCCACGGCACCCCTGCACCTTGACCAGCAGGGCCTCAATGAAAATCCCCACCCGAAAGCGGGGAAATCGCCCGGCGCAGCCGACAGCATATCAGTTAGGAAGCCTCAATGAAAGTCCCCCGCCCGAAGGCGGGGAAATCTCAGCACGTGCGGCGCGTTCTTGACGCAGCCTCTCTTCCGCCTCAATGAAAGTCCCCGCCCGAAGGCGGGGAAATTCTTCAACTGTTTTAGGAAATGGTAAGTCATATTCCGCCTCAATGAAAGTCCCCGCCCGAAGGCGGGGAAATGTAATGATTCGCTTTCCGTACTTCGATTCTGAACAGGCCTCAATGAAAGTCCCCGCCCGAAGGCGGGGAAATTAGCTGATGCCGCGTCGTCGCTCGCCTCAACGGAGCCTCAATGAAAGTCCCCGCCCGAAGGCGGGGAAATTCCAGAACGGATACAACCACGTGGGTATTTACCTGGGCCTCAATGAAAGTCCCCGCCCGAAGGCGGGGAAATCTGCGGCGTCCGAGGCGACATCAACGTTGCCGGGTGCCCCGCCTCAATGAAAGTCCCCGCCCGAAGGCGGGGAAATACTTTACGACTGTCGCTATCCCCTGGATTTTCGTCAAGCCTCAATGAAAGTCCCCGCCCGAAGGCGGGGAAATCGGGCGGCGCTTTACGGATAAGGCGTTTCAGGGTGCCTCAATGAAAGTCCCCGCCCGAAGGCGGGGAAATACCACCCCACACCTGACCAGGAGCCGAGCACTGAGCCTCAATGAAAGTCCCCGCCCGAAGGCGGGGAAATAACTGGCCCCGCGTAGAATTGCTCGACCTCGACGAGCCTCAATGAAAGTCCCCGCCCGAAGGCGGGGAAATACCACCCCACACCTGACCAGGAGCCGAGCACTGAGCCTCAATGAAAGTCCCCGCCCGAAGGCGGGGAAATCCGGGAGGGGGTGAACCCCCTTGAATGTTCCTTATGCCTCAATGAAAGTCCCCGCCCGAAGGCGGGGAAATCGCCCAGGCCTTTCGCCCCTCCAGAATCGAACAACGGCCTCAATGAAAGTCCCCGCCCGAAGGCGGGGAAATGCTCAACATCAAGTGGTTGTAGGAAGCATCAATGGAGCCTCAATGAAAGTCCCCGCCCGAAGGCGGGGAAATCACGTTCTGTGTCGCGCTCATCCACAGGCGGCGCCGGTGTGCCTCAATGAAAGTCCCCGCCCGAAGGCGGGGAAATACAGAGGGCTGAGCGAAGCGATGCCCGAGGTGCCATGCCTCAATGAAAGTCCCCGCCCGAAGGCGGGGAAATTTTCGGCGGTGTAGAACTCGCGGCGGAAAGTATCAGCCTCAATGAAAGTCCCCGCCCGAAGGCGGGGAAATTCAGCCTTAGCGGTCGCCACAGCCTCGGAGAAAGCCTCAATGAAAGTCCCCGCCCGAAGGCGGGGAAATTCCGCGAAGACTGTCGACGGCAATCCGCAAGTATGGCCTCAATGAAAGTCCCCGCCCGAAGGCGGGGAAATGCCAATGTTGATTGATCCGCCCGGCTTCTGTGCCATGATGCCTCAATGAAAGTCCCCGCCCGAAGGCGGGGAAATCCTGATTCTCTGTCATCTTCATTTCCTTCTGTCTGGCCTCAATGAAAGTCCCCGCCCGAAGGCGGGGAAATGTGACATTTTGGTTTTCCTTTCGTTTGTTTGCTGCCTCAATGAAAGTCCCCGCCCGAAGGCGGGGAAATGGGTGTCCCGTATGGGGTGCGGTGTATGATGCAGGCGCCTCAATGAAAGTCCCCGCCCGAAGGCGGGGAAATGAGCTCGTCAGCGCCTAGTGACGGGGTGCAGAGGTAGCCTCAATGAAAGTCCCCGCCCGAAGGCGGGGAAATTATCCGTCATGTCAGCCATCCATTGGAAAATGGCAGCCTCAATGAAAGTCCCCGCCCGAAGGCGGGGAAATGTGCCCATGGTGTGCTCCTTAGTGGGTGGTGATGAGGCCTCAATGAAAGTCCCCGCCCGAAGGCGGGGAAATTCCTTATCCTCTGCCTCACTCTTCCTGCTATTTTCGCCTCAATGAAAGTCCCCGCCCGAAGGCGGGGAAATATCCCGTCCCGCCGCTGGCACGTCTAGCCGTACAGGGCCTCAATGAAAGTCCCCGCCCGAAGGCGGGGAAATGTTGTATAGGCTGTTGTGTCGATTGAAAGCCTCGAGCCTCAATGAAAGTCCCCGCCCGAAGGCGGGGAAATCACGTAGCTCAGTGACTTTAGGTTCATGGTGAGAGCCTCAATGAAAGTCCCCGCCCGAAGGCGGGGAAATAGCCACCCGAAACTGGCCCGCAATTATGCGGCAGAAACGGGTGCTTTGCGAGAACCTCGCAGCAGGCCTACACAAAAAGTATACCCAAGTAGCCATTTAAGCATTTAAACACTATTGACAAGCCAAAACATCACGCGAGCGACACGCCAAGATTACGTCACGTGCCAGGTTCTCGCGGAGACAGACAAAGCCTCCAAAGGCCATTATCCCCACCTCTACTACCAGTCCGCAATCGAACTCGTCATTCTCTCTCCACCCCTCCCCGCGCCCCTGCCGCGCGTCGCTAGCAGATGAGCAGCACGCGGCTAGAGAATGAGCGCATCCGATTCGGTCACCTCACGCACCCGGCCGATGTAACTGAAGGTCGGCTCATCAAGCCGGGCCAGCAGCCCCAGGTCGCAGAAGAGTACCGAATCCTCATCCGGATCGATGAGTTCCTGAACTTCGTCTTTGATGCGTCGCACTTTGGCGGGGGCCGCATCCACAATAAAGACGCTGTACTGAATACGGTCCCCATAACTGAGAATGAGCTTGGCCAGTTTGGCGCGCCGCCGGTCGCTGGGCACGTCGTAAGCAATGAGTGTTCGTCGGGCGTCGTCACGCATTATCGTACGGTCACCCCCGTGTACTCGCGGGTGGTTCCGTTAATTACGCCCAGGAGCATGCGGGCCTGCACCTCAATAGCGCGGCGCCACGTCACCGAGTACCCATAGGTGGGGTGGGTGATTTCCGTAGCCATTCGCTTCTCGAACGCGGCGATGACGGTCTTCCGCCCTTCGGGTGTGAGCCGGTAGCTGCCACCAACCGCGGTGAAGTGTGCCGCTTTGACCTGCTTCCTATTGATAAGGGAAACCACCACAGAATCCGCGATGACGGCACGGAACTCTTCCATGAGGTCAAGCGCGAGCGCCGGCTTATTGCGAGAGCTGCTGTGCAGGAACCCGGCGTGAGGGTCGAGCCCGCAGGTGAGAATCCCACGAATGCATTCTGAGCTGAGCATACCGTAGGCGTAGTTCAGCAGAATGTTGATGGGATCGTTGGCGCCTCTCCCCTGCCGCCCGGCCCAGGTCCAGCCGAGTTCGGTGAGCACGTCTTCTTTGAGCATGGTCGCGAAATTGCCGAAGTAGAGCGAGGCGGCTTCACCTTCGAGGCCGAGCAGCTCCGGGATTGAGGTAGCTTGCGGCGTGTGCTTCTGGATGTCTCGCATGGTGCGGCATACATCTGCGGCGTGGCCGTTGCGGCGCAGCAGGGTCGCTTGGTTTGAGATTTTGCTGGCAATCATGGCGGCCGCTATGGGCAGGTGCCCCTGTGCTGAGAGGACATGTTGTTGCACGCGGGCCAGTCCATTCGGTCCGGTGCCGGGTTGCGACCAGCCGTAGACCCTGCCGGTGCTGGAGCACCAGATGATGGTGCAGTTGCGCCACATGAGTTCTCGTAGAAGTGCGGAGGAAACGTCGATGTTTCCGTGGACCACGAGGCTGTGCACACGTTCTAGGGGTACGCTGCTGATTGTTTCACCGAGGTGCTGCACGATGAGGCGTCCTTGCTGGACGGTCGCCCTTGATCCTTGCGTGGTGAGGTGCGCTACTTGACTGTCGGGGTTGCTAGCGACAACGCGCGTAATGTTTTCCTTTCCGTGGGATTCGTCGGGTAGGCACACGGAGATGTGGGAGCACCAGCTACAGCGGGGTGAGTCTTCGAGGGGTTGCGGCGCTGTCGGGTTGTCGATGAGTGCGCGGGTGGTGTTCACGTATTCTTCTGTGGTGCGGATGTCTTCATCGGAGATGTCGACGGGCACAGTTTTGTTGTGGTTGGTGAAGTGCACCGCGCATTCACTGACGGTTTCGCCGGCTTCTTCGAGGCAGATTTTTTGGAGGGCGAGCTGCACCCTGTGGGCGGGTGTGACGGATGCATTGCGGCGTACGGGCGTTGCTTTGTACTCGATGATGCGGGTAGAACCGTCTTCTTGGGGTTCGATAGCGTCGCACCGTCCGGTGAGTCCGAGGCGTGTTGATGAGATGGTGACTGCGCGCTGTTGCGTGCCGCGGGATGTTTTGGGGTCGTCGACTCGTTTGTGCGCGGATTGTCCCTCTTGCATTTGTGAGGTGTCGGTCTTTTCGCCGTTGGATTCGATCCATGCGCGGCGGGGGCAGTACACGGTGTGCATGACGAGTGAGATGGGTAGTTCGTCGCCTGCACTGTAGGGGGTAGACATCGGTGTCTCCTTGGTGTGAGCGAGTATGGTGGGCAGTCAGCTTGGGCTGCTTGGTTTTGAGGTTAGCACTGCGGCGGAGTGTTTTGGCTTATCAGCAAGTTTATGACGCAGGGTCGGCGTGTTGAGTTTTTCTGCTTGGGTTCATGGAGGAGGCGGGTAGCAGCTGGTGGGTGAGGCCTGTGGTCGGTGTTTTAGCCTGGTTGCTTCCTGCGCTACGAAAAAGGAAAAGCTCCGTTCCTGGACTGTGATGGGTCCAGGAACGGAGCAGGAATAGGTTAGGGAAAGTCCCTACAAAAACTGTAGGGAAGGTTGAGGTGTTTCCTGCGCAAGCAGGGATGAGCCCGCCTCAATGCCTTAATGAATGTCCCTAGGAAAAGGTAGGGAAATAGCCAGCGGCGTCAGCCTGTCGCGCTTCCATACTCCAGCCTCAATGAAATTCCCTCCGAAAAGGAAGGGAAATCCAGGTAGAAGCCCCAAACCCCGTCACCGGCATGCCTCAATGAAAGCCCCTCCAAAAAGGAAGGGAAATGATGGTGTAGCCGTTGTGGGTGCTGGTGCCGGGGAGGCCTCAATGAAAGCCCCTCCGAAAAGGAAGGGAAATATTTAGCCAGGTTGCCGGGTGCGCAATGTAGCGGCCCTCAATGAAAGTCCCTCCGAAAAGGAAGGGAAATCTGCGTTGGCTCGTGAGGGCATGCTCGGCGAATCTGACCCTCAATGAAAGCCCTTCCAAAAAGGAAGGGAAATGACGACGCGGCTATCCTCGCGGTCGCTTTCTTTGGTGCCTCAATGAAAGCCCTTCCAAAAAGGAAGGGAAATGCGGCGAGCGCATCGGTGCAGTCTACCAGGAAGCGCGGCCTCAATGAAAGCCCTTCCAAAAAGGAAGGGAAATTTTGAGATTCCCTTCGGCGCAGAGGACATCACTCTTGCCTCAATGAAAGCCCTTCCAAAAAGGAAGGGAAATTGTGCTTTTTGGGCTTCTAAGTGGGGGCTATAGGCCTCAATGAAAGCCCTTCCAAAAAGGAAGGGAAATTCAATTAGCTCCCTGAGCAGTGGCGGCGGCGCAGGCGCCTCAATGAAAGCCCTTCCAAAAAGGAAGGGAAATTCTCGTCGCCGCCTGATGGGGTGATGACGATGAATGCCTCAATGAAAGCCCTTCCAAAAAGGAAGGGAAATCGAGAACATTTTCAAGAAGTAAAGGAGTGGGTATGTGCCTCAATGAAAGCCCTTCCAAAAAGGAAGGGAAATATTTACAAGCGCGGAATCAGGCTTAGCGAGATACAGCCTCAATGAAAGCCCTTCCAAAAAGGAAGGGAAATTGGATAACTCCGCTGGCAACCTCGGCAACCTCAAGGCCTCAATGAAAGCCCTTCCAAAAAGGAAGGGAAATCCCGACGGGTTGGAGGTGATTCACTCCGCCGTGACCAAGCCTCAATGAAAGCCCTTCCAAAAAGGAAGGGAAATGCACTCTTCCTGATTGCCGCCGGGCCGGTCATTGCCTTTGGCCTCAATGAAAGCCCTTCCAAAAAGGAAGGGAAATGCCATTCGAAATGACGGTTAAACGTTATACCTACATCGCCTCAATGAAAGCCCTTCCAAAAAGGAAGGGAAATTCGATGCCGTCGCCGAGCAGCTTCTGGGCGGTGCGCCTCAATGAAAGCCCTTCCAAAAAGGAAGGGAAATGGCCACCCGAAACTAGCCCGCAACCATGCGGCAGAAACGGGTACCCCGCGAGAACCTCGCGGCAGGCCACACAAAAAGTATACCCAAACCAGCCTACACGCGCCCAAACATCCGTGACAAGCCAAAACACCACGCGAGCGACACGCCATGTTCCCGTCACGTACCAGATTCTCGCTCACACAAAGACCCCCGCCGGGTGCTTCCTAAGCGACCCGGCGAGGGGCTTCACGTATGAGAGGGGTTGGCGCGGTTCAGGTAAACCAGACTAACCAAGCTAACCATGCAAACCGGGCGAGCTTCGAGTCTCACGGGACTAGAAAGAACAGCGCATCAAAACCCGAGCCGGCCAAAGCTCGGCCCCGGCGAACAGCGGAACTAGCGCTCCGCCTCCTCGCCGAGCATGCCTTCACGAGCCAACGCAGTCAAACGAGACACCGCACGGAAATACTTCTTCTGATAACCACCAGCCAGCATCTCCTCAGTAAACACCTTGTCAAAAGGCACACCCGAAGAAACGATCGGCAAGTCCTTGTCATACAGGCGGTCAGCCAACACCACAAAACGCAGCGCCACCGACTGCTCAGTAATCGGGTGAACATCACGCCACGCAATACCATCCAGGCCATCAATCAGCTGACGGTAACGCGACGGGTGCACCTTCGCCAGGTGCTCCACCAGGTCAGCGAAGTTATCAACGCCAACAGTCTGGCCGCCGAACACTTCCTCAACCTTCGTATCAAACGCATCATCAGCAACAGGCTCCGGCGCAGCAGGCAGGCCACGGTGACGGAAATCCTCACCATCCACACGGTGCACCTCAAACTGCGAAGCAAGCACCTGAATCTCACGCTTAAAATCCTCAGCCGCGAAACGACCCTCACCCAGCGCACCAGGCAGCGTGTTCGACGTCGCCACAAGCTTCACGCCAGCATCCGCCAGCTCACGCATCAGACGAGACATGAGCACAGTATCACCCGGATCATCCAGCTCAAACTCGTCAATGCACACCAGCTTGTAGCTGCTCAACGCCTCAACCGTCTTACGGAACGTCAACGCACCCACCAGGTTCGTGTACTCCACAAAAGTACCGAACGCCTTCGGGCCATCCACATAATGCCACAGCGACGCCAACAGGTGAGTCTTACCCACACCAAAACCGCCGTCAAGGTACAGGCCAGCCTTCGTCGAATCCTTCTTCTTGCCACCAAACAGGCGACCAAAGAAACCGGCACCAGCACCGCCACCATTAATCTTGTCGCCAAAATCCTTCAGCTTCTGCACAGCCTCAGCCTGCGACGGCTGATTCGGATCAGGAATGTAGCTATCAAAAGACACTTCACCAAAACGCTCAGAGGGGCGGAAACCCGCCAGCAACTCATCAGCAGAAACGCGAGGGATGCGGTCGGTCAAGTGTACGGTCGTGGTGGGCACAAAAACTCTTTTCTTCAGTGACGGCGATGTGACTTCCGCTTTAAGTGTAGTACTGTCTAACACCCCACGTGAGCCGCATGAGTTGCCCGCCACATTACGGGCACAGGGAGGGAATGGGGTGGGATATGCGGGAGGGACTGCTGGACTGGGACGCGGAGGGCGGGAATGCGAGGTCATGGGCGTTCGGGTGCGGAGGCTGCTCTGTTTTGGTATGCCGAAAATTTTGCAGAAGCGGCGCCTCCACACGGGTGGAGGTTTGGTCATGACTTAATAATTTTGGTAATGACTTCGTGTCTTTGGCGATGGTTAAAACCCCCGCCTGAAGTCACTAACCCATTACCGAAAACACTAAGTTATTACCGGATCCCGCCTACCCGGCGCAGAGACAAATTCGGTCATGGTTACGGGTTTGTGCCATAGGTTAGTGTCTTTGGTTGTAGTTAAAAACCATGGCTGAAGGCGCTAAACCATGGCACAAATTCTGCTGAGGCGGCACCTCTTCGGGTGCAGATTTATTTGATGCATAAAACATTGAGAAGCCCGAATATTGACCAACGACCGTCATCATCCTCAAAAGAGTGCAAACGACCGCAAACATGCGGTAGGGTGGTAACTGTAGTGTTCCACAGCGCATTGATGCGCTTGATGGGTGCACTACGGGGCTGTTTTTCTTCCGGCAGTCAATGCAACCTGTGAATAACGGTTTGACATGCACATATATCACACCATCACCGACGATAGGAGCGTATCTTCTATGGATTCGACCATTTTCAACCGCCGTACCCTGCTGGGCAGCGGCACACTTGTGGGCATTGGCGCCCTGCTTGCGGCGTGCGGCCAGCAGGCAAATAACGAGGCGGCAGCCACCGCATCTGCAGCACCAAGCGAGACCGCCTCGGCTTCTGCTGTGGCGTCTGGGTCACCTTCGGCGAGCGCCACCCCTAAGCCAAAGGTTACTCGAGGCTACTCAGGACAGTCCAAGGCGCCCGATGGAGAGTACCGTAAGGCAGACGGCTACGGACCCGCACAGAACGTTCCCAAGCCTCGTAATGAGCCTGCACAGTACCCCGAAACTGAAGAAGGCCTCCATCATATGATGGAGGATTGGGTCATTGCCCATAACTACGCCATTCAAACCGGTGACTGCTCATATGCATTCAAATATGTAACAGAAGATTCTGAGGAATACGGTTTTTACGTTTACATTGAAGAACTTTACGATAATGATGGCTGGGTTATAAATGGCCTTGATTCATATCAGGCTGAGAGCGCTCTAATCTATGATGATTCCCAAAAAATCTACCGGATGAAAGTTCGAAGGTTCTGGACGACTGCAATGTATGTTGAGTCAAATGGAAAAATGACAAGAAAAGCGAATACCAATACCGACGATGATTCATTCTACTTCCTTTTCAATTACTCAAACGGATATTGGAAAATTACTGACACTAAGTATGAAAATGATTTGTAGGAACTTTTCATGAAAAAGATTAATAGCCTCTCTCTAACTTTCTGTGTAGTACTAACCCTATTTACCCATAATCTACACACTCTACCTTCTTCAGGTAGCGAATGCACTACAAAAAATGCCAAAGGTCACTGCATTAAGGCTTCTAAGAATAAACATTACCCAGAGTCAGAACGTAGTGGAGATACCAGTCAAAAAAATACTCAAAATACAGTTGCAGTCAGTTCAGACCCCTCAGTATCTGAGGCATCTGCAGCAAAAATGGCTGAGGAATGGGAAAAAGAGCATCCAAAGCAACTCGATGGAGCAAAGCAACAGTACCTTGCAAGTAGTGCCAAAGCCCGACAAGCCGGAGATGCAGAATGTTACACGAAAGTAGACCGACGTCCCGGCCACTACGTTATAGGATCTCTACCTCAGGGAGATAACGCCAACAAAATCCCCAACCATGTTGGCGGCCGCTACTGTATCCCCAACGACACCAAAACCCTGACATCTAATGACCCCGCACAACCCAAAGGCCCCACCATTGAAGAAATGCTCCAAGAGATTGAGGACCAATTCGCTAAAACCGACATCCAGGCCCCCGTGCTGAAGCAGTCCTACAACCTCGGCACCGGCCTCAGCGAAGACAACCCCAACGTCTACAAGGGTGACCAGATCAACTTCTACGTCGACGCACCCACCGCACGATGGGAAGGCGACCTGATGATCGGGCATGTGGAGATGGAGTCCTACCCCACCCAGATGACCATTCAGTACGGCAACGGTGACGAGGGTAGCTTCTATACCATGGGCAAGCCGGTCAGCAGGGCACGCGGTAAAGAGTCACGCAAGACCGCAACGAGTTACGCTTACCAGCGCTCTGGTAACTTCCATGCCTATGCAACGGTGTCTTACTCTGGTCGTTTCCGTGTGGACGGCGGTGACTGGCAGGCGCTGGATGTCGTGTTGACGAAGGATACTGTCGACCCGCTGCTGGTGCGTGTGTGGTGGGTTGATGTTGGACGCGTAGCCGGTGACTGCAGCTACGACGACACCAGGTGGGGTTGTAAGAACGATCCGACGATGGGTAAGAAGAATAATCCGAACCCGCGCCTGCGTAAGGCCGATATTCGTACCGGTCAGCGTTGGCACCTGAATGATAACGGTGACGGAGATACGGAGTATTCGCTACACCGCGACTGGCCCGACATGTAAAGCCTCCCGTGGGTTTTACGTTGAGAAGCCACATGTTCGCCGAGAAGCCACCATTATTGTGGCTTTTCGAAACACATGTGGCTTCTCAGCTATCGGGGTTCTTCTCTTCGGCTGGTTAGTCTTCCGGTTTCTAGCCAGCTCTCTTATTTACACATCACACCGATATAAGGATTCCATTTCCATGACTTCCGTTTTTCTTACTCGCCGCGCAATGCTGAGCGGCGGCGCACTTGTGGGTCTGGGCGCCCTGCTTGCGGCGTGCGGCCAGCAGGCAAATAACGAGGCGGCAGCCACCACTTCCGCCGCACCGAGCGAGTCAGCTTCCGCTTCTGCCACGGCGTCTGACACCGCTTCTGCATCAGCTACTCCGAGCCCGCGAGTCACTCGCGGGTATTCAGGTAATTCCAAAGCCCCGGATGGTGAGTATCGTAAAGCCGATGAGTACGGCCCTGCTCAGAATGTTCCCAAGCCTCGTAATGAGCCTGCTCAGTACCCCGAGACGGAAGAAGGCCTCTACCGCATGATGAAGGACTGGGTTGTTGCGCATAACTATGCTATCCAGACCGGGGACTGCTCCTACGCTTTCAAGTACGTCACGGAAGATGCAGAAGAATATGAGTTCTACCGGTACATTGAGGGTCTTTATCAGCGCGGTGGTTGGACTGTTGATGGGTTGGATAGCTACCAGCCAGAGGGCCCGCTTATCTACGATGAAGCAAAGAAAATGTATCGTATGAAGCACCGTCGTTTCTGGAGCACAGTTATGTACGTGGAATCTAATGGCCACCTCACAATGAAGGCTAACACTGAGACTAGTGACGATACTTTCTACTTCCTTTTCACCTATTCCGACGGCTATTGGAAAATTGCCGGCAGTAAAACGGAAGAGGAATTGCAAAACGAGAAATAGCCTTTTCCTTTAATTCACACTTCACACCGATATGAGGAGCATCCTCTATGACTTCCACAATTTTTACCCGCCGCGCAATACTGAGCAGCGGCATGATGCTGGGCATTGGTGCCCTGCTTGCGGCATGCGGCCAGCAGGCGGCTAACGAAGCGGGTGCCTCGGCGTCCTCAACCACAGCAATGCCGAGTGAGACCGCTTCGGCGTCTGCTGCGGCTTCTGAGTCGCCTTCGGCGAGTGCTACCCCCTCTACTGTCCGCGGCTACTCCGGCGGATCCAAAGCCCCCGATGGTGAGTACCGTAAGGCCGACAAATACGGCAACGCGCAAAACGTGCCGAAACCCAGCCTCCCCGAAGAAGGCTACAACGAAAAAACTGTAGAAGGCCTACGCAAAACATTTGACGCATGGGTCCAGGGGGGGAAACTACGGTATCCAAACTGGTGACTATGCAAAGGCACGAGAATTCATCTCGCCTAATTTCAGCTCTGAATTAGAAGCCTACGAAAGCGTCGAAAAACTATACAGGCGCGGCGGATGGGTTATCGACGGTATCGAAAAATTTACAGCTGATGGGTCGGCTTGGTCCGAAGACGGCGAAACATATTTCTGGAAAATGTATCGTAACTGGAATCTGGAAATCCATGTTGAACCAGACGGTAAATGGACTGCATGGGATAACGAAGATAAAACTAACGATACTCTCAAAGTCAAAATGAAACATGATGGCCAAAAGTGGTCAATTCTAGACTTCGAAGAATTCAACGTCTAAGCAGCATTCACCTTTTCACACACCACACCGATATGAGGAATACATTTCCACGACTTCCGTTTTTCTTACCCGCGCGCAATGACATGCAGTATGTATGGCCCTATATGCTGGATACCTACGAGAAGGATATTAAGTTCCTCAAGGATATCGAAGGCCTTTATCAGCGCGGAGGGTGAGGTGGTGCGCTCCCCGGACTGGGTCTGTATTCCTACTTTCTAGTTTACCAAATAAGACTATAATAAGGAGTATCTATTTTCGGAGGTTTTTATGTCATTTCTATCAAAAAATTGGGCAGGACTGTCAGTCTGCCTGATCATTTCTATCATCTCTTGGGTTTTAGGAGGATTTCTGCCTGTTGTGGGAGCACCTGTTTTCGCCATTTTTATCGGAATGATTCTCCATCCCTTTCTCACTTCTTATACACAACTGGATGCCGGTTTGACTTATAGCTCCAAAAAACTGCTTCAGTATGCTGTTATTTTGCTTGGGTTTGGACTCAGTATCTCACAAGTTTTCGCAGTTGGAACATCTTCCCTTCCTATTATCCTTTCAACTATTTCAATTGCATTGATTATAGCCTTCTTTTTCCAACGCTTTTTTAACCTTGATACAAAGCTAGCTACCTTGATTGGAGTTGGATCTTCTATCTGTGGCGGTTCTGCCATTGCAGCGACTGCTCCTGTTATTCACGCCAAGGAAAAAGAAGTAGCCCAAGCCATTTCTGTTATCTTTTTCTTCAATGTCTTGGCAGCTCTTATCTTTCCAACTCTAGGTTCTTGGCTCCATCTTTCCAACGAAGGTTTTGCTCTCTTTGCGGGTACTGCGGTCAACGATACTTCCTCTGTGACAGCTACTGCTAGTGCCTGGGATAGTCTTTACAATGCAAACACTCTTGAGCCTGCAACTATTGTCAAGCTGACACGTACTCTAGCTATTATCCCTATCGTTCTCTTCCTCTCCTATTGGCAAAGCCGTCAACAAGGCAACAACCAAGGAGTGAAGCTTAAAAAAATCTTCCCCGTTTTCATTCTCTACTTTATCCTAGCTTCTCTGCTAACTACTCTTCTCACATCTTTCGGTGTCAGCAATAGCTTCTTTTCACCTCTCAAAGAGCTCTCCAAATTCCTCATCATCATGGCTATGAGTGCTATTGGTCTCAAAACAAACCTCATTGCTATGATCAAATCCAGTGGAAAATCCATTCTTCTTGGAGCCCTTTGCTGGATTGCTATCATCCTGACTAGTCTTGGCATGCAATTACTCATCGGTATTTTCTAAGAAAAAAGGGAGCCTAAAGGCTATCTCAGAACGTAGACAAGCGTCATTTTTGGCGTTTTATCTATGATGAAAAAACTAAAGAATACATTCTCATGCTGGAACACATTTTGGAATTCATAATGTATGTTGAACCCGACGGGTCATATACCGAAGACAAAAATACTGCCGAAGGGGACGATAGCGGCGCTTACATTCTCCAATATTCAGATGGATTTTGGACTGTCGTTGGCTCGCTTTCTCAAGAGCAGCTGAAGGAAAAAGGGCTACTGAAATAACCCCATAACCATTGAGAAGCCACATGTGTTTCGAGAAGCCACCAAAGAAGTGGCTTTTCGAAACACATGTGGCTTCTCGGCGCATAGGTATCGGCGCATAGGTATCGGCGCATGGTGACTTCCGTAAAATGGTGTCTATGGCTAAGAAAACTAAAGGTAAGAAGAGCGGCGCAGCAACCGCCGCCGTAGCACTGCTGACCGAGACGAACACCCCCTTCCAGACGCGCGAATACGAGCACGTTGAGGGCGTCACCTCCTTCGGTGAAGAGGCCGCGAAGAACCTCGGTGCCTCCGAGGAGCAGGTGTTCAAGACCCTGCTGATTGTGCACGAGAAGGATTTCGCGGTCGCAATCGTGCCGGTGTCTGGCAAGCTGAACATTAAGGCCGCCGCCGCTGCCCTGGGTTGGAAGAGCGCCTCCATGTGCGACCCGAAGGTCGCTGAGCGCCGCACCGGCTACGTGGTGGGCGGTATTTCTCCGCTGGGTCAGAAGACCCCCTCCCCCACCCTGCTGGATGAATCTGCGCAGCTTTTTGACACGATCATGGTCTCTGGCGGTAAGCGCGGCCTGGATGTTGAGCTCGCCCCTGACGACCTGCTGAAGCTCACCAACGGCAAGTACGCTGATATCCGCGCGTAGCGGGAATAACCCGCCCGGCCGCGGCGTTATATCAGCTGTAAGAGCCTGGGCTTTGTGAGCAAAGTGAAGGAGTCATGATGGGCAACTCGCTACCCGGCGTGGGTGCTATCGCCAAGAATTGGCGTGAAGTTCTCAAGCCTGAAGAGTACGCTGTTCTGCGTGAGGGCGGCACCGAGCGCGCGTTCACGGGCGAGTATTGGAACACCCACACGGAGGGTGTGTATTCTTGCCGTGCCTGCGGTACGGAGCTGTTCCGTTCCGATCAGAAGTTCGATTCGCATTGTGGTTGGCCGTCGTTTTTCGCACCGCTGGCTGAGGACCGTGTGCGTTACCTGGAGGATACGACGTTCGGTATGCGCCGCGTGGAGGTGCGTTGCGCCGCCTGCGATTCGCATCTGGGTCATGTGTTTGAGGGTGAGGGTTACCCGACTCCCACGGATTTGCGGTATTGCATTAATTCGGTGTGTCTGACGCTGACCCCCGCTAGTGAAGCACAGCATGGCGAAGCACAACCTGGCGATACTCCGGTTGACGAGGCGTAAGCCGCCGAATAAACCCCGGCAAGACCCCTCGCGGGCACGCCGGTGAACCCCTTATTGTGAGTCTCTCTAAATTCGAGGCTTTAAGCTCGGGCGGGTAGAATGGCGTAGTGCCTTCGCGGGCACGCCACCCCGCCCGGGCTCGTGTTTGCTCGGGCGTACGCCTACCCGGGCATTTGGCGCATCGTATGGGCGCGTCGAACCAGACAGAGGAAAAGGATTGAGTGCATGAGTACCGCAGCTGAACAGAATGCCGCAGGCACCCCTCAGCTGACCCTTCACGGTATCGAAGTTCCGGACGTTGTTCCTCTGGAGGCCCCTTCCTCACCGATTCCGACTCTCATCACCACTGAGAGCGGTCTGCGTCGTGCCGCTGAGCAGTTGGCGGCGGCGTCGGGCCCGGTGGCTGTTGATACGGAGCGTGCTCAGGGCATCCGTTACGGTTCGCGTGCCTTTTTGGTGCAGCTTAAGCGTGAAGATCAGCTGTACCTGATTGACCCTGAGGCGTTTAAGGATTTGCGCATTATTAACGATGCTTTGGCGGATGCTGAGTGGGTTATTCACGCCGCGATTCAGGACTTCCCGAGCCTGGATATGCTCGGTATGCGCCCGAACCGCCTGTTTGATACGGAGCTTGGTGCGCGTCTTGCCGGTCTGGAGCGCGTGAACCTGGGTGCGACCGTTGAGGAGCTGCTCGGCTATAAGCTGGCGAAGAAGCACTCGAAGGAAGACTGGTCGCGCCGCCCCCTGCCAGAGTCCTGGCTGAACTATGCGCTGCTGGACGTTGACGTGCTCATTGATTTGCGTGACGCGTTGGAGGATTTGCTCCGCCAGCAGGGTAAGCTGCAGTACGCTCTGGAGGAGTTCGAGTACCTGTGCAAGACCCCGGTGAAGGATCCGACGGATCAGCCGGAGCGTTGGCGTAAGACGAAGGGCCGCACGATGTTGCGTTCGGTCAAGCAGCTGACGGCGCTGCGTAACCTGTGGCATGAGCGTGACTCGCTGGCACGTAAGAAGGACGTTGACGCGAAGCGTCTGCTGCCCGATTCTGCGATTGTGGAGGCGGCACGCACCATGCCCCGTAACGTGCCCGCCATCATGTCGATTCCCGGTTTTCAGACGCGCGGTCTGCGTCGTGAGGGCCCGCGCTGGGTGCGTGCTATTGCTGCGGCGGCACGCGGTGAGAACGCCGTACCGTTCACTTTGCCGTCGACCGCCCCGCCGCCGTTGAAGGCGTGGGAGTCTAAGCGCCCCGAGAACTTGGCGCTGTTCACCGAGGTTCGCCAGGCAATTGATGAGCTCTCTGAGAAGCTGACCATTCCGGCGCAGAACCTGATTACGACCGATTATGTTCGCCGCCTCTGCTGGGAGCCGCCGGCTCGTTTTGACGAGCAGACCCTGCGGGATGCGCTCGCCGAGTACGGTGCGCGTTCGTGGCAGACGGGTCTGGTTGCCCCCGTGATTGCGCCGATTTTTGCCCGCCACCTGGGGTAGATTTCACTAACGCTAAATAGACATGTGCCGGTTGGGTGTGTTGCTGATGCGACCACCCGACCGGCATTTTTTGTCTTGGAATGTGCCTCGGGAGTTGCCTCGGGAGCAAATGTGAACCAAGCTTAGCCTGCTCTCATTCGATTTTTATCCCAAACCGGCATAGGGTGGAGAGAGTACACGAAAGGAACCACCATGCCCGCACCTAACGGATGCTGCCGCTCTCAGAAGGCATGCGCCTCCCCCACTGCATCTGCCGCTACCGAATCTGCCGCAGTCGAATCTAACGCCGTCGACGCCGCAGCAGCTACCGCAGAGACGGATTCTTCTGCTCGCGTCTTCTCCCGCCGCGCAACCCTTATCACCGGCGCCGTCGCATCCGGTGCGTTGCTCGCCTCCTGCGCTGAAGGTGACTCCGACGTCACCGTGCCCGAAGGCAGCGTAGAGATGGGCGCCGCCTCCGCAGTGGGCGTAGGTAAGGCGGCTAAGCTGACCCACGGCTCCACGACCGTTATCGTCTCCCAGCCCTCTTCGGGCGAATACAAGGCGTTCAGCACCGTCTGCACCCACCAGGGCTGCCAGGTGCAGGTGCAGGATTCCAACCGTATCGTGTGCCCCTGCCACGGCTCCGAGTACGCCGTAGCTGACGGCTCGGTCGTGCACGGTCCTGCGGAGGCGCCCCTGACCAGCTACCCGGTACAGGTGAAGGGCGGCAAGATTTTCGTCAGCGGCACCACCGATAAATCCTAAAACCTGTAGTTCAGAAGACGTACGGCAAAGCCCCGCCCATCACAATGGGCGGGGCTTCTGTCTGTCTATACTGTGCTTGTCGTTGAGCAGCTTGTCATTGAGCGCCTGCTATTGCGGCACGCTACTGAGAGAAGCTCAGGCGGCACATCTCAGGTACGACCGCTTAGCGGGTGTGGCGCGGCTTCTGACCCTCTTCACGAGCAAACGGCACCTTATCGCCAGCCAGCTGCGCACGCAAATCCGCGATAATGGTCTCCGCGGTCAGGCCGACCTCCTCAAGAATCTGCTCGCGGGAAGCGTGCGGAATGAACTCCGCAGGAAGACCCAGCTCGCTCAGCGCGGTATCCACGCCAGCCGCACGCATTTCCTGGCGGATGCGCGAACCCACACCGCCGGAACGCACGCCGTCCTCAATGGTCACCACAATGCGGTGATCACGAGCCAGCTCAATAACCGAAGACGGCACCGGCATCACCCAGCGCGGGTCAACCACGGTGGACTGGATACCCTCGGCGGCAAGCACCTTGGAGGCTTCCAGAGCCACGCGAGCCATAGCGCCCACGGCAACGAACAGCACGTCACGCTGACCGGTTTCCGGGTGGGGCTCACCGGTGCGTGCCAGCACGTCCACACCATCGCTGCGACGCTCCAGGGCGGGGATGTCCTCGCCCACGGAGCCCTTCGGGTAGCGAATCACGGTCGGTGCGTCGTTGATAGCTACAGCCTCACGCAGCTCTTCGCGCAGGGTCGCGCCATCACGCGGAGCCGCCAGGTGCAGACCCGGGATGAACTGCAGCATCGCCAAATCCCACATGCCGTGGTGGCTTGCGCCGTCCGGGCCGGTAATGCCGGAGCGGTCCAGCACCACGGTCACGCCCGCCTTGTGCAGGGCAACATCCATGAGCAGCTGGTCAAAGCCGCGGTTCAGGAAGGTTGCGTAGAGGGCAACCACCGGGTGCATGCCGCCGTACGCCAGGCCAGCACTCATCGCCACAGCGTGCTGCTCAGCGATACCCACGTCAATAACGCGCTCGGGGTGGCGCTTCTGGAATTCGCGCAGACCCACGGGAATCAGCATCGCGCCGGTAATACCGACGACGTTCTCCTGCTCATCCGCAATATCCGCGATTTCGCGACCAAAGACACCGGTCCACGACTCGGAGGTGCTGGTCGAAACGTCCTCACCGGTCAGCGGGTCAATCTGGCCCACCGCGTGGAACTGGTCGTCCTCATTGGCGCGGGCGGGCGCGTAGCCGTGGCCCTTCTCGGTAATGGCGTGCACAATCACCGGGCCGGCGTAGTTCTTCGCCGCGGTCAGTGCGTTCTCCACAGCCTGCTGGTCGTGGCCGTCAATGGGGCCCACGTACTTCATGCCCAGGTCTTCAAAAATGCCCTTGGGTACGACGACGTCCTTAATGCCCGCCTTCATGCCGTGCAGGCCGCGGTACACCATCTGACCGACGGGGCCGCCACGCTGCAGACCGATGCGCACCGCATCCAGGGCGTGGTCGTAGCGGTGGTCGAGGCGCACACGATCCACCTGCTGCTGCACACCGTGCTTGAGCTCAGAGAGCTGGTTCGCGAAACCACCAATGGTCGGCGCGTAGGAGCGGCCGTTATCGTTGACCACAATCACGACCTTGCGGGTGCGGTCGGCAGCGATATTGTTCACAGCCTCCCACGCCATGCCGCCGGTCAGCGCACCATCACCAATGAGAACCACGGTGTAGCGGTCATCTTCACCGTTGAGCTTGTGCGCGCGAGAAATACCGTCAGCCCACGAAATCGAGCTGGAGGCGTGCGAAGAAGCAATAATGTCGTGCTCAGACTCGCCACGATCCGGGTAACCCGATAGGCCACCCTTCTGACGCAGAGTCTTAAACGCGTGACGACCAGTCACCAGCTTATGCACATAGGACTGGTGGCCGGTGTCGAAAAGAATGTTGTCCTTGGGAGATTCGAAGACACGGTGAATGCCGAGGGTCAGCTCCACAACGCCCAGGTTCGGGCCCAGGTGACCGCCGGTTGCCGACACATTCGTCACGATGAACTGGCGAATCTCCTTAGAGAGCTCCTCCAGCTGCTCGTAGCTGAGGTTCTGCAGGTCCGCCGGGGACTGAATACCCGGGAGCAACTTGGCAGTGGCACCATCGCCAATGCTGTAGTCGGCGGTGGGTGCGCCACCGGCGGCGCTATTCGGGGTCTCCTCCTGCGGCAATGCGTTTTCAGCGGACATACACCCACACTCCTCAAGGTTGGGGCACGGCTCATTCCGTGCGTTGGTTCTTCAATGATTCTACCGTTTACAGTGCCAAAAAGCAGATTTATGCGCCCGCAGAGCAAGACGCACCGGGTTGAGCGAAAACAGCCTGAAATAACCCCTAGTGGGCAGGCTGGTGAACAACCCAACCCGCCCAACACAGCGATTATTTGCTTCTTTGTTACGGCAACTAGCCGCGCGCTACGTGGTGCGGCGGCGGCGGGGACGAGGCTTCGCCGGGGCACGCTCAAAAAGCGCCACCGACTCCACATGATGCGTATTCGGGTACATATCAAACGCCCGAAGCTGCACCATATCCCAACCCAGCTCACGCAAAATACCGGTGTCACGACCCAGGGATGCCGGGTCGCACGCCACATACAGAATACGCTTGGGGTCCAGCGCATCCAGGCGTTCCAAGGTGGTTCGGTTCGCACCCTCACGGGACGGGTCGAGGACCACCGCATCGATGGCGGGAATTTCACCAAACTCAAGGGCGGTCTTCAAATCCACCAGGTGGCGTGCCACGTCGCCGCGAATCACCTCAATGCGGGTGTCCGCCGAGTTATCGGTGCGGGAACAACCATCCGGCGCGAAGTTCGAGCGCGCATCCTTATGGGTCACCGGAGAACCCTCAATGCTAACGACGGTACCCGTCGCGCCCACGGCGTCCGCGAGCGCGGCGGTGAACAGGCCCGCGCCGGCGTACAGGTCGAGGGTGCATTCGCCTTCCTGCGGGCGGAGCATGGTGAGCATGGCTCCGACCATGGTGGAGGGAGCGGCGCGGTGAATCTGCCAGAAGCCGCCGGCAGACACCTGGTAGCTGAATCGGCGGGAGCCGAAGGTGACTTCTTCGGTGACAGAGCGCAGACCCGCGCCGAGCAGCTGATCGCCTTCGGGTACGCGGCGGTAGGGGCTGTGGGCGGAACCGGGGCGGCGGCGCTTGGGCTTGCCGTTGGAGGTGGACTGCGGGGTGAAGAAGAGGGAGATTTTGCGCTTGGCGAGCAGTCCCCAAGCGTCGGCTGCCTGCTGTTCGATGTCCTTGGCGACTTCTTCGATGGAGAAGCGCGGGTCAACGATGAACTGCAGCAGGACCCTGCCACGGGAGGAGACGGTTGCCTCGACTTCGCGTACGCCGCGCAGGTTCAGCTTCTCAAGCTCTAGGTTGCGCAGTTCGAGTGCGGCGAGGGGAAAGTCGATGACCGGTACGGGCTGGGAGGCGCGGTAGGGGTGCATGCCGACGCGCCAGGTGACGGCGGAGTTCTCCTTGCCGCTGTTCCTCTGACTGTCTGGTTTATCGCCGGGCTGGGTACGGACCTTGGTCACGTTGTAGCGCACGCGGGTACGCCAGGACAGGCCCTCGTTGTTATCGCGCAGAGGTAGCTCTTCAACGATGAGGTTGGTCAGCAGGGGCGATTCGAGGGGCAGGCCGCCCAGTCGGTTGATTTGGGTGCGGACGATATCGGTCTTGTAGCGTCGCTGCTCAGCCAGGCTGATGTGGCCGTATTCCATGCCGCCGAGCAGTTCGGGTACGCCGGTTGCTGCGGCGCGTTCTTCTTCGGTGGCGAGCGCATCCGCCTGGATCCAGGGGTGGGGGCGGCGTGCCAGGGAGGGTACGGGTACGGAGATGACGTCTGCGAAGTAGAAGCGGCGCTTGGGGCCGATTGCGGTGATGCGCACTTCTGCCTGTTCGCCGACGATGCCGTGACGCACGAAGATGACGCCCTGTTCGGTGCGCGCTACGAAGGCGCCACCGTGCGCGGGTGCCTCACAGGTGACGGTGAGGGTCTGCCCGACGCTGTATCCGTCTACGTTGTTGGAGGCGGCAGGCGTGGTAGCAGTGTGGGTCACAGCATTGTCTCCTAAAGAATCACTTAATGTGAACTATTTTACACCGGATTGTACCTTTACTCCGGTTCCGACGCCCCCGCAAGGGGCGCCTCATCAGTTACAAAAGGCAAAGTCCAGGCGCTATGCGGGGTGCTCAAGCAAAGTTGCAGGGCAATTGACCGGGTTGGGCGCTGGGCACCGGTTTCTGGGTACCAGGCGATTATTACGGCTGGCGTTTCTTCTCGCGCGCCACAGCGTCCGCCTCGTGCAGGCGGCCGCGGTACACCGCGTGGCGGTTGCTCTGAATCAGTTCACGGCCGCCACCGGCTGAACGAGTAATCTTCGGGGCGACAGCTGCCGTTTGGTTCTCTGCTTCTACCGTTGATTCTTCGCTGTGTAAACGCTGATCAAAAATCTCATCATACACCTCATCCTCGTGCATCGCCCAGGGTACGGTTGCCGTCATGACACCAGGCTCGTGCAGAAGCGCCCGCTTGAGGCGGCGCACCGTGCGGCGGTGCAGAAGACGCTGCCACCAGTGCTGCACCACGAACTCCGGCAGGTACACCACCAAAATATCGCGCGGCGACTTCTTGCGGCGGCGGCGAATATACGAGACGACGGCATTCACGGTGTCACGGTACGGCGAATCAATGACCGACAGCGGCACCGGAATACCGAGGGCGTACCAGCGCTTCTTCACGATCTCCAGGGCGGCGCGGTCGTTGTTGACCGTCAGCGCCTCAATCGTGGAGGGGCGGCCGGCACGCGCATACGAGAGGGCACGAACCGCAGGACGGCGCACACGCTCCACGTACACGATGGCGTGCACACGCGAAGGCAGTGCCGCCACATCCGCAACGGATTCGGCGTTCAGGGGGATGTCCAGGGCGGCATCCACCGCATCGTAGTGGCGGCGAGTCACAACCATACCTCCAACCATCAGGGCAATCATTCCAAGGGAGAGCCACGCACCGGCGGCGAACTTCGTCACCACAACAATGACCAGCACCGCGGCGGTCACGACCACACCCACCGCAGAGACAGCGATATCACGAATCAGGGCGCGGCGCGGCATCTGCGCGAGGGTAATACGCAGCAGACGCATGCGGTAGCGCACCACCGCCAGCTGCACCAGCACCATGGACAGGCACATACCCACGATGTACAGCTGAATCAGCGAGTACACGTCCGAACCGAAAATGCAGGTGAGAAAAATTGAGAATGCCGACAGCGCCAGCACACCGTTCGCGTACAGACCGCGTGACTCCACGCTGCGGAAGAACACCGGCAGGTACTGGTAATCAGCCAGCGACGAGGCAATCACAGGGAAGCCCGTAAACGCAGTCAGCGAGGCGATAATCAGCACGCCCACCGTGGCAAACACCAGCAGCTGCGCGAAGAACGGAACACCCTGATAAATCGCCAAAGCCACCTGGTACAGCGCCGGCTTCTGGTGGAAGTACTCCCCCGGCGTGTGCCCGTCAATGAACAAGAAACGAGTCGTATCGTGCACCATGTGTACGCGGGTTGCCGCCGCAAAACCGAGCAGGCTCACCAGCAGGACCGAAGTAATCAGGCCCATCATCATCATGGTGACCGCCGCATTATATTTCTTCGGGCGGCGGAAATACTTCACCGAATTAGAGATCGTAGAAACACCCGAGAACGCCACCAACCCGGCGGAGAAAGAACGCGCCAGAAGCAGCACCAGCGCCAAGCCTTCCATGGCATGATCCTGGTATTCGGGGACAATCACGTAGGTTGCCGATTCAGCCAGCGGCAGAGTACCCGTAGCGGCACGAACCCAACCCACAATGAGGGTGACCCCCAACAGCGCCAAGAAAACGTACAGCGGCCAGTACGCAATCTTTCCCAGCAGCTGCACGCCGCGCAACGCAAACAACGTCAGGGCAACAATGAGCAGCACCGCAATGAGGGTGCGCCAATCCTGAATCTGCGGGTACAGCGCCACCAAAAACGAGGACGCTGAAGACATCGAAACCGCCACCGTCAGTATGTAGTCCATCAGCGAGGATGCACCCATCACAATCGAGGGCAGCGCACCCAGCTTGCGGTGCACCAGCTGAATATCGCCCTCGGAAGCAATCTGGTTAATGTTGTAGCGGTAGGTGCCAATCACCAGCAGGCCCACCATCGCCACACCCAAACCAATCCAGGGCGAAAAAGCGAGCGCAGAGGCACCCGCGGCGGCAAGGGTCAGAATCATCTGGTCGGCGGCGTAGGCGACCGAAGAGATACCGTCGGCACCGAAAAGAGGCAGGGCGTAGCGCTTCGGCAGCGCGACTGCCGAAAGATTTCGCGTGCTGACCGGCTGACCGGTCAGGGCGATGCGCATCTTATCCCAACGATTCCTCACGCTGTTAAGGCTATCGGTCGCGGCTTCAAAGCTCAATTTTATTCAGCCGAATAGTGGGCATTGCGAGCGGAATATCACGGAGCCTCGGCGCGGAACCTCACCCGCCCATTACACTGGTAGAGGTAGGCGGTAACGCCTTATCGACACAAAAACATCAACACATTCGGAGGGTTGTATGCCTCACTTCGTCATTATGGGTGCCGGACGCGTGGGCGTCATGTTAGCGCGCACTCTGGAAGCTTCGGGGCATACGGTCGCCGTCATTGACCAGGACGAACGCGCCTTCCAGCCGTTGCGTAAGGGCTTTGAGGGCCGCCTGGTGACCGGTGTTGGCTTCGATGAGGACACCCTCAAGCGTGCCGGTATTACCGAGGCGTACGCTTTTGCCGCCGTCTCTTCGGGCGATAACTCGAATATTATTGCCGCCCGTGTGGCACGCGAAATGTTCAAGGTGAAGAACGTTGTGGCGCGTGTGTACGACCCGAACCGCGCCGAGTTCTTCCAGCGCATGGGCATTCCCACGGTCGCGTCGGTGCGATGGTCCACCGACCAGGTGCTGCGCCGCCTGCTACCCGAGCAGGCGCTCAAGGGCGACTTCCGTGAACCCTCGGGCCGCCTCATGCTCACCGAAATTCCGCTCGACGACGGCTGGGCAGGCCACGCCCTGACCAGCATCGAAAGCGCCGCCGGGGTGCGCATTGCCTACATCACCCGCTTCGGTGAGGGTATGCTCCCCCGCCCGGACAGCGCCTACCAGCAGGGCGATAGCGTGCACGTCATGATGCGCACCGACGACGTTGCGGACGTAACCCGCATCCTCTCCCGCCCGCCGCGCGTTGAAGACGAAGAAGCGGAGGCTGAGGGGGACTACGCCCCCGCCTCGGGCCACCGCAAGCATCCGCACCGCAAGCATCCCCACGGCCCGAAGAAACCAGCCGAGCAGAAGCACAACGACGGCCCCGTCATCGAGCATGAATTCCACCTCGGTGACACTCCCCCGGAGCTGCCCGATCCCCTCGAACTCATCGGCCGCCATCGTGACCACTCGAAAGGTGAGAAATAAGTGAAGGTCCTCATTGTTGGTGCCGGTTCCGTGGGCGCCTCCATCGCTAAAGAGCTCATGATGAACGGCCACGACGTGACCATCATCGACTCCAAGCCCGAAGTCAAGAAACGCGCCGATCTGCCCGGCGTGCGCTGGCATATTGGTGACGCCTGCGAGCTGTCCGTGCTACGCCAGGTGCACCCGAACAAGGCGGACGTGGTCGTTGCCGCAACCGGTGACGACAAGGCAAACCTGATGGTGTCCCTGCTGGCTCGTAGTGAGTTTGGTGTGCCGCGCACCGTGGCGCGTGTGAACAACCCGCGTAATGAGTGGCTTTTTGATGACTCCTGGGGCGTGGACGTTGCCGTGTCCACCCCGCGCCTGATGACCGCCCTCGTCGAGGAAGCCGTGGAAGTCGGCGACGTGGTGCGCCTGCTGACCCTGCAGGCTGGCGGCGCAACCCTTGCCGAGTACACTGTGCCGGACGGCCACCCCGTCATTGGTTACCGCGTGGACCACGTGCAGTGGCCCGTCGATACGGTGCTCACCGCCATCCTGCGTGATGGGGCGCCGATCCCGCCCAGTGCGGATGTGGCGATTGAGGGCGGCGACGAGCTGTTCTTCATCACGACCATCGCCGGTGAGGACCAGATTCGCGCGCTGTTCGCATAGCACTGTTCATATAAGCGTTACGAGGCGTGGTTCTCCCCTAGATTTGAAGCGCGGCTCTCCCCCAGATTTGAGGAGACGCAGGTTTGAGGAGGCGAAAGCCCTGGTCACCCATACGGGTACCAGGGCTTTCGCCTCCTTTTATGAAGCTATTTCGTGAAGTTGCGGGGCGTGCCTTAGCGGTTCCCAGAACCTTCATGACCTTCAGGGCCTTCAGACTCTACGGTTACCTCAGCTTCTTCAGCATTCAGCGCCTCGGCGTCCGCGCTGACCAGCCCCTCCTCGGGAGCCGACACACGCCACGCCAGCCACACGCCCAAAGCGTACAGCGGCAGGCCCATAATCAGGCGGGTCGCGCCCAGCGCCTCCACATTATTCGCGAAGTACAGGGGCACTTGCACGGCAAGGCGCAGCATCATCAGCACGGTAATAATCCAGGTGGCAAGCATGTACTGGCGCAGACGCACCGGGTTCTGGCGCCAGGTCAGCGCCTCACCACGAATGACCGCGAAAATCAGGCCCATCAGCGGCCAACGCACCAGCATCGACAGCAGATACGCCAGAATGTACACGCCGTTCATCCAGAAGCCCACCACAAAGTAGTCGCTCGCATTACCGGTACGGTACGCGGCAAACGCACAAATCGCCACGCCCACCAGACCGGTCAGCGCACTCACCAGCTTAGAGCCCTGCACCAGGCGAATCAGCGTGAACACGCCCGCCGCAGCCAACGCCGCAATCAGGGACAGGTTCAGCTCCTTCGTCACGGTGAACAGCACCAGGAACGCCACCGCGGGCAGGGAGGATTCCACCAGGCCGCGCCAGCCGCCAATAGCGTGCAGAATATCCACGTCGCCGTTAGCGGTGCGGCGCATATTCGCGCCCATGGAGGCACTCAGGCTCTGCGCCAGCTGATTCTCCTCCCGCGCCGGGACATCTGCGGTGCTAGGTGCGGGGTTAGCGTTCGGATCGGGCTGGGTCGAAGACTGCTCAGCGCTCATATTTTCCCTTCTCCACAAAGAATTGCGGCACAATCTCATAGCGCGGGTTATAAATCACCGGCTGATGCGCCCTCACAGACACCACCCCGGAACAGCGCAGCAGCGCACCGGCATGCACGCCGGGCACCATCTGCTGGCCCTGCCACTTGAGCATGACCCTATCCCCCGGATTGAACGGCGCATATGGCGGGAAAGACACCTCGTGCGGCTCCTGCACCGCCACGGTCGCCAAAGATGCCGTGTTCAGGTGGTGCTGCTTCTCGGGGTCCTCGGACTCCTCCTCGAAATCCTCACCGGGCGGCTCCACAATCGGCATACCAATCAGCGCCAGCGGGCTCGACCACTGCAGCGGCTTTGACTTAGCCACCACCAGCTCGGCACGGTACATCGGCTTATCCTGGGCGGTCGGCAACCACACCTGCTCCACGCGTCCGGCAAGGCGTACGCGAAAGCGCTCGGGGTACCCGGGAGCAAGAATCTGCTCCTCAGGAACCGCGAGCGCACTCGGGTAGTTCGAGAACTCAGGCATTAGCCAATCTCGGTGATCTCAGGGCCGCGGCGAGGCATCGGGCGCAGCTTGCTGTGCTCGTTCTCGGTTTCTTCCTCGACGGCGGGCTCTTCCTCAGCCGCAGCGACCAGGTCGGCGGGCAGAGTCATGGGCAGCAGTTCACGCGGCGGGCGCGGGTCGTCGCCACGGTCCACCACGACGGTGCGGAATACTTCCTCCACGGAGGCGGCAGCCTTGTCGTCACCGAGCACAGCCGCGCCGGAGATGACGCCGCGCAGGAACCAGCGGGAGCCGTCCACACCCACGAAGCGGGCGATGCGCTCGCCGGGCTGGCCGTCCGGGGTGACGGCGGGCAGGCGGGTCAGCATCTCGGCGCCGAAGACGCCGGCGTAGATTTCGACAACGCCGCCCTGGGATTTGACGGATTCGGTCAGGTCGTGACGGATGTCGTCCCAGATACCGGTGGTGCGCGGTGCGGCGAATGCCTGCACCTGCAGGGTTGCGCCGTCGCGGGTGATGGTTGCAGCGATCACTGCGCCGGTTGCGTCGTCAGTTTCGAGGCGCAGGTTCATGCCGTCGAGCAGCTTGATGCGCAGCGCACCCAGGTTGACGTAGTCTTCGAGGTCTTCGGCGGTGACTTCTTCAATGTCATGCGGCCCGTTGACGCGGTCGTACTTGATGACCTCGGGAGAGTTCTCCTCTTCCTTCAGCTCCTCAACCTCGACGTTGGTTTCCTCAATCTCTTCGGCGACAGCCTTGTCGATGGCGGCCTTTTCAGCCTCCTCGGCGCGCTTCTTCTTACCAAATCCGAACATGGTATTCCTACTTTCACCGCACGCAGGGTGCGGGGGGGGTTCTTCTCTTCTCTCGTGTGACAATCGCGGTGAGAGCAGACTAGTGGATTCCGCTGGAGCCGAAGCCGCTGGAGCCGCGTTCGGTCTGTTCCAGTTCATCCACCACGGTAAAGGTTGCGTGCTCGTACTTCTGAATGACCAGCTGGGCGATGCGGTCGCCGCGCTGCACGTGGAAGGACTTGGTCTTGTCAGTGTTGAGCAGGGTGACCATCAGTTCGCCGCGGTAGCCGGAATCAACGGTGCCGGGTGCGTTCACGATGGTGATACCGTTCTTGGTCGCCAGGCCGGAGCGCGGGTGCACCAGACCGACGTAGCCTTCAGGCAGGGCGATTGCCACGCCGGTGGGGACGAGGGCGCGTTCGCCCGGTTCCAGCTCGAAGTCGATGCGGGAGCGCAGGTCAGCGCCGGCGTCGCCGGGCTTTGCGTAGGCGGGGGCGGGCAGCTCGGGGTCGAGCAGCTTAATGTGGACGTTTACGGGGGTCATCATGGTCAATACTCTAACCTTTCGCGGGTGTCTGTGCCATCACCTCGCGCTGTGTTGAGGCTCTACTGCGGGGTGTTTTCGTTACGTGTTCGCGTTGAGCACGTGCCACAGCGTGCCGTGTTGGGTACATACGCGGCGCTGTTCTCGCGCACGCTTTCGCATACGCGCTTTCACATGCTCAACGGCACATACTCAACGGGGCGGGTGCACTCGGCACTCGCCCCGTCATGAGGTGTATGTCGGGTGGACGTTAGCCCTTCCCTAAAGTTTTAGCCCTCGCACTCGATGCAGTAGGACAGGCCGCCCTCTTCGCGTGCAATCTGTGAGCGGTGGCGCACCAGGAAGCAGGATGCGCAGGTGAACTCGTCGTCCTGAGCGGGCAGCACAACAACGTTCAGCTCCTCGTTGGAGAGGTCAGCACCGGGCAGCTCGAAGCTTTCTGCTGCGCTGTTCTCGTCTTCGTCCACCGCACCGGACTGCATCTCGGAACGGCGGGCGTTCAGCTCCTCGTAGGACTCTTCGTTCTGCTCTTCGTCCTGCTTGCGAGGTGCATCGTAATCAGTTGCCAAACTTTCACGCTCCGTTGGTTCTGTGGCTGTGTGTTGGACTAGGCCACGCTGGTTTATTGAGTGCTCTAGGTGCCGCTGGTGTGTAATTAACCCCGACGGCATGCCAGGTATTGTTCACCATTGGCACCCTATTTGTCTAATCCTGGGTAGGCTTTGGACTGTTTAGGCGTCACATTTTATCTTTTTCGGTGCGGAAAGTACATGTTTTTTTGGTGAAAATCCCGCCTCCGCTACTGATTTACCGCGCTTTCACGGTACCCTGGTAGGTAGTTTGCGTTCCGTGCAACACATTCACGAACGCGTCCGGTTCACCTATGGAGGTTCTCATGCTTGAACTGCGTCTGATTGGCGTTCACGATGACGGCGAAAATCTGGTGCTTGAGTCTGCTGACGGCACCCGCTTCTTGTTGCCGATTGACGCGAACCTGCGCACGAGCATCACCAAGGCTCGCCGTATTCAGCCCGCCCGCGGTCTGGGCGCTAAGGGCACCTACGGTCCGCGCGATATTCAGACCCGTTTCCGTCAGGGTGCCTCCGTTGAGGAAATCGCTGAAGAGTCCGGTTGGGAGCCGGAGCGCGTGCGCCGCTACGAGTGGCCGATCGTTGCTGAGCGTGCCCACATTATTCGTGCCGCTCAGAGCGTGAAGATCGGTCGCCGCAGCTCCGCTTCGGGTACCGCACAGATTCCCGTGACCCTGAGCGCCCGTATTGAGGAAGTCTCCGAGCGTTACGGTTTTGAGGACGCAACCCAGGACTGGACCACCCGCCAACAGGAGAACGGCCAGTGGCGCGTTGAGGTTGATATTGCACTGAAGGATTCGGTGCGTCAGAACCTGCCCGCGCAGGTCGTCTTCCCCGCCCGTTGGGTGTACAACCCAGCGAACCAGGGCCTGTACGCGTCGAATGAGGCGGCGTACTTCCTGATGGGCAATAGTGAGGACGCTGTTGCCGCCGCCGCAAAGAAGGCTCCCGTGGAGGTTCCTCCCGCCCGCCTGCCGAAGGCACCCGAGCCCGCACCGGCACCCCTTACTTCCTCTGAGAGCGCTGACGAGCGTAAGCTCAAGGAGCTTCTGGAGCGTGCCCGCTCGGTGCGCCCGGCACAGGTTGAGGAGCCCGAGGTGTTCGTACACCGCGAGCCCGCTCAACCCGCTGAGCCTGTAGCACCGGCTGCGCCCGCTGCCCCGGTAGCTCCTGCTGCCCCGGTAGCTCCTGCTGCCCCGGCTGCACCCGAGCCCACTGCAGAAACCACCGATCCGCTGGCTGTGGATTCGGAAGCACCCGTTGACTCCGTTCCGGTCGAGTCCTTCACCCTGCCGGCACCCATCGAGGACGCACCCGCCGCTGAGGCTGCTGAGGCGCCGGCTACTGAGGCACAGGCTGAGCCCGCACCCGCAGCTGAGCCCGCCTCTGAGGAGAAGCCCAAGCCTTCCTCCTCGAAGAAGCAGCGCGTGAGCGTTCCGGCTTGGGATGACATCATCTTCGGTAGCCGCAAGTAAGCGACCGCCCGCGCCGCCCGATAAAAACTTCTAAGCAGGGGCTTTAGGCAAGGGCATCTAGACATACGAAAACCGCTGGTTATTCACCCGAATAACCAGCGGTTTTCTATGCTCTCTGATGCTTTAGAAGACTAGTACTTTAGAAAGTCTTGAGCATGCGCAACGGCACCAGACGCTCAGCGTCCGTCAGCGAACCGTGCTGACCAACCATGTGCAGGGCACGCTCCTGATAGTGGCGCATATCGTACAGCGCCCAGTCGTCGCGAGCGCACACCATCAAATCGCCGATGCGGCCGCGCGCCGCATCCGTGATGACCGGGCCGAAGTAGCCGGCGCGTATCAGTTCGCGAGAATCAATCACCCAGGCGCGCTCGCCCCAGTACTGCGCCCAACGCTGGGCGGTGGCGGTGCGTGCCGCCTCCGAGGTGTCTTCGAGGTACAGGTGCACGGCGCGCGGTTCACCGGCGGTCATTGCGATGTTGCGGGTCAGCTCCTCCACGCCAGAGTAGTCGATGCGCTGGTGCTCGGGCACGTTCACCATGCCGTGATCGGCGGTCACGAAGAGTGCCGCCCACGCCGGGGCGCGCTCCGCCAGACGCTTGAGCGCCGAGTTCAGTTCCTCCAGCTGTTGCAGCCATTCGTCACTGCCCACGCCGTAGCGGTGGCCCGCCGCGTCAATCTCGCCCCAGTACAGGTACACGGTGGTCGGGGTGCGGCTAGAGAGCGCTTCCAGGGCGTAGGTGACGCGGGCGTTATAGCCGACGGCGTCCACGAAGTCGCCGCCGCGCAACGCCGCCTCCGTCAGGCCAGTACCGCGGTACTTACCTAGCGAAATGGTGAGCACGCGGCGGTTCGTATGGTGGCGTTCCAGCACGGTCGGCAACGGCTGCCAGGCGTGCGGGTCCACCGACTGGTCCCAACCGGACAGGTGGTTCATGACCGAGCCCGCTCCCCCGTTACCTGCCGGGTTGCGCACCTCGTAACCAGCGATGCCGTGCGCGCCCGGTGCCGTGCCGGTACCCAGCGAGGTCAGGGAGGCGGCGGTCGTGGTGGGGAACGCGGCGTCCAGCGGGCCCAGGTTCAGGGTCTTACGCAGGGCGGGCGCGTAGCCGCCGTAGCTGTTAATGAGCTGCTCGCCCAGACCGTCCACCATGACCACGCAGGCGTGACGGAAAGACGCCGGGTCAACGTCCTGCTCCGCGAGGCGACCGGCAAGGTTCAGCGGGTCGGCAGCAGAGTTAAACGCCGGGTCGGCGTCCAGGGCGTGCTCGGGGCGTGCCAGGCTTCGCTGAGCCACCAGAGAGGAGGCGGACTCCAGCACATCGGCGATGCTATTGCTACCGTAGGCGGGCGCGGGGGGCAACGGCGCGCCCAGAACATCGTGCAGAGTGGGCTGTTCGGCGCGGGACGGGGCCGTCATAGGTTCCTCTCGGGTCTCTCTCGGGGTGTTTATCGGCGGGTGGCGTACATGCGGGCACGGTGCAGAGCACGCGCAAACTGCTGCGCACGCTGAACCGACTCCGGGCCGTCAGCGGTCGCAGAAACACGCACCGCAATGTCCTCGCGGCGCGCATCGCCGGTGAAGCCGTGGTCGGCATTGCACTGCGGATCCTGGCAGCCGGCAGGAGCCAGTTCCATGTGCAGCGAACCGGTCCAGGCAATCTGGAAGGAAATCTCAGTCGGGGCGGTGCTACCGGCGTTGTACGCCTGCGGCTGGCTAAAACCGTAGCTGATGGTGACCGCGTTCAGGGCGTTCAGGTGCACCGCCTCCACGCTCACATGCGCCACGGTACCCTGCGCGTCACCCTCAAGGTGCTGGTCGTCCAGGTGCGCAAAGATGACGTGCTCACCGCAGAGCACCATCACGGTGATGTGACGGTGAAAATCATCGCGTGAGAAGTGGGTTTCATGCTGTACGAAGTGTGCGTCCGGGTTCATGCCCGCCAACGCGTCATCCACCACTTCCAGCACGAGGTCGGGGTAGAAACCGGCATGCTTAATGTCTGCGACCAGTTGCTCGCGTTCGGGGGTGGTGGCGTACATCGTACCTCTTTCGTGCGGTGCCCTCATGAGGCGACGTCGGTCGGCGCACACGATGAAGGCGGTTAGGTATTACTCCCCTCTACCTTAGAGGGTTCTAGCCGGGCTGTGCTACTTGACCACGCTAATGCATGCGCATATGACGGCGTGCGCTCCCCCGGTACGCTTCGGTTGATACCCCGCAACCGGCTTGGCGCACCCCACAGATGACGCTGACCCGCCAGCCCGTCTGACCCGCTCCCACCCGCTAAAATAGGAGGAGCGAAAACACACCGACACGAGGAGATATATGGCTCGCCGATCCAAATCCGCCGTCAGCGACTACCCGGTGGATGTGGTAGAGAATATCGTCGACATCGACGTATCCGCCGAGATGGAATCCAGCTTCCTGGAATACTCCTACTCGGTGATTTATTCGCGCGCCCTCCCCGACGCCCGCGACGGCCTCAAGCCCGTACAGCGCCGCATCCTCTACATGATGCAGCAGATGGGTCTGCGCCCCGACAAGGGCCACGTCAAGAGCGCCCGCGTGACCGGCGAGGTCATGGGTAAGCTCCACCCGCACGGCGACGCCGCCATCTACGACGCCATGGTACGCCTCGCCCAGCCCTTCGCGCTGCGCCTGCCCCTCGTTGACGGTCACGGTAACTTCGGCTCCCTCGACGACGGCCCGGCAGCCGCCCGATACACCGAAGCACGCATGGCACCCGCCGCGCAGGCGCTCACCGCGGACCTCGAAGAAGACGTGGTTGACTTCGTACCGAACTACGACAACCAGTTCATGCAGCCCTCCGTGCTGCCCGCAGCGTTCCCGAACCTGCTCGTCAACGGCACCACCGGCATCGCGGTCGGCATGGCAACCAACATGGCACCGCACAACCTGCGCGAGGTCATCGCCGGTACCCGCTACCTCATCGCCCACCCCGAGGCGACCCTCAAAGACATCATGAAGTTCATTCCCGGCCCCGATCTGCCCACCGGCGGCACCATCGTGGGCCTGAGCGGAATCCGTGACGCCTACGAAACCGGCCGCGGCACCTTCAAGACCCGCGCGAAGGTCTCCATCGAGCAGGTCAGCCCCCGCAAGCAGGGCATTGTCGTCACCGAACTGCCGTACATGGTCGGCCCCGAAAAGGTCATCGAAAAGATCAAAGACGGCGTCAACTCCAAGAAGCTCACCGGCATCTCCGACGTGGTCGACCTGACCGACCGCACCAACGGTCTGCGTCTCGTCATCGAAATCAAGAACGGCTTCAACCCCGAGGCGGTGCTCGCCGCCCTCTACAAGCACACCCCGCTCGAGGATTCCTTCGGCATTAACAACGTGGCGCTCGTGGACGGTCAGCCGCAGACCCTCGGCCTGCTCGACCTGATGCGCGTGTACATTGACCACCGCCTGAACGTGGTCCGCCGCCGCACCGAATTCCGCCTGTGCAAGCGCACCGACCGCCTGCACCTGGTGGAAGGCCTGCTCGTGGCGATTCTCGACATTGACGAGGTCATCCAGATCATTCGTGAATCTGATGAGACCGCCCAGGCACGCGAAAAGCTGAAGGCCGTCTTCGACCTGACCGACACCCAGGCGAACCACATTCTGGAGTTGCGTCTGCGCCAGCTCACCAAGTACTCCCGCCTGGAACTCGAAGCAGAACGCGACACCCTGCAACAGGAAATCGCGGAATTGCAGCGTATCCTCGGCTCCGATGCGGCACTGCGCGAACTGGTCTCCGAAGAGCTCGCAGAGGTAGCCGAACGCTACAGCACCGACCGCCGCACCCAGCTCAAATCCAAGGACGAGATGCAGGTCGCCATTGAGGCAGTTACCGCGCAGTCCAAGGCGAAGAAGAGCCTGGGCCTCGCCCTCGAAATCGCGGACGAGCCCTGTTGGGTGCTGCTCTCCGCCTCCGGCATGATGGGACGAACCCCCGGCAAGCCCATCCGCGAGGCGCTCGTGGATCCCGGCAAGCGTTTCAAGCACGACGTGTTCACCTCGATTGTGCCGACCACCGCGCGCGGCGAGATCGGTGCCGTGACCTCCGCAGGACGCATGGTGCGTCTGTCCGTCATGGACATTGCGGTGCTGGACGAGAACGGCGGCACCCCCTCCATGGCCTCGGCGGTGAAGGCAACCGAGTTGGTTCAGCTCGCCAAGGGTGAGAAGCTGGTCGCCCTCGTACCGCTGAACACGGTGCTGGCGTTGGCAACCGCGGGCGGCGTGATTAAGCGCCTCAACCCGGATTACCCGCTGAACCAGACCGAGTGGGACATCATGAAGCTCAAGGACGGCGACGAAATCGTAGCCGCCGCCCCCTGCCCCACCGACGATATGATTCTTACCTTCGTCACCCGCGACGCGAAGCTACTGACCTTCGACGCGGCAAAGGTCCGCCCGCAGGGACGCACCGGCGGCGGTATCGCAGGCATCAAGCTTGCCGACGGCGACCGCCTCATCGCCCTGGGTGTGACCGCACCCGGCGACGCGGCGGAGGTCGTGACCGTCACCAACGGCAAGGACGGCCTGGCGAGCGCCAAGGTCACCGCCCTGAGCGAGTACCCGCAGAAGGGCCGCGCGACCGGCGGTGTGCGTGCGCACCGTTTCCTCACCGGTGAGAGCCAGCTGGCTCTGGCGTGGGTGGGCGTGGGCCCGGCGAAGGCGGCGTCTTCCGGCGGTGTGGCTCGTTCCCTGCCGACCGAGCACGGTGCCCGTGACGGTTCCGGTGTGATGCTCACTCAGAGCATCGGCATTGTGGGCCCGAACTATGCGGCTGTTTCTGCTGCGATGGCGGTGAGCCCGGAGGGTGAAAAGCTCTTCTAGGCGTGCCGTTCACGGCCTTTCGACCGTAGTAGGTTGTTAACGAAGCCGGGGGTGAAGCCCCGCAAATATAACGCGCAGAAAGGCCCCTGTACATGATGTACAGGGGCCTTTCTGTATGCGCAATCCGCACCGTGGTGCCTGCGTCAGAGGCGTTTAGAGGCGAACCACCTCATCGCAGCGGGCAATATCCTCAGGACGGTGCGACACCAAAACCGTAGCTACGGAGCTGGAGCGGGTCGCCGCATCCAAGTCAGCCATCAGCGCGCGGGCAGATTCAGCGTCCAGGTGCGCGGTCGGCTCATCCAGCAGCAGCACCGGCGAGTTCACCAGCAGGGCACGAGCCACCGCCAGACGCTGACGCTGACCGCCCGACAAGAAGGAACCGCCAGCACCCACCGGGGTGCGCAGGCCCTGAGGCAGAGCGTCAAACCACTCGCCCAGACCCACACGGCGCAGAACCTCAATCAGCTCTTCCTCGCTCGGGCGATCCGAACGGTCACGAGCCAGCATCAGGTTACCCTCAAGGGTCGACTCGAAAATATGAGCCGCCTGCGGGCACCACGCCGCGTAGCCGCGCAGCTGCTCACCCTCCAGGACCTCACCGGAAGCCAGCACGCGGCCGGATTCCAGCGGCAAGAAGCCCAGAACGGTGGCAAGCACCGTAGACTTACCGGAACCGGAGGGGCCGGTCACCGCAGTCCAGGAGCCCGCGCGGGCGTTCATGTTCAGGTCGGTGAAGACCGGGTGATCCATGCCGGGCCAGCGGGCGGCAGCGTCCTGCAGGCTCAGTGCCGGGGCGGGGTCGGGGTTGGGGTCGGTGACCTTCACGCCGAGTTCCTGCGGGGTTCCGCAGCTGACCAGGGTGGGTTCGCCGGGCTTCGGCGGGCGCACAGAGCCAGACTTAGCATCAGCCGCAGATTCGGGGCGATCAAAGCGGTGGGCACGCTGACGGTCAGCTTCCAGCAGCTCCTCCATCTCGGCCTCCGCGCGGGCACGCAGACGCTCAACACGACGCGGCAGAACGTGGGTGTCCACCTCAGCCTCGGTCGGTACGGAGCGCTTCAGGGTCGAGACGGCAACAATGCCCTCCAGGGATACGTCGCGCACGCTCGGAGCAATCGTCGCGAGCAGGCGGCTGAATGCGGGCCAGGAGCGGACCGCCTCAACATGGCCCAGAGAGCTTTCCAGCATGCCGGTGCACAGCAACACCACAATCGCCGCTTCGGGGGCACGCACGGTGCCGTCAACAGCCAGCGGATACGCAATGACTGCGCTCGCCAGAGCCGCACCGAACCAGCTCAGGGTCACGAGGGTACGACCCACACCCTGAGCGGTCGAGCCCTTCTGCAGGGCGGACAGGTTCTCGGCGTCCAGGGCGCCGTTAGCCTTCTCAGCGGTGGTTGCCACGCCGTTAGCGCGCAGATCCTCAGCCGCCGAAAGCATGCCGGTACCCAGGCGCAGCATCTGCGCGGTGGAGCGGCGAGCCAGCGCCTCCGCACGGGCATCGGCGCGCAGCACAATCCACGGAGCCACAAAAGTGCTGACCAGCACGGCAAGTAGGACCGGAATCAGAGCCTGCGGCAGGATGCACGCGGTCGTAATCAGCGCTGCGGTCATGACCAGCAGGTGCGCAGCCGGCGGGATAATAACGCGCGGCACGCCGTCACGCAGCTCATCAATACCACCCACGAGGCGTTCGAGCAGCGCGTCACCACGCAGCAGGGCACGCACGCTGCTCACGCTCTGCCATGCGCCAACCCAGGCGCGCAGACGCAGAATATTTGCGGCGGCAAGAACCTTCGAGTGGGTCATCAGACGCTCAGCGTAGCGGGCGCAGGCACGACCCAGACCGAAGAAACGCACGCCCACAATGGCGACCATCAGGTACATCATTGCCGGGCCCTCAGCGGCGCGAACAATCAGCCAGCCGGACAGCGCGGTCAGTGCCGCAGCCATCAGGGACGTAATCGCAGCCATAATCACCGGGCCGGTTGCGGCGCGAACACCGATACCGGTCAGTTCCTTCAGGGTGCGCAGGCTAGCGAACAGGCCGGCAGGCTCGGCTTCCTCGGCCTCGGCAGTTGCGGAGGCGCCCGCCGGGGCGGTGCTTTCAGCCTCGTACTCTTCCCGATCCTTGAGCAGGTGCGCGGGGGCTTGCGCGGGAACGGCAACGCGGGCGGTATTCGCCTCGGCGGTCCAGGTGTAGCCCCGAGCGGTCTGCACGGCACGAACGAGGGTGTCGCAGCCAGCGGCAAGCTCCTGCTCGTGGGTCACAATCAGCACGGTTGCGCTAAGTTCCGCCAGGCGGTGCAGGGCGCGGGTCACCAGGTATGCCGAGTAGGCGTCCAGGTGCGCGGTCGGCTCATCCACCAGGACGGTCAGCACGGTCTGCTCACCGCCGGCACGGTAGATAGCCTCGGCACGAGCCAGGGTGCGCGCCACGGCGAGGCGGCGCGCCTGACCTGCGCTGAGAGCGCCGGGCTCAAGCGCGGTGAGCTTCTCCATGCCCAGCTGAGCCAGCGGGCCAACCAGCAGCGCGGACTCGGCATCGGTGACGGACAGCTTCTTAGAGTCCATCGCTTCACCGAGTAGAGTAGCTGCACGCTCACGCTCCGCCTCGGTGGCGCTGAGCGCATAGAGAGCCATCTCGGTCTGCACGGTGGGTGCGGTGAAGACCGGCGACTGCGGAATGACCTGAGCGGTTCCCAAACCACGCACGCTACCGGTCACGTGCACGGGCTCCTCCGAGCCGGTGGGCACCAGACCCTCACGCACGGCACCGGAGAACACGTTCAGCAGGGTGGACTTACCGCAACCGGACTCACCCATCACGCCGATCACCGCACCGCGCTCACCCTGGGCAGTAGTAACGCGACGGTCCAGATTCAGGGACAGGTTAGTCAGCACGGCAGGACGTGCCGGGTAGCTCACCGACAGGTCCTCGACAGCGATGGTGGAAGGCTGAGCCTCTTCACTCTCAGGTGCAAGGCTGTCCGCAGCGGCGGCGGGCAGGGGCGCATCAATAATCTTCTGGGCGCTACGCAGGGCGGCAACGCCGTCCTCCGACTGGTGGTAGGCGGCACCCACATCACGCAGCGGCTGGTAGCATTCGGGAGCCAGCAGCAGCACAAGAATTGCGGTGTCCAGGCCCAGGGTGCCGTTGACCAGGCGCACACCAATCAGCACAGCAATCAGCGCCACCGAAATAGTGGTGATGAGCTCCAGCGCCAGCGAAGACATGAAGGCGCTACGCAGGGTCTGCATGGTGCGTTCGCGGTAACGCTGGCCGAGCGCGTTCATGGCGCGGGTCTGTGCACGCTCACGGCCCAGACCGATAATGACGGGCAGGCCGCGCACCAGCTCCAGAATATGGTCGGAGAGGCGGTGCAGTTCAGCCTGAGCTTCTGCGGTTTCGTCGCGGGTGTTCTTACCAATCAGGATCATGAACACCGGAATGAGCGGCAGGGTGCACGCCAGCACCATTGCGCTCATCCAGTCCAGGGACGCCACAACGACCCAGAGCATGAACGGCACAACCGCGGTGGAGACGAACGCGGTCAGCGTCTTGGTGTAGTAGTCATCCAGGGCGTTCAGGCCGCGAGAAAGCAGCACAGCGGTCGCGCCGGTACCTTCGGGGGTGTCTGCACCACCGGTGGCGAGCACACGCTTGAGTAGCGAGGAACGAATCTGAGACTTCGCCCCGGAGGCGGCACGCTGCGCGCTCACAGCCAGCAGGTAGTCGGTACCCGAGCGGACGAGCAGGGCAATGACGGCGACCGCAATCAGGCCGGGGGTAATGGTGTCTGCGTCCCCGAAGAGCCCGCCGAGGCCGAGCAGCCAGCCGCCGTGCGCCTCCAGCTGCGCCTGCGCGGAGCCGGAGAACTCAATGTAGGCGCGGTACACGTCCGGGGCGCTGGTCTCTTTGAGACGCGCGTGCTCGGCAGCAACAGCGGCGAAACCGGCGTGTGCCGCCCGGGCAATAATCACAGCCAGGGCGGCGCTGAAAAGCACCGTCGCGAGGGTGTGCACGGCGGTGATGACGCCGAACGTGCTGAGGGTTTTACGGGCGTCAGGGCCCAGGGGCGGGCGACGGTCAGCGCGGTCGTTGCGCTTTCCTTCGGTCACCCCTGGCGCCTCGGTATTCTGATGTTTGTCAGCATGACGCGGTGTGTGCGTTCGACTCACGTGTTGTCCTTAGTCTTCTGCTGTTTTTACCTCCCATTAGTTTAAGGCTTGGGCTATCTAATACCTATTTGACCAGTCAGGTTTCAGCTAATTGGCTGGTTCCCCAGCATCATCTCTAGCCGCGCATCGCGTCGGCGGGGCTCTTGCGGGACGCCACCCACGCCGGGTACGCCGAAGACACCAGACCGGTGAGGGCGCCGACCCCCACGCCGAGCACCACGAATCCCGGGGAGAGAACCGCCTGCCAGCCCTGCACGAGCGAAAGGATGATGGTCGCAATCATGCCGGAGCAGGCGCCAATGGAGCCGCCGAGCACACCGAGCATGACGCCCTCCATGAGGAAGATGCGGGCAATCAGCCATTTACTCGATCCGATGGCGCGGCGCAGCGCAATTTCTGCGGTGCGTGATTGCACGGACAGGTACATGGCGGTTGCCGCCGAGAGGGAGGCGAGCACCAGCAAAATTCCGGAGAGCACACCCACGTACAGACCCAGATCCGAGGCAATGGACGCGCGTAGGCTCTGCAGGTCGGAGGGGGTTTCCACGTTGATTTGGCTGGGTTCAGCGGGTTTGAGGGCCAGCGGAATGGCCTTGGCGACCGCCTTGCCGTAGCCTCGTTCGGTTTCGGCAATGTAGGTCACCTGGCCGCGTCCGGTGCGCTGAAGTGTGCCCGGCGAGACAATGACCGAGTTCCTGAATTCGTAGCCGCTATTGCCGGGGTCAAAGAGGCCGATGACCGGCATCAGCTGACCGTCCACCCAGATGCTCACGCCGGGTGCCACCTGCGGCAGCCCGCCGAGTTTAATGCCGTACTCGACGGTGGGTAGCTCGCCGGGTCTGGGCTCGGTTGTGGCGTTATCTGCCGCCTTATCTTCGGGAATAATGCCGAGGGCGCGGGCAGCAGAAACCGACACGATAGCGCCCGAGAGCTGCTCGGAGCGCTCACGGTCGGCAACGTTCTCCTGGGTGAGGGTCGAGTTCATCTGTTCGAGCGCACGCAGAGTTTCGGGGTTCATGCGGGCACCGATTTGCTCGAGCCTGGTCTTCGAGGTGGAGCTGAGGCCAATCGCCGTTTTGGGTTCATCCTCGTAGGGGCTGAACCGGGTGATTCGCACGTCGGCGGGTGCCACACTGCTGACGAATCCGGTGTTCTTCACGTAGTCCAGCGCGCTAATGCGGTCGGCTACATTCTGTGCGGATTCGCCCTGCCGGTAGGTTCCGAGCATGTTCTGGTCATTGTCCCGGTCGCTGATGTAGAGCGTGGATTGTTCGGAGCCGAGCAGGCGCTGATTCACCTGGTAGCTGGCGGATTCGCTCATGCCGGAGGCGCTGATGAGTCCGCCCACGCCCAGCGCGAAGGACAGGCCCAGCAGCAGGGTGCGCAGCGGTCGTGAGGTGAGCGCGGAAATTGCCTCGATGCTGTCGTCGGTGAGGAAGCTTCCGCGGCGGTGCGTAGCGGGCTTCTCCCCCGGCGCGAAGGTGACGGGGGCACCTACCGGGGCTTCCGTCGGGGTGTCCGTTGCAGCCGACACAACCTCAGTGAGCGGCACCGTAGCCGAATCGGCACGGCTCTGCTCGTGTAGCCGCCCATCCTCAATGCGAATCACGCGGCGGGCGGCGGCGGCAACCTCCGGGTCGTGGGTAATCACCAGCACGGTGCAGCCGGTCGCGTTAATGCGCTGCAGAATCTCAATGACCTTGGCGCTATTGTGGCTGTCCAGGTTGCCGGTGGGCTCGTCGGCAAGAATCAGCGGCGGGCGCGTGGCGAGGGCGCGGGCAATGGCGCAACGCTGCTTTTCGCCGCCGGACAGGTACCGGGCGCGAATGCTGGCACGGTCGCTCAACCCCAGAAATTCTAGGGTTTCTTCGGTGCGTTGCAGGCGCTCGCTGTAGGGCACGCCCTGCACGCGCAGGCCCATGGAGGCGTTGGTCGTGCTGGTTTCGTCCAGCAGCATGTTTGAGGATTGGAAGATGAAGCCGAGGTGGTCTCGGCGCATTTCGTCGCGTTCTCTGTCGCTGAGTCCTTCCGTGTTTTTGCCGAAGAGGCTGTACGTTCCGCTGGTGGGAGTGTCGAGCAGGCCAATGGCGTTGAGCAGGGTGGATTTACCGGATCCGGAGGGGCCGATGATGGCGAGGAATTCGCCGCGTTCGACCACCAGGTCGAGACGATCGAGGACGGGTCGGTCGCTCCCCTCAAAGATACGGGTAATGCCGCGCATTTCGATGGCGGGCGCGGTACCGAGCCCGGCGGCAGGTGTAGCGGCGGACGCTACGTTGGGCGCAACTGTAGGCGCACGTCCCGGGCTTGCGTCTGGGGTTCTCTTACTGCGGCTCATGAGACAAGCACCTTCTGTCCCGTGCTGAGGTTCGCGTTGATGGCGGCGTATCCGCCGGCGGTGCGTAGAACCTCAACGTTGACTCGTTCGGTAGCGGGCGCATCCTTGCTGGTCGAGGTGGAGCTTCCGCCCTTTTCAACCAGCACGTAGGTGCCCTGGGAATCCTGGCGTACCGCGGTGGTCGGCACGGCGAGGGTGGTTGAGGTGTTGCCCTTGCTGGTGATGGAGGCGCTTTGACCCGGCGTGAGCTTGCTCGGGTCGTCGGCGCTGAATCGCACGCTCTTCGCCGCGCCCTTGGAGGGGTCGTTCTGCAGTTCACCGATGCTGGTGATGGTACCTTCCACGCTGCCGGTGGAAGTGCGCAGGCTAACGCGGTCGCCGACCTTGAGCTTATTGGCAACGGAGAGCTCAACGCTGGATTCCACGTAGGGTTCGCTGGTTTCTACACTCGCGATGGGGTTGCCGTCGCTGATGAGCTGGCCGACCGCCGCAACTGCGGTGACGGTGTGGCTACCGCCGGGCAGAATCGCGTAGTTGTTGCGGGCAATGCTGGTGAGCCCTTCGCTGGGCACGCCGGTCAGGTGCGCGCGGTGCAGGCGCGTGACGGCGTCGAGGGTGTCTTCGGTGACGGTACCGCTCTGAGCGGTGGCGTACCCGGCGGAGTTCAGTGCCTTCTGGAAGGCGAGCACGTCGTCGCCGTTATCGCCCAGGTTGAGGTCGCGGTACAGCGGCAGCGGCCCTTCCAGCACGAAGACGGGATCGGCGCCAATAATGCCGATGAAGTCACCGGCCTTGAGCACGTTACCGGGCTTCTGGTTCTGGTAGACGAGCACCGGCTCACCGTTGGTGCGCGCGCTAATCGGGGCGGTCTCCCCAGCCTTGGTGGTTCCGGCAATGGCGAGGCCCTCGCTGACGGTTCGTTCTTCAACCTTCGCCCAGACCGGAATCACGGTTTTCGCCTGCACGGTCGGGTCGGGGCCCGTGGCGGCGTAGCGGGTGCCCAGGTAGAAGGACAGCATGAGCGAGCCGATGGCGAGAATAGCCAGCAGCAGGAGCACGCGGGGTCGGGCGATGCGTTCGCTGAAGCGGTGCCCGCTGTTTTGGTTTTTCGTGTGAGTGGTCATGGCGGTGTCTTTCTAAACTGTTTTTGCGCTGTCTTTTAGCGCCCCGGTTTACTGGTGCTCCAGAACGTACTGCTTGAACTTCTCGTCACGCTCACGTTCTGCCTTGCGGTCCTGTTCAAGCTGCGACTGGTACTTGCGGATGAGCGGCATCTGGTACTGGGCTTCCAAGTCGTAGAGCTGCTTGCTCATGCCGACCTGCTGGTTACATTCGGCCTGGATGGTGGCGATGCGAATTTCCTCTTCGGAGGCGGGCTCGTTGTAACCGCCGTTCTTGCTCTGCTGCTCATTCAGCGGGCTTTCCTCGGCGACATAGCCTGCCTTAATGGGGGTGAGCCCCCGGTTTGAGACGCATTGCTTCCACTTCTCTTCGAGCTCGCGGTGCAGTTTGCTACCGTAAACGGCGTTGGTTGCGTCGGTGGAGATACGACTGTATGTGGACTGCACGTCATTCTCGGGCCTCTTACCTTCGGGAACCGCGGCCTCCAGGGTCTCGCGGGCCTTGTCATGACATTCGGCGCGAAGTTGCTCCTCGGGGCTCAAGCTCTCCGGTGAGCTAAAGGAGATGGGGGCGGCGTTGGGGTCTCGCTTCTGGAATCCGTACTTCTTGGCGTATTCGACGTTCCAGGGGCCGTACTTTCGGCCAAAATCGCCACGCGGCGCGCTCTCAGAGTCGGGAGCCTGGATGGTGTAGTTCTGCCCGTGTTCGGCGTAGCACTGCTTCTTGGCAATCTGATAGGCCGTGTATTCGTAATGAGTGCCCCCCTCGTAGTAGACGTAATCGTCCAGGGGCATCTTCACGATGTCCTGTTCCGCGTCGAAGATGGCGTGGACGCTTTCGTCACGTTCCAGCGGCGGGTTGAAGAGCGAGCATGCGCTCAGCGGGAGCACGCCGATGCAGAGCAGGGCGCCCGTGGCGAGCAGGCGGCGGCGCGTGCCGGTACGAGGGCTAGTTCCGGTGCGAGGGGCGGATGCGGTGGAGCTACGGTTGAGGGACTTCATCGTCAAACTCCTTATCGTGAGAGTGAGTTGTACACCACATTACACCTTTTACTCCCTGTCGCGCGCGAATTTCGGGGGGGTGTGCACCAAAAATTTTTGCGCACCCACTCGCCTGCCGCGAGCTGCATCCTCTGCGGGCATAGTCTCCAGCAAGAATAGCCCTCTGTGTGCATAGTCCACTGTGTGCATAGAAAAATCCCCCGAACTTCTCAGAAGAGAAATTCGGGGGATTCTTCAATCAGCTACATGCTACTTGGTCGGCAGTTCAGCCAGTTCGGTAGCGTCGTGAGCCTCGGGGATGTGATCCACGTGCAGACGCTTACGGAAGACCCAGTAGGTCCAAGCCTGGTAGACGAACACGACCGGCAGACCAAGGCAGGTCACGAAGGTCATAACGCCCAGGGTGTACTCGGAGCTGGATGCGTTCGCAATGGTGAGCGAGTATGCCGGGTCCAGGGTGGAGGGCAGAACGTTCGGGAACATTGCGGTGAAGATTGCCAGAGCGCCGAATGCGACGAACGCGGACAGACCTGCAAAAGCGCGACCCTCACGGCCACCCTTTGCGGAGATCCAAGCAATCAGAACAGCAACCACAGCCAGGATGGTGCACAGCCAGGAGATGCCGTTACCGGTGGTGAAGTCCAGAGTCAGAACCCATGCAACGATCGGCAGCAGCAGGACAGGAGCCCAGCGTACCAGAGTGTTGCGGGCACGGTCGCGGATGTCACCGTCGGTCTTCAGAGCGATGAAGGCAAGACCCTGAACCAGGGCGAAGCCAACGAAGCCCAGACCACCGAGCAGAACCGGCAGGGAGACCCATGCGAAGGCGCCACCAACGCGGTCACCGTTCTCGTTGATGGGCAGACCCATGGAGGTCAGACCCAGCAGAGCACCGACGAGCAGTGCGATGAAGAAGGAAGAAACAGACAGAGCGATGTTCCAGTTACGGATCCACTTCTCGTCGTTCTTCTTACCGCGGTATTCAATGGCGACCACGCGCAGAATCAGGAAGACCAGCGCGAGGGTCAAGGGGATGTACAGAGCCGAGAAGAGGGCTGCGTACCAGATGGGGAATGCAGCGAACAGAGCTGCACCACCGGTCACAAGCCACACCTCGTTACCGTCCCAGACGGGGCCGATGATGTTCAGTAGCAGACGACGTTCCTTCTCGTTCTTGGTGAACTTGGAACCCATCAGCATACCGACGCCCAGGTCGAAACCATCCAGGATCAGGTACATGATGAAGAAGACACCAATGGCAGCAAACCAGAGGGTGGGCAGGCCAGGCTGACCGGCAAAGATATTGAAATCAAAGTTCATGGTGAATCAATCCTTACCCGCCTAGTAGGCGAACTCCAGCACATCGCGCTTGGACTTGTCGTTGGACTCGTCCTCGTGGTGCGACTGAACCAGCTCGGGCATTGCTGCCACCACACCGGCCTTGACGTACTTGATGAGCAGGTAAACCTCAACCACCATCAGCACACCGTAGAGCAGACCCAGGGTGAGCAGGGAGAAGAGGATTTCTTCACCGGAAACACCCGGGGAGATAGCTGCTGCAGTGAACAGGTGAATCGAGGGGTCACCCTGAAGGTTCGGAGCCACAACGAAGGGCTGGCGGCCCATTTCGGTGAAGATCCAGCCGAGGGAGATAGCGAAGAAGGGAGCCAGGATGGACCAGACTGCAACGTTCTTGAGCAGCTTGGACTCGGGGACGGTGCCCACGCCCTTCTTACGGGTTACCCACAGCGCGTAGAGATAGAAGGGCAGTACGACCGCACCCAGACCAATCATGCCGCGGAAGCCCCAGTAGGAGACCTCGAGGGAGGGCAGGTAATCAATCTTCTGACCTGCACGCTCACCGTAGAGCGGGTTGTTGGGCAGGTTGGTGCCGAACTTAGCTTCGTACTCGGGCAGCAGGGTCTGAATACCCTTCACCGGGGTATCGAAGTTGTCGTGTGCCAGGAAGGACAGCACGCCGGGGACCTCGATGACGGTGTGGATCTTATCGCAGCTCTGAGCGCCGAGTTCACCGACGGTCAGAACGGAGAAGGCGGTGCCGTCGTGGCACGCAGCTTCTGCAGCAGCCATCTTGAGGGGCTGCTCGTGAATCATCATCTGTGCCTGCAGGTGACCGGATGCGCCGATGCCTGCGAACGCGAGGAGACCAACGACTGCACCCAGGCGCAGGGAGGTCAGCCAGACCTTGAAGTCAGTCTTGTCGCGTGCACCCTTGTCGGACTCACCAACAACGACCTTGCCGTCAACGACCTTGTCGATGCCGTCCTTGCGGCGACGCCACAGCTTGTACCATGCGATACCAACCAGGAAGCCACCTGCAACCTGGATAGCGGAGGTGATGACGTGAGTGAAGGTCACCCATGCGAGGGGGTTCAGCAGCACTGCGCCAATGTCGGTCATCTGGGGACGACCGTTCACCATTTCAGCACCAACGGGGTGCTGCATCCAGGAGTTTGCAGCCAGAATGAAGAATGCAGAAATCCAGGAGCCGAGAACTGCCATGAACAGCGAGAATGCGTGTACAGCGGGCTTGAGGCGGTCCCAACCGAAGATCCACAGACCGAGGAAGGTCGACTCAACGAAGAAGGCGAAGAGGCCTTCCATTGCCAGCGGAGCGCCGAAGACGTCGCCGACGAAGCGGGAGTATTCACTCCACGCCATGCCGAACTGGAATTCCTGAACCAGACCGGTGGCCACACCCATAGCGAAGTTAATGAGGTACAGCTTGCCCCAGAACTTCGTCATGCGCTTGTATTCGTCCTTCTTGGTACGAACGTAGCGAATGTACAGGTAGGTCACCACAAGGCCCAGACCCAGAGTCAGCGGAACCATGAAGAAGTGGTAGACGGTGGTAATACCGAACTGCCACCTACCAAAATCAAGGGGATCCATTGATAGGTCCTTACTATGTGTGTACTTAATGTGTGCTTGTGCCAGATTTCGGGTAGTCCCCCGCCAATGGGGGGGCATACGAGAGTTACTGACACAGTGTCTCTCATGCTTCTAAGGTACAGGGTTTTCCTGAGGAGCTGTGAGTATGCTGTGCATAGTATGGACGTTTATTGTTTGACGTTTCGATAAAGGTACATTGAACGTTATCCCTCGGCGTGCGGGTGGATTGAGGGACGAAACACGATGGTGCCTTACGGGGTTGAGAAGTAGTTTCGGAACCTCGGTGAAATATTGCAGTTTTTAATGTTTTCTGCAAAATTTTGGTGACAGATTCCGGGAATATGACAGGTGGTTCAAGTGGCACTCAAAGCTTAAATTTGCCCAATTTATACCAATTTTACTGAAACTTCCAAGAAATGGTGTGACTATTATCACCGAAAATTCATGGATTGTGACACGCCAGCCGCCACTGCCCCGCAAGGTACCGCACGCTACATATCGATGCTCTCAGCATCCAGCTGATGAGCACCCGCAATAATGAACTCCTTACGCGGAGCCACCTCAGAACCCATCAACAGAGAGAACGCACGCTCGGCAGCCTCCGCATCCTCAATGCGAATACGGCGCAACATGCGATGACGCGGATCCATCGTCGTCTCAGCCAGCTGGTCAGCGTCCATCTCACCCAGACCCTTATAGCGCTGAATGGGTTCCTTATACGACACACCCTGCTCCTGCAAAGAATCCAGAAGCTCGTGCAGCTGCTTCTCCGAGTAGGTGTACACCATCTCGTTCGGCTTGCCGCGGCGCACCACCTCCACGCGATGCAGAGGCGGAACCGCAGCGTACACGCGACCCGCCTCAATCAGCGGACGCATGTAACGGTAGAACAGGGTCAGCAGCAGGGTACGAATGTGGGCACCGTCCACGTCAGCATCGGTCATCATAATGACCTTGCCGTAGCGAGCAGAGTCCAGGTCAAAGGTACGACCCGAACCCGCACCGATCACCTGAATCAGCGCCGCGCACTCAGCATTCGCGAGCACATCAGTCACCGAAGCACGCTGAGTGTTCAGGATCTTACCGCGAATCGGTAGCAGAGCCTGATACGAGGAAGAACGCGCCAGACGCGCAGTACCCAGCGCCGAGTCACCCTCCACAATGAACAGCTCAGAATGCTCAACATTGGTCGAACGGCAATCCACCAGCTTGGTGGGCATGGACGAAGACTCCAGCGCGGTCTTACGGCGCTGAGTTTCCTTATGGATGCGCGCCGAGACGCGGGTCTTCATCTCAGAGACGACCTTCTCGCACAGAGCGGTCGCCTGAGCCTTCTCCGCACGGGCGGTCGACTCCAGGCGAGCCTTCAGGGCATCCCCCACGACCTTCGACACAATCTGGCGAACCGCAGGGGTACCCAGAATCTCCTTGGTCTGCCCCTCAAACTGCGGCTCAGCAAGACGCACGGTCAGCACGGCGGTTAGGCCGGCGAGCACGTCGTCCTTCTCAATCTTGTCGTTACCCACCTTGTACTTGCGGGTATTATCGGCAAGGTGCTTACGCATCACGCGCAGCAGGCCCTGCTCAAAACCGGTAGTGTGAGTACCGCCCTTGGGGGTGGCAATAATGTTCACAAAGCTACGGACCGTCGTCTCATAGCCAATACCCCAGCGCAACGCAACGTCCACTTCACAATCGCGCTCCACATCGGTCAGCTGCGAGCGGCCGTCCTCACCCAGCACGGGCACGGTCTCGGTAAAAGAGCCGCTGCCGCTAAAACGCCAGGTGTCGGTAATACGCTCATCGTGTGCCAAGAACTCGACGAACTCGCTAATGCCGCCGTCGTACTGGAAAACTTCCTCGTGGGGCTCCAACTCGCCGGGGGTGCCGGGCAGGCGGCGCTCATCGCGGATGCAAATACGCAGACCCGGAATGAGGAACGCGGTCTGGCGCGCACGAGCCGCCAGGTCCTCGTAGCTGAACTTGGCATCGGGGGTGAAAATCTGCGGGTCAGCCCAATAGCGCACGCGGGTGCCGGTCACGCCACGCTTAGCGCGGCCCACAACCTGCAGGGCGTCAGTGCCCTCGGTTGCGGGAGTGAACGGATCATCAGGCTTGGGGGTGCGACCGGACTCGAAGTGACCGGGAATGCCGTGACGGAAGGACATCTGGTAGGTCTTCGAACCGCGGTCCACCTGCACGTCCAGGCGGGAAGACAGCGCGTTCACCACGGAAGCGCCCACACCGTGCAAACCACCGGAGGCATTATAGGAGCCGCCGCCAAACTTACCGCCGGCGTGCAGCTTAGTGAATACGACCTCCACACCGGACAGGCCGGTGCGCGGCTCAATATCGGTGGGGATACCGCGGCCATCATCGCGCACCTCAACCGAACCGTCACGGTACAGGATGACCTGAATGGACTGACCGAAACCGGCGAGCGCCTCATCCACCGAGTTGTCGATAATCTCCCAGAGGCAGTGCATCAGGCCGCGGGAGTCGGTGGAGCCAATGTACATGCCCGGGCGTTTGCGTACAGCTTCCAGACCTTCCAGCACGGAGAGGTGACGGGCGGTGTAGTTCGAAGACGCCACGGGAATCCTTTCAGGTGAATATGTCTGCGGTGGTGAACGCGCGTCGCACGCCAGGCGGAGTGAAGGCCCGGCTCACGTGCTACTAGGCAGAACGGATGCGGGGCACGACGCGTGTCGTGCCCCGCAGAGCGTTCAACGTTCGGAACTCCATTCTAGCGTGGCTTGGGGAAAAGGGTGGTCAGGACGGTCACCGATGGTGCTGTGCCTGGTTCCCTCGTTCACCCCGCTAGTGTGCCTCACCCGTGGCACGCGAGGAGCTCTCGTGACGGTTCGTGACCATGATATTGGACTTGAAGTAGAACTCTTCGGGAAGCTCATTCGTGACCGGGCCGTGCGGGAATTCGCTGAGCTTCGGCACGAAGTACCAGTCCATCAGCTCACCGCTGCTCTGCTTGAGCACGCGGCGTTCCCTCATGGCGTGGTGCACCTTGCGGCGCAGGCGCGGGCTGTCTTTCAGGGTGCTGGTGAAAACCCACGGAGTCTCGTAGCCCTCGGTCATCATGCCGAAGGTGATACGCAGGTTGCCGTTCGTATCGGCGTCCATCGTGAAGTCGCCGTCTGCGATGTCGGTGAAGGCGAGCATCCAGCTGTGGCGGCGTTCGTAGCTTTCGCGAGTGGTCTGCAGCGCCGCAATGATGCGGTGGTCGACCAGCAGCTCCACCTTACGTTCGGTGATTTCGCCCAGACGAGCGTAGGAGCCGAAAGCGCGGTTCGCGCCGCTGCGGCGAGGCCACTTCGTCACCGCACCGTGCGGCACCTCCCCCGCAAAGGTGAAGGGGCCCGTAATGGTGCCGGGCAGACGCAGACGCTCAAACGGAGCCGTCGGCAGGAAGGTCGTCAGCAGCTGATCGGAGCTCACCGACTTACCCCAGCGCGCCATCTCAAAGATGGTCGGTTCGGGGCCCACCGGGTAGAGGCGCGGCATCTTGCGACCGAACTCGTCAAAGCCATCAATAAACTCACCGTTGGAGCTGTACCCGGGCATGGTCGCACCGAGCGGGCGAGTCCACGACCCCGAATACGGCTTGGTCAGGTGCGGGTTCTCCACCGGCAGGATGCTGGTGCGAGCGCCCAGGTAGGCGGGCATACGCGAGAGGTTACGCCATGCGAACTTCGCGGCAACCGCCTCGCGCCACCACATCGGGCGTTTGCCCGGGGTCTGCCCGCCCAGGCAGTGTATGAGCAGCCAGAATCCAGCCCAGCCGAGGCACCCTGCGGCAACCACCCAGAAAATAATCGTCAGCGCAGTGTGCAGGGTTCCGGTCGCCCAGATATTCGTGGCAATCAGAGCCATGAACGCCACCCACGCCGCCATGGCGTACGGGCCGAGCGTAATCATCGGGTCGACCACCTTCACGGCGGCAATGACGCGGCGGTTCAGTCCGCGCCACACGTAGGAGTACGCCCAGCATCCGGCGGCAAGGGCGAGTGCCATCAGCAGAAGAAGGATGAGCATCGGTGTGTCTCTTTCGCTGCAGGTTTTTCTACCGCGGTCGGTGACAGCAAGCATCGGGCAGATGACCCGCTGAAAGGCTTTTCAATAGCAAAACTCGCCTACCGAAGGTACCTTCAGCAGACGAGTTTCTTTGGTGTCACTAACCTTGAGGTAAAGCTTCTCACACTATTGTGCCTTTAATTGGTATCCCCGTGGGGGATTTTAGGGGGATGCGTGAAAAATTCGCACCCAACCCCGCGTTTTCACCCGACAGAGCGGCACAGTGAGACAGGCACAGCGAGTACGCTCTGGCGCCTCAGCAACGATTTTAGGAAGCCAGCGCCGCAGCAATCTGAGGAATCAGCGCCTCAAAAGCACGCGCACGGTGGCTAATCGAGTTCTTAATCTCGGCGGGAATCTCAGCGCACGACTTGCCAGCGTACTGACCCTCGTACAGGGCGTTCTCACCGTTCAGCTCCACGGGGCGCAGAATCGGGTCGTAACCGAAGCCGCCCTCCCCCGCCGGTGCAGTCAGCAGCTCGCCGGGCAGCTCGCCGTACTCGACCGCCTCAAAACCGTTCGGGGAGGCAACCGACGCCGCGCAGCAGAACTTCGCACCGCGGTGCTCGGCAGGAATATCGCTCAGCTGAGCCAGCAGCAGGTTCAGGTTCGCGCTGTCATCACCGTGGCTACCCGCCCAACGCGCCGAGAAAATACCGGGAGCGCCGTTGAGCACATCCACCGACAGACCGGAATCGTCAGCAATAGCGACCAGACCGGTTGCCTCGGCAACAGCGCGAGCCTTCAGCAGGGAGTTCTCAGCGAAGGTCACACCAGTCTCGGGAACATCGGGTGCGTTCACGCTGGAGGCGTCAACCACCTGGGTGTCAACATCCAGGCCGTCAATGCGTCCGCGCAGAATTTCGCGCAGTTCCTTGAGCTTACCCTTATTGTGGCTCGCCAGAACAATCTTTGCGTCTGCCATAGTTTCTCCTTGTCGACGGAACTAGTTACTGGAACCGGTTAGTGTGCCAGTGCTTCACGCTGAATCTGAGCCAGCTCTGCGGTGCCTTCCAGAGCCAGGTCGAGCAGGCTGTTGAGCTCGTCGCGGTCGAAGGGCGCGCCCTCTGCGGTGCCCTGAACCTCAACGAACTTGCCGCTGCCGGTGACGACCACGTTCATGTCGGTCTCTGCGCGCACATCCTCGGTGTAGGGCAGGTCCAGCATGGGGGTGCCGTCAATAATGCCCACCGAAATTGCGGACACCGAATCGATCAGCGGGTTCGCCTTAGCGGGCAGAATCTTCTGCTCCTTCGCCCAAGAAATAGCGTCAGCCAGCGCCACATACGCGCCGGTAATCGAAGCAGTACGGGTGCCGCCGTCAGCCTGCAGAACGTCACAGTCGAGCACGATGGTGTTCTCGCCCAGCTCATCCATGTTGATGACGGCGCGCAGGGAGCGACCAATCAGGCGAGAAATCTCGTGAGTGCGGCCACCCACACGACCCTTCAGCGACTCGCGAGAAGAACGGGTATTGGTGGCGCGCGGCAGCATCGCGTACTCGGCGGTCACCCAGCCCTTACCTTCGCCCTTGAGCCAGCGCGGCACGCCCTCGGTGAAGGATGCGGTGCACAGCACGCGGGTGTTGCCGAACTCGATGAGGGCGGAACCCTCAGCGTTGCGGGACCAGCCGCGGGTAATGGTGATGGGGCGCAGCTCGTTGAGGGCGCGGCCGTCTTCGCGGGTTGCAGTCATGGGTTCTCCTTGGGTCTGTCTGCGGGGTCTGTGTCTGTCTGTTGAATCTGTGTTAGCTGGCGCGAAAGGCGTGCACCGGGGTTGTTATACCTAGTCCAGCTCGTTTTACCCCAGTCTAGCTCGGGCTTCGCCTAATCTAGCTCTGGCTTAGGGAGCGCAATCGCGGTGTTCAGCGGCGGGTCAAGCACCTCCACCACGTTCAGGGTGGACGTGACCGGGTGAGCCTCCGTCGGGCGCGGGTAGATGCGGTAGCTTGCCGCCATTTCGGCAATGCCGACCGGGCCGGAGAAGGCACTACGCGCCTCCGCGTAGGCGATGTCCGGGTCGTTCCACACGGGCAGGTGGGTCAGCAGCAGGTTACGCACGCCAGCCTCCGTGGCTGCTTCGCCGGCACGTTTGCCGGTCAGGTGAATACCGCGCAGGGCGTCATCGCGACCCTCCTGGTACGCTGCCTCGCAGAGGAACAGGTCAGCGCCGCGCGCAGCCTTGACCAGGCCCTCGCACAGGTCGGTATCGCCCGAGTACGAGAACACGGTGTGACCCTCACGGTCGTTGCAGGTGATACGCAGGGCGTACGGATCCTTCGAGGGGTGAAGCACGCGGAACGGCTCCACGCGGAAGGGCCCGATCTGCACGGGCTCGCCCTCGGTCCAGGTGTGATATTCGAACTCGGTGCTCATGCCCGGATCCGGGTCCAGGCCGTGAGTCGCCGAAAGGTACTCGTTAATCGCGGCGGGACCGTACAGCGGAATGCGGTCCTTGGGCCAGCCGCGCGGATCCCACTTGACCGCCACGTGCAGACCGGACAGGTCGATGCAGTGGTCGGGGTGCAGGTGCGAAATCAGAATCGCGTCAATATCGCTCAGGTCGATATGGCGCTGGAGCATGCCGAGTGAGCCGTTGCCCATGTCCATGACGATGCGCCAGGTACGACCCGCGAAGTCCGTGGCGGTGAGCATATAGCAACTAGCCGGTGAGACGGGGCCGGGAAAGGAGCCCGTGCAACCGATAACGGTTAGACGCATGAGGTGTCGTCCTTAGGGGTGGTGCCGGAAAATTCGGTGCCCGCGGAGGTGTGTGCCGCCTCTGCAGAATCTGCCGATTCGTCGATATTGATGTTGCGGTGTGCCGCAAGCATTTCGGGGGTGAGCGCCGCCAGAGAGCCGGTCGGATAGCGTTCCGCCACGGAGCTGGTGTGGCGCACATTGGTGACCTCGGGGCCGAGGAAGCGGCGCGCCAGCTGCGAGAACGTCTCAGATTCGCCGGTGGCGAGGAATTCGTGGCGCGGGTTTTCCTCGGGGACCGGGCTTTCAATGGCGTGGTTGAGCAGTTCGCGGTACACGTCCTTCGCGGTCTCATCCGCGGAGGAAACCAGGGTGACATCCTCACCCATAATGTAGGAAATCACGCCGGCCAGCAGCGGGTAGTGGGTACAACCGAGCACCAGGGTGTCCACGCCTGCGTCCTTGAGCGGCTGCAGGTACTCGCGGGCGGTCTCCAACAGCTCGGGACCGGAGGTAATGCCCTTCTCCACGAACTCCACGAAGCGCGGGCACGCAACCGAGTGCACCTCAAGGTTCGGGGTAATCGCGAAAGTGTCCTCGTAGGCGCGAGAGGTGACGGTCGCCTCCGTCGCAATCACGCCGATCTTGCGGTTGCGGGTTGCGGCGAGCGCACGGCGGGCGGCGGGCTGAATCACCTCAATGACGGGAATGCCGTACTGGCGGGTGTAGCGTTCGCGGGCGTCGCGGAGCACCGCTGCGGAGGCGGTGTTGCAGGCGATGACGAGCATTTTCACGCCGGAGTCGACGAGTTCGTCCATGATGCGTAGCGCATTGGCGCGTACTTCTGCGATTTTGAGGGGGCCGTAGGGGCCGTGGGCGGTGTCGCCGACGTAGATGATGCGTTCGTGAGGCAGCTGGTCCATGATGGCGCGTGCCACGGTGAGTCCGCCGACTCCGGAATCGAAGACGCCGATGGGTGCCGCGGCGGTGGGGCCTACGGGCGCGGGGCTACCCCAGGGGGTGCGGGCACGGTAGGGATTGGTTGCGTCGATACTGTCACTCATGTTTCACCTACACTTCGTTATCGGTCGGGTACCACGTTCTATGCTAACTCGCTAAGGTTACCCATCTATTCCATAGAGCGGCTAGATGAGTCGAGAACCACCATTATGTGGTTGTATATGACAATAGTTTGAGAGGTAATTCGAAAAATTCGTTCTATTCTTGCTCGTTTGCCCCGCCAAAGTTTACCCCGCCAAATACTCCGCCGGGCATATCCTCTTCTTCGTCGTCCAGTCCGTCGAGCATGGCGAGCATGAGCGAGTCCTGAACCCAGGAGACGAAGTTGTACACCACAGCCATGTACTCTTCCTGGGTCTCAATCTTGGAAGGGTCGGTGAACGCCGCAATATCTTCTGCGGTGTCCTCGTCCACGATGTAGAGGCGGTTGGCGAGCACCAGGCGAATATCGCCGAGCGCGGCAGCCCAGGCGCGGGCGTGCTCCTCGTTCAGACGCAGGTCGCTGGACTCAATATCGAAGGCGAGCATGGCGAGGTTCGCGCGTTTGGTTTCTCGCAGGTCGCGTTCGGTGTAGCGGCGGTATTCGGTGGCGGCCTCGTCGTCACTACTTGCGGCGGGCAGCAGGCGTGCTACGGCACTGTCGGCGGGGACGGTGGGGTTTTCGGTGATGCCGACCAGCGCCTCCAGCGGGTCGACGGTGCCGCCGTCAGCGGTGGTGTCTGCCGGGCGCAGTAGCGCGCGCACGTCTTCGGCGAGTTCGCGGATTAGGTCCCGTTCGGCGGGTTCGAAGGAGGCGGTGTAGCCTCCGGGGGTGCGGCGGAAGGGTCGCGCCATTAGTTTTCTACTTTCTCGAAGGTTGCCAGCAGGCCCCAGGCGTGCATTGCCTGGGTGTGTTTTTCGGCGTCTTCGCGCGAGCCGGTGAAGACGATTGCTTTGCCGTTGTTGTGCACCTGCAGCATGAGCTCTTCGGCGCGGGCGCGGGAGTAGCCAAAGTGACTGCGGAAGACGTAGGACACGTAGGTCATGAGGTTGACGGGGTCGTTCCAGACGATGACTTTCCAGGGGGTGTCTGTGGCGAGGATGTTCTCCAGTGCGGTATCGAGGTCGGTATCCTCGAGGGTTCCGGTAGAGAGGGTCACGGCGGTAGTGTTCATTGGTTTCCTTTGCGGCCGGTTCCCTTTGATTATACGGGCGGGTATGTGTTGCCCCTGTGTTGCCGCTGTGTTCGTCCTGCGCCGCTGCGGTGGTTATACTGCGTTGTTCCCGCTCAGAGTGCTGGTAATTTGTCATACTACAGTACTTAGAGTCAAGAATACTTTATGTAGTGATTGACACGCCGCCCTAAGAGGAAAAATACCCTAATCCCCCACTACAATAAACATATGGCTACTACCTCTCTTCTCACCGACCACTACGAACTGACCATGCTCCAGGCGGCACTCGCCTCCGGCGCAGCCAACCGTAAGTGCACCTTCGAAGTCTTCACCCGCCGCCTGCCCGCAGGCCGCCGCTACGGCATCCTCGCAGGCACCGGCCGATTCCTCGAAGGCCTCGCAAACTTCCGCTTCAACGACGAAGAACTCTCCTTCCTCTCCTCCCGCAACATCGTCAACAAAGACACCCTCTCCTACCTCGAATCCTTCACCTTCAGCGGCAACATCCGCGGCTACGCAGAAGGCGAAGCATTCTTCCCCCACTCCCCCGTCCTGCAGGTCGAAGGCACCTTCGCCGAAGCGTGCGTCCTCGAAACCTACCTGCTGTCCATCCTGAACTTTGACTCCGCCGTGGCGAGCGCTGCCTCCCGCATGAGCGTAGCCGCAGGCAACCGCCCCTGCCTCGAAATGGGTTCTCGCCGCGCCCACGAACGCGCCGCCGTCTCCGCTGCACGCGCCGCCGTTATCGCAGGCTTCGCGGGCACCTCCAACCTGGAGGCTGGTCTGCGCTACGGCCTGCACACCATCGGTACCAGCGCCCACGCCTTCACCCTGCTGCACGACAGCGAACGTGAAGCATTCGAGGCGCAGCTGCGTTCCCTCGGTGCCCGCACCACCCTGCTCGTCGACACCTACAACGTGGACGAGGCGGTCCGCCTCGGCGTGGAACTTGCGGGCGAAGAGCTTGGCGGCGTGCGCCTGGACTCCGGCGACCTGGTCGCCACCGCGGCACGCGTGCGTGAACTGCTCGACTCGCTCGGCAACACTAACACCAAGATCACCGTCACCAGCGACCTGGACGAGTACGCTATCGCATCCCTCGCGGCAGCCCCCGTGGACTCCTACGGCGTGGGCACCAAGCTGGTCACCGGTTCCGGTGCGCCGACTTCCTCCATGGTGTACAAGGTTGTTGAGCGTGAGAACGCCGCCGGTGAAATGCAGCCGGTCGCTAAGGCGTCGGCTGGCAAGGCGTCCATCGGTGGCGCCAAGCGTGCGGCCCGACGCCTCAACGGCATGGGCATTGCGACCGCCGAGGTTCTGGGCACCCACGAGGATCCGAACCTGCTCGAAGACACCCGCCCGCTCATGGTGGACTTCGTCCGCGACGGCGAACTGCTCCCCGGATTCACCGGCGAGGAAGGCGTGCGCCGCGCAACCGCCCGCCACGCAGCATCCCTGGCTGAGCTTCCCGAAGCTGCCCGCCGCCTCTCGGAGGGTGAGCCGATCATTCCGACCGAGTTCATCTAAGCAGCCCTTCTGAGATACTGTTTTCACTCGGCGAATCAGAGTGAAAACTCATTCCTACTTGTAAAGGACAGACATGTCTAAGGCACTGATTATTGTTGACGTGCAGAACGATTTCTGCGCCGGCGGCACCCTCGCCACCGAGCGCGGTGCGGACGTTGCCGCTCTGATTAGCGAATACGTGGAGAACAACCACCACCGCTACGACGCGATTATCGCCACCCAGGACTGGCACATCGAGCCGGGTTCGCACTTCTCCGACACCCCCGACTACGTTGACTCCTGGCCGGTGCACTGCGTCGCCAAGAGCGAAGGCGCGCAGATTCACGAGAACCTGGACACCGACTACATTGAGGCGTACTTCCGTAAGGGCCGCTTCGAGGCAGCGTACTCGGGTTTTGAGGGTCTTCTGGCACCCGAGGATGAGGTCGCAACCGGCGAGCATGAGCCCGGCGTGGATGCGTCCGAGGACGGCCCGCAGACTCCCCTGTCGGAGTGGCTGGATGAGCGCGGTATCGAGTTCGTCGATATTGTCGGTATCGCCACCGATTATTGCGTGTCGGCAACCGCTCGCGATGCGGTCGATGCAGGCTACGAGACTCGCGTACTGCTTGACCTGACCGCACCCGTGCACGAGGACAAGCTCGACGACGTGGTTGCCGAGCTTGAAGATGAGGACGTTGAGGTGGTTGAGGTTCTCTAACCTCCGCTATCGCCTGAGGCGACTCGCCGCTTCAGGCGGGCGCTGAAGTGGCATGAGGTTTTCTTTCGTGAGGGTTGAGAGGGGCGAATAATTTACACCTTTGTACACTGAGTGCAATATTCATTTTCTAGAGTATAGACACCGAAAAACATTCTCAACTCACCACGCTATAACCTCACCCAACTCAACCTATGAGGGGCTGCCCAAGCCTCATACACCCGACATTTCCGGGCGAACAAAAGCCCCGCGAGCGCATACACGCTCGCGGGGCTTTTCTCTACGTTCTATCCGCGTTCTAGCGTCGACCCACGAACCAGTCCGACAGCTTATCGATACGCGCCTGAATCTGCTCTGCAGAAGCCTGCGCGACCGCCGGGCCGCCACAAATCTTACGCAGCTCATTATGAATCACGCCGTGCGGCTGACCCGAACGAATCGACCACGCCGCCACGTTCTTCGCCAACTTATTGCGCAGCGCCTTCAACTGGCGGTGATCCACCACCGAAGGTGCCGCAGTCGCCGGGCGGCGTGCCGCGTGTTCACGCTGATGCGCTCGCAACAGCGTACCGACCTGTTCGGCATCCAGCAGACCCGGAATACCCAAAAAGTCCTGCTCCTCCTCGCTACCCACGGCAAGGTTGCCGGAGGCGAACTCGGCGCCGTCGAACAGCACACCGTGGAAGGACGCTTCGGAGCCGAGCGCCTCGAACTTGCCGCGTGCCAGCTGTTCGGAGGCGCGTTCCTCGCGGTTTGCTTCTTCGAGCAGGTGGTCGTCCAGGCCCTCAACCATGGGGTCGATTTCCTGGGGTGCGCCGCGGTCGAGGGCGTGGTCGCGTTCCACTTCCATGTCGTTGGCGAGCATCATCAGCTGCGGCACGGACGGCAGGAACACGGAGGCGGTTTCGCCGCGCTTGCGGGCACGCACGAAACGGCCGATCGCCTGCGCGAAGAATAGCGGGGTGCTGGTACTGGTGGCGTACACGCCCACGGCGAGGCGGGGCACGTCCACGCCTTCGGACACCATGCGCACGGCGACCATCCAGCGCTGCATGCCTTCACGGAATTCGTCGATTTTCGCGGAGGCCTCGCGATCATCAGAGAGGATCACGGCGGGGTACTCGCCGGTAATTTTTTGAAGCTGCTCAGCGTAGGCTTTGGCGTCCGCGTGGTCGGTGGCGATGACGAGCGCACCGGCGTCGGGCACGGTGCGGCGCACCTCGGTCAGGCGCTTGTCGGCTGCCGCGAGCACGGTCGGGATCCATTCGCCGTTGGGGTCGAGGGCGGTTCGCCACGCCTGGGAGGTGATGTCCTTGGTGAAGCCTTCACCGAGGTTTGCCGCCATTTCCTCACCGGCGGAGGTGCGCCAACGCATCTGACCCGAGTACGCCATGAAGATGACCGGGCGCACCACGTGGTCCTTCAGCGCGAGGCCGTAACCGTAGGAGTAGTCTGCTTTGGAGCGGCGGATACCGTCATTGTCGACCTCGTAGGTGACGAACGGAATCGGGGAGGTATCCGAGCGGAACGGGGTACCTGTCAGCGCCACGCGGCGGGTTGCATCGTCGAACGCTTCACGCAGGCCGTCGCCCCAGGACAGCGAATCGCCTGCGTGGTGAATCTCGTCAAAAATCACGAGGGTTTTCGTCGCCTCAGTGTTGCGGGCGTGCAGCTGCGGCTTATTCGCCACCTGCGCGTAGGTCAGCGCCACGCCCTTGTAGTGGCGGCTGATGGTCACGTCCGCGTTCTTGAAGTTCGGGTCAATGGGAATACCGACCTTCGCGGCGGCGTCTGCCCACTGCTTTTTCAGGTGGTCGGTCGGCGCCACAACAATGAGCTGGCGGACCGTACCGCGGTTGAATAGTTCCTTGGCGAGGGTGAGCGCGAAGGTGGTTTTACCCGCGCCGGGGGTTGCGACTGCCATGAAGTCGCGGGGGTTGGTTTCGAAGTACTTCTGCATGGCTTCTGCCTGCCAGGCACGCAGGCTGACGGAGGTGCCCCAGGGGGCGCGGTCGGGGTATGCCGGGGAGAGCTTCGGCTTCACCATACTGTCGAATAGTGTGGGTTCCTCTGCGGGTGCGCTCATTCTCTCCTTCTTCCTCGTCTGCCTCTGCTGGTTCCTTCCGCCGATTCAGCGTAGGCGCTTCTGCCTCGTTTGGAGGTGGTGAGCGTCTGGCGTTCCTAGTGCTCTGGCGGTCCGGGCACAGCGAGGTTAAATTCTAGCACCACATCCGCGGGTTGGGCCGGGCTGTGGTGCAAGAATTTGGTGCTAGTCAGCAACGTCTCATGGGCGGTGTTGGGCCGTTGAGTCTGGCTGCTGCGTGTTATTCAATCGTATGTATTCAGGCGTATTGTCTGAGGTGTATTGCCGGAGTCGTATTGTCTGGCGCGTATTATTCGCCGGAGCCGTTGTCGCCGTCGTTACCGGGTGCGAGGCCTTCGTAGATTTCCTTGCACTGGGGGCAGACCGGGAACTTCTGCGGGTCACGGCCGGGTACCCACATTTTGCCGCAGAGGGCGCGTACGGGTTCACCGGTCAGCGCCGATTCGAGGATCTTTTCCTTGCGTACGTAGTGGGAGAAGCGCTCGTGGTCGCCGGGCTCAGAAAGCTGGGGTTCTTCGCGTTCGAGCAGGGCGGTGCCGCCTGCGGTTCCGGGGCCAAAGGGGTCTTCGATGCCTTCGATCGAGCTCATGTTTCTCCTTGCTGATGAGGTGGGATACATAGGGTGAGGGGTGCCGCTGCACGGTTGGGTGCTCGGCGCCTTCTCTATTTTAGTAGCTGTTGCGTGGTGCTGGGCCCAGGGGCGGTCAATAAGGAGGCAGACCACAGCTCAGCCACAGGCTCTTAGGTGTTGTGGTGAGCTTCTTTCCGCTAGAATTTCGGGCGGCATAGAAGCATAGAAAAGGGGTTCCGCGCCAGGCTTAGTACCTAACACGGAACCCTTCTCGTTTATTCCTGATGCGCTGGAGCTTCGACTCTCGTTAGTTCGTTTGGAAGCGTGCCACGCGCTCCAGCATCTTGGAGCTGACCTTGTCGTAGCGGTGACCGCCCCACGCCACGCCACCCACGAGCAGTGCGGCACCAATCAGGAGCTGAATTACGCCACCGAAGACGAGGGTTAGTAGATCTTGGGTCACGAAAATGTACACGACAACCGAGATACCGCCGGGTAGCGCGCTGAGCATCACCAGAATTACGGTGAGCATCAGCAGCAACTGATTAGCGAAGCCCTCATTGTTCTTCGGGTTCTTGAACGGGTTAGCACCCGGAGGCGCCACGGGCGGGCTAATGAAGGTGTCCATCACACTGCCCATGCCAGCCGCTGCGGCGAGCACGCCCAGCTGGTGCATCAGCACGATGGGGAAAAGCTCCAGGTGTCCATTTGCCGCTGAGGCGACGAACACCATCACCACCACGATTGGAACCATCAGGATGCTGTAACCCCAGAGACGGCCGAGACGATCGTCAATACCGCGTAGCGGGGAGAGCACGTGCAGGCTGAATGCGGTGTTGTCGTAGGAGACGAGGTAGCACATGTAGTAGCCGGTGAAGACGGTGCAGAAGTACATCCAGAATCCGAAGAGCTGCATCACGCCGCTATTGATAATCTGGTTAGCTTCAGCCGCGTTGACGCCGTTAAAACTGGCCCGACTTTCGAAGGAGCCTACAGAGCTCAGGAACAGGGGCATAGCCACCGTCATTATCAGGTAAAGCATGGCGGTGCTTACGGTCAGCAGCTGCAGACGGTTGTCTTTCAGAAATGAGTGCAGGGTTCGTGCCGCCACGGCGCCGCGCGGGGTTGCGGGGAACCGTGCAAACAGACCCAAATCACCTGCGGCGACTTCGGTTGCGCTGGCGTGGTGGGCGCTACCGCCCACATTCGCCATGGAGCGTGCAAGGTTCTTACCCCACAGCCACCATCCACCAGCCAGGTAGACAAGGGTCAGAGCCAGGCAGCCAAGGGCGGCGCCCATATTGCCGGTCGCCATAAAGTAGGGCACCGCAAACGCGGACCCGAAGGGCGTCACGCTGAGCCACGGCAGGTAGGGCAGCACCTCTTCCCAGTGCTTGGTCAGGTAGGTTATCGTTCCACCGAAGATAAAGCCGGCGCTCATCATCAGTAGCATGGCAACGATCATCAGGGTGTTGGCGATGCGCGGGTTATCGTTCAGTACCATGCCCAGGCGGTTGGCGAGACGCGCCCACACCATGAGGTTCGCAAGGCCGAGCACGCAGCAGATGAGGTACACGACCAGCGCGAGCGGCTGCGATATAAACGTGATAGCACCCAGCAGCACGGCAATGATGCTCGCGATACCGGGGATACCCACGAACCCGCCAAGGAACTGACCCTTCTGCAGGGTGGAGGGTTTGATGGGGAAGAGCACGAATCGGCTCTCATCCAGGGTGCCGTCCAGTCCGCTGAAGAAGATAGGGACGATAGCCCAGGTGAACGCCACAACGGTGCCCACAAGGAGGGTTCCGAGCTGACCGTATTCGGGGACCTTCGAATTAGCAATCACGTATGTGGAGCCGAGGCCGAAGAGCATGCCGCCCGCGTAGAGAGCCGCAAAAATCAGGCCGATGAGTGCCCAGATGCTGCGGCGGAAGGAAGCGAGCACATACTGCCACTTTAGTGAGACGAGGTGCCCAACCATGACAATCCTTCCGAGGAGGTGCGGCCGCCGACCAGCTGCACGAATCGTTCTTCAAGGCTCATGCCGGCGCGTACTTCGTCGACGGTTCCGGCGGCGAGAATACGACCGGAGTCCATGACGGCTACGTGGTCGCACAGGCGCTGCACGAGGTCCATCACGTGCGAGGAGATAATGACAGTTCCGCCGGAGGCAACGAAGCCACGCAGAATGTCCTGAATATTAGCGGCAGAAACTGGGTCAACCGCCTCGAAGGGCTCGTCCAGAATCAGCACGGAGGGCGCGTGAACGAGAGCTGCGGCGAGCGCAATCTTCTTGGTCATACCGGCGGAGTAGTCGGCAACGGCACGGCCTGCAGCGTCGGTCAGGTCCATTGCGTCGGTCAGGTCCTTGACGCGGGAGGCGACGGTTTCCTTATCGATTCCGTGCAGGTAGCCGGAGTAGGTGATGAGCTGCTCACCGGTGAGCTTGTCGAAGAGGTGCACGCCGTCGGGCAGCACGCCCAGGTGTGCTTTGGCTTTGAGCGGGTCGGCCCACATGTCGATGCCGCGCACGTAGGCGGTGCCTTCGTTGGGCTTGAGCATGCCGGTGACCATGGAGATGGTGGTGGTTTTACCGGCGCCGTTGCGGCCGACCAGTCCGTAGAACGATCCGGAGGGGATATCCAGGTTGATGCGGTCGACGGCGACCTTCTGACCGAATGCCTTGGTGAGGCCGCGGATTTCGATGGCGGGGCGAGCGCCAGCTGCCGGTGCGGTCTGCGGGGTGACGGGTAGCTGAGGCGCTACCGATGCGGGAACTACAGCTTCAGGAGCAGCAGGCTCGGGGTTTGCGGCTTCCGGAGCTACAGCTTCCGGGGCTACAGCCTGGGGTGCTGCCGCGGCGGGTACTGCCTCTATTGCGGTCTCTTGTACCGGGTTCTGCGGTGAACCTGGTTCTTGCGGGTTCGGGTCCTGGGGAAAGTGACTAGTGTTCATATTTTCACCCTACCACCCCCCATGAGGTCTAGCAGGTTTGGTGATGAAACCTGCATTATTAAGTACTCACAACGCATATTATGGACATTCCGGGGTGCTATGCGTAGCGTCCTGGCGCGCTATCAGACAGGTTAAGTTGCCCGCTCTCCCCCGCCTCAAAGCCGCCAAAAACCGCACACGCAGAACGGGCTACCGCCTACCCCACAGCCCGAGTGCGTGGGTAGACGATAGCCCGCCCGTATTCAAAACTCCAGATTCAAAGTTCCAGATTCAAAGTTCCAGCCGGTTAGACCAGCTCATGAGGCTTCCCTAAAGACAGCGTCTTTTAGAACAGCGCCATGGTCAGTGCCGCACGCGCCTTGACGGTGCGCGGGTCAGATGCACCCACCACGTCGAAGAGCTGCACGAGGCGCTCGCGCACGCGCGCCTTATCGTCGGGACCAACTGCGCTGAACAGGCGCAGCAGACGGTTGTATGCGTCCTCCACGTGGCCGCCCACCAGATCCAGGTCGGCTACATTGAATGCGGCGTCAATGTTCATGGGGTCTGCCGCGGCCGCCGCGCGTTCGGTTGCCATGTCCAGGTCCTTCACGCGGGCGAGCAGTTCGACCTGTTCCAGGCCGAGCTTCGCTTCCTTATCGCCGGGGTTCTCGGCAATTGCCTTGCGGTATGCGGCGCGGGCACCCTCCAGGTCGCCGCGGTCGAGGGCGGCGACGGCTTCTGCGTGCAGGGGCGGCAGGGGCTTTTCATTTTCGGGAACGACCGGGTCGAAGCCGCCGGGCAGCTGGTACTGTGCCGCGAGCTGCAGAACCTGGGAGAGCACATCGCCGAGGTCTTCTGCGCTGACCGGGCCGGTGTAAATCGGTGCCGGGCGACCCGCCAGAACGGCAACGCCCGCGGGCACGCCGCTCACGCCGAATGCCTGGGCAGCTTCAGGGAGCTTGGTGACATCCACGGCGGCGCAAATCATGGTGCCTGCTGCGGAGTCGACGAGCTTCTGCACGCCTTCGAGCATCTGCAGGGAGGAAGGCGAGTGCGGTGCGTAGAGCGCAAAAATCACGGCACCCTGGCTAGAGAGCTGCACGAACTTCTGAAACTCTTCGGGGGTGTTGACCTCGTAGCGCCAGGTGGGAGCAGAGGGGGTCTGCTCGCCGCCCTGTGCGCCAGCAGACTGTGTCGCTGCGTTCTGTGCCGCGTTGGGGTTCAGTTCCATGGCGTTGCGTACGGAGGCGGGAATCTCCTGCACTGCATCGTTCTGCGCTGCCCCACCCTGCGCGACGTTACCCTGTGCCGCGTTCTGGGATGCGCCGCGGTCTGCCGGATCAAAAATAATGCTCATCCTGGGCTCCTTTACGTTCTGTATCTATTGTTGCGTGCGGGCTAGAACCTTCACGCGTTCCTTCCTCTATTATCTCCACAACGCGCCGTTGCGAGCACCCGTTCTCTGTTGCCTACGCTCTGAGCTCATGCCGGGGTAGCGTTTGGGCTATTGCCCGAAACCACCCCGCAGATGTTTCTCCCACATGAGCTCCCCTGCCCTGAGATTCACCGTTGATGCCGTAACACAGTAAATCAGCCGGTAGAATGGCACAGTAAAGAAAAAATACCCGGAATGATCCGGAAAGGAAGAGCATGAGCGAGAAGAAAGCCTCAGCAACTCCCGCAGAGACGACATCGTCCCCCGAGACGCGCAAGAAGGAATCCCTCACTGACCAGATAACGGAGACTTTCAGCGAGCTGACCGAAAGCATTAGCCAGGTGCGTTCTAACCGCCGCCGCGCTTCCATGCCTCCTACGGATACTATTCCGGTGGTCCCCGCCGCTTCTGAGGATGCGCCTCCCGCGCCGAAGGTGGTCGGTAACGGCAAGACCTCCATGATGCACAACCCGGTTGCTTTTGGTTTCCTCATGACCGTTGGCGTGGGTTTGGCGCTCTTCGCCTACTACATTTTCAATAATGTGGGTGCCCTGGTGGGTTGGGTGACCGGCGCTATTTTCATTGCGCTGGGTTTGGATCCGATTGTGCGTCGTCTGGAGTCGTGGGGCATTAAGCGCGGTATCGGTGTGATTGCTGTGCTTGCTGGTTTTGCTGGCGCCGTGACCGGTCTGGTCATGACCATTGGCCCGATTATTAGCGAGCAGGCTTCTAAGTTTGTTCAGTACGCGCCGGGTATTTATCAGAACACGATTGATTCTGATTGGTACCATGAGCTTGACCAGCGCTTTAATATCAGCACCTGGGCGAATGAGAACATCCCGAAGTTCTTGGAGTCTACTTTCTCCTCTTCGCAGGTCAATGGCTTCATGTCGAGCCTGGTTTCTGCGGGTTCTACCCTGGCGCAGAGCGTGACCGGCGTGATTATTGTGCTGTTCCTGTCCCTGTACTTCCTCACGTCAATGGACACGATTAAGGCGTGGGGTGTGCGTTTGGCGCCGGCGTCTAAGCGTGTGCGCGTCAAGTACATTACCGACAAGATTACCGAGTCGGTGGGTAACTACGTGATGGGTCAGGCTCTGGTTGCTGTTCTGAATGCTTTTGTGGCGTTCTTTATTATGCTGTTTGTGGGCTTCAGCTTCCCGCAGTTGATGGCGTTGGTTGTCATGATTCTGGCGTTCATTCCGCTGGTTGGTGGCGTGATTGCGCTGATTTTGACCTCGCTGATTCTGCTGACCCAGGGCTGGAGCCTGGCGCTGTGGTTTGCGGTGGCGTACTTCCTGTACCTGCAGGTGGAGGCATACCTGATTTCTCCGCGTATTATGGCTCGTGCTGTGTCGGTCCCTGCCGGTGTTGCGATTATTTCGGTGGCTGCCGGTGGCGCGCTCTGGGGCGTGTTGGGAGCACTGATTGCTATTCCGGTGGCGGCTTCCATGCTGATTCTGGTGCGTGAGGTGTTCATTCCTCGCCAAGACCAGCTGTAGTCACCTCCCAGCTGTAGTCACTTCCCAACTGCAGTCATTTCTAGGTTCTCTACGCGCTCGTTGCTCTTCCACCGAGCAGGCATTTAAGACAAAAGGCGGCGGCTTTGGATGTTCTGTCCAAAGCCGCCGCCGTAATATTTTTATGCTGTATTTTTATGCCGAACCTTAAAGCTCAGTGATTTCTTCTGCCACCGGGCCGCTGTACTCGGTGGGCAGCTCGGTGGGTACACCGGTCACGATGCTGACCACAGTGTTCAAAACCTGCTGTACGGACTTCTCACCCACCCACAGGTGCTTGCATCCCTCAAAGGGAATCACCTGAGTGCGCGGTACAGCCGCGAAACGCTCACGCGCCGCCGGAGGCTGCAGGTAGTCGTCGTGCTCAGGCACCAGCGCGTACAGCGGGTTCGAAATCTTGTTCCACTCGTCCAGCTCAGCCGGGTGCACGCGGTGCAGCGGCGGGGAGAGCAGAATAGCGCCGGTGAACTCGTTCGCGTATTCGGGCGCGTACTTGAGCACCAGCTCGGTGCCGAAGGACCAACCGACCAGCCAGGGGTTCGGCAGGGCGCGCTCGCGTACAAACTTCAGGATGGCATCGAAGTCCTTCTTCTCGGCAAAGCCGCCGTCAAAGACGCCTTCACTGGTGCCGCGAATCGAGGAGGTACCGCGAGTGTTGAAACGCAGCACCACAATGTTCGACAGCGCCGGCAGGCGGAAGGACGCCTTCTTGTACACGTGCGAGTCCATGTAGCCGCCGTGGGTGGGCAGCGGGTGGAAGGTCACCAGGGTTGCCTTGATGTCGCCTTCGGGCAGGGCGAGTTCACCGACGAGGCGCTTGCCGTCCGCGGTGGTGACGGTGAAGTTCTCACGGCGTGCAGGCAGGACGGTACGTGCCTTAATGGGGGTGGGTTCAGCGGCGGTGCTGAAGACGTAGCGGGCGGGATCGAATTCCTGCTCGCGGGTGATATCGGCAGTGTTGCTCATTGCGTTCCTTCAAGAATTGGATTCGAGGATGTGGTCTTGGGCTGCACCTTATGTGCAGTGTTCAGCCTATTTGCGGCGGATTCGCCAGCAGTGCTGATGCCAGTGCCTGCGCTCATCAATCGCGCGGCTACGGCCCAGCGTGTGACTTTCTTGCCACACCACCAGATGCGCTGTTCTGGGCGGAATCGGGCGGTAGCATTCGGGGCAGGTGTAGGTTTTTTGGGCGTTGACGGCGGGAATGTATTGCACCAGCCAGTCACCGTATCGGTCACGTTCCAATCGGGGCGCAGGGTCGAGGATCCTGCTGATATCACGCCCTGCGGGTGCTTGACGGTGCCACTTATCGCTGGTGGTGCCGGATACTCGCCTGCCGGGATGATTCTTACGTGCCATGAGCCCTATTCTACCGCGCCGCTCAGCTATCTCTACCTACCCGCCATGCCGCTGTTCGCTCTGCGCTCTTCCTCACGCTGTGCTCTTCTTTGCCCCGTACTCTTCTTTGTCCTACGCTCTTCCTGGCGCTGAGGCGGCAACTCCCCCGCCCTGTACCGCGCCCCCCCTACTGTGCCCCGTACCGCGGCCTGTACCAAGTACGGGTTCCCTAGCTCATACCCTCACCTGCTAGAGCCAAACACTCGTACCTGCTAGAGTAGACGGATGCGTATTGTCATTGCTGAATGCTCCGTAGACTATGAGGGCCGCCTCCGCGCCCACCTGCCCCGCGCTACCCGCCTGCTGATGGTCAAGAATGACGGCTCCGTCCTCATTCACTCCGACGGCGGTTCTTACAAGCCTCTGAACTGGATGAGCCCTCCCTGCTCCCTGCTGGTGGCTGAGCGTGAGGACGTTCCGCAGAGCATCCGTGAGGACCTGGAGTCTGATGTTCAGCAGCTGTGGACCGTTCAGGCGGCTAAGAGCGATGACCGCCTCATGATTCGTATCTACAAGATTGAGCACGAGTACACCACCGACCTGGGCGTTGACCCCGGCCTCATTAAGGACGGTGTGGAGGCTGACCTGCAGCGTCTGCTGGCCGAGCAGATCCACACTCTCGGTGAGGGCTATTCGCTGGTACGCCGCGAGTACCCGACCGCTATTGGCCCGGTAGACATCATGGCGAAGGATGCGCACGGCGTCTCCGTGGCGGTCGAGCTCAAGCGTGTGGGCGATATTGACGGTGTGGAACAGCTGACCCGTTACCTTGAGCTGCTCAACCGTGACCCGCTACTAGCACCGGTGCGCGGCGTGTTTGCGGCGCAGACGATTAAGCCACAGGCTCGTACCCTGGCTGAGGACCGCGGTATCCGCTGCGTGAGCCTGGACTACGACGCGATGCGCGGCGTGGACGACTCGGCCGACCGTCTGTTCTAGCTGACCACCTGTTCTAAACTGCTTTAGCTAGGCGGCTACACATAGCTTGAGGGGCGCCTCCCGATACATGGGAGGCGCCCCTTTTCTGTGCGCATATCTTTCTATGCACGCTGTCGTTCTGCACGCTATCGTTCTGCATGTGCTCTTCCTGCGCACTCTCTTTCTGCGCGCTCTTTCTACACACGTAGCCTACCCAGATACACCAATCGCCGGTGCCCCTCCCCTTTCGGGGAGGAACACCGGCGAGGTGTACACAGTGGTCAATTCCTTTTACAGGGAACCGGCTTTAGATCTCTGCGTGCTTTGCAGCGATGGTCACGTGATCGTTCGAGACGGTCAAGAAACCTGCGTTGAGGATGGTCTTAATGGGCTCACCCTCAACAGGTTCAATGAGCAGCTCGCCGTCCTGTGCCAGCAGCGTGCAGGTGGGGATCATGCCCGGCAGGATGCCGAGGTCACCGCTGACGGAGCGTGCACGAACGTAGTTCGCTTCGCCAGTCCACACGACGCGTTCGCGGGAAACAACTTCAACTTTCAGAGCCATGATTACTTAGCTCCAGTCTGTGCCTTGATTTCCTCGTAGCGGCGCATAACGTCGTCCATACCACCAATGTTGTAGAACGCCTGCTCGGGGATGTGGTCGACATCGCCGTTGCAGATCATCTGGAAGGACTCGATGGTGTCCTTCAGCGGAACGGTCGAACCCTCGACACCGGTGAACTGCTTTGCAGTGTAGGTGTTCTGGGAGAGGAACTGCTCGATACGACGTGCACGTGCCACAACAATCTTCTGCTCCTCGGAGAGCTCGTCCACACCCAGAATCGCGATGATGTCCTGCAGTTCCTTGTTTTCCTGCAGAATAGCCTTCACGCGAATTGCGGTGTCGTAGTGCTCCTGACCGATGTACTGTGCGTCCAGAATTCGGGAGGTGGAGGACAGCGGGTCAATTGCCGGGTACAGACCGCGCGATGCGATTTCACGAGAGAGCTCGGTGGTCGCATCCAGGTGCGCGAAGGTGGTTGCCGGCGCCGGGTCAGTGTAGTCATCCGCAGGCACGTAAATTGCCTGCATGGAGGTGATGGAGTGACCGCGGGTGGAGGTAATACGCTCCTGCAGCAGACCCATTTCGTCCGCCAGGTTCGGCTGGTAACCCACTGCGGAGGGCATGCGGCCCAGCAGGGTGGACACCTCAGAACCTGCCTGAGTGAAACGGAAGATGTTGTCGATGAACAGCAGCACGTCCTGGTTCTGAACATCGCGGAAGTACTCCGCCATGGTCAGACCGGTCAGTGCCACGCGCAGACGGGTTCCCGGGGGCTCATCCATCTGGCCGAACACAAGAGCGGTGTCCTTCAGAACGCCTGCTTCTTCCATTTCGACCCACAGGTCGTTACCCTCACGGGTACGCTCGCCAACACCGGTGAACACGGAGGTACCACCGAAGTTACGAGCCACACGGGTAATCATTTCCTGGATCAGCACGGTCTTACCCACGCCTGCACCACCGAACAGACCGATCTTACCGCCCTTGATGTAGGGGGTCAGAAGGTCGATGGACTTAATACCGGTCTCCAGCATTTCGGTGGAGCCTTCCAGCTCTGCGAAGCCGGGAGCGGCACGGTGGATCGGCCAGTAGGTGTCAGCCTTGATCTCGGAGTTCGGCACGTCGAGTGCGTCACCGAGAACGTTGAAGATGTGGCCCTTCACGCCGTCACCAACGGGGACGGAGATCGGTGCGCCGGTGTCGACTACAGCCTGACCGCGGACCAGGCCGTCAGTCTGCTGCAGGGAGATAGCGCGAACAATCGAGTCGCCCAGGTGCTGTGCGGTCTCGAAGGTGATGGTGCGGGTGCGACCGTCGAGGGTCAGCTCGGTGGTCAGAGCGTTGTAAATCTCGGGGACCTGACCGGCGGGGAACTCGACGTCGACCACGGGGCCGATGACGCGGGCAATACGACCCGTTGCGCCCTGAGTCGGTGCGGAGACCGATTCGTTGTAGGTGGCAGTCATATTTCTCACTTACTTAGAAAGTTTGGACAGTTGATGGCTTCGTTGGCGTACCAATACTAGGAGCCGAGGGCGTCTGCGCCGCCCACGATTTCGGAGAGCTCCTGAGTAATTTCCGCCTGACGTGCGTTGTTCATCAAACGGGTGTACTTGGTAATCAGCGTCTCAGCGTTGTCACCTGCGGTCTTCATTGCGCGCTGGCGGGATGCCAGCTCACTTGCTGCTGCCTGCAGGAGGCAGGAGAAGATACGGGATGCAACGTAGCGCGGCAGCAGCTCGTTGAGCACTTCCTCAGCGGAGGGCTCGAACTCGAAGGATGCCGCCTGCTCGTACTCAGCCTTGGTCAGTTCCTGGTCGGGAACGATTTCCTCGCCCATAGCCTTTGCGTCAGCCACGTGGATGGGCAGCAGGCGCAGGATCTTGGGTTCCTGAACAACCATCGACTTGAACTCGGTGTACACGATGTGCAGTTCGTCCACGCCGCCCTCTTCGAAGGGCAGGTCGTAGGCTTCGAGCAGCGCGTCACGAATTTCGACGGCGGTTTCAACGCAAGGTGCATCGGTGTGGCCTTCCCACGCACGGGCGTAGGGGCGCTCACGGAACTCGAAGTAAGCCTTTGCCTTACGGCCAACCAGGTACAGCTGTACCTCCTGGCCGTTAGAGCGCAGCCTCTCAATCAGAGATTCAGTACGACGCAGGATAGCGGAGGAGTACGAACCTGCCAGGCCGCGGTCGCTGGTGACAACCAGGATTGCGGAGCGGCGGTGTTCGTAGGTTCCGAACTCGTGCGGCTTGTGAATCAGCGGGTGCTTAATACCGTGCTGAGTCGCAACCGCAGTCACCACGCGGGTCAGAGCGTTCGCGTAGGGGCCGGCTGCCTGAGCAGCGTTACGAGCCTTGTTAATGCGGGAGGTCGCGATCATCTCCATCGCCTTGAAGATCTTCTTCATAGACGACGTCGAAGCAATCTTCTGTCGGTAAACCCTAATCTGGGCTCCCATAGAGCTTCCTTTCTCCTTGCTTTCTGCCCCGCCCCAGCCTCATAGCTGAGGCGGGGAGAAGGCGAGGACTAATCGCTAACCGATGGTTTCCTGAGTGATGTCGCTATCGCGAGCTGCCTCGTGCTCCTCGTGACCTGCGTCGACGAGGTGGCTGCTGCCCTCAGACTTGAAACCCTGCTTGAAGTCAGCAACTGCGGTCTTCAGCGCGGCAACGGTGTCATCCTCAAGCTTGCCGGAGGAAGCGATATCGGTCAGTACCGAGGTCTTGTGACGCAGGTACTCGATGAAGCCTTCCTCGAAGCGCAGCACGTCGGAAACCTCAATGTCGTCGAGGTGACCGGAGGTACCAGCCCAAATGGAGACAACCTGCTCTTCAACTGCGTACGGGGTGTACTGCGGCTGACGCAGCAGCTCGGTCAGGCGAGAACCGCGGGTCAGCTGTGCCTTGGTTGCGTCGTCCAGGTCGGATGCGAACATTGCGAACGCTTCCATAGCACGGTACTGTGCCAGCTCCAGCTTCAGGGTACCGGAGACCTTCTTCATAGCCTTGGTCTGTGCGGCACCACCAACACGGGAGACGGAGATACCGACGTCGACTGCCGGACGCTGGTTAGCGTTGAACAGGTCGGACTGTAGGAAGATCTGGCCGTCAGTAATGGAGATGACGTTGGTCGGAATGAAGGCGGAAACGTCGTTTGCCTTGGTCTCAATGATCGGGAAGCCGGTCATCGAACCTGCGCCCAGGTCGTCGGAGAGCTTAGCACAACGCTCCAGCAGGCGGGAGTGCAGGTAGAAGACGTCACCGGGGTATGCTTCACGTCCCGGCGGGCGGCGCAGCAGCAGGGACACAGCGCGGTATGCTTCTGCCTGCTTCGACAGGTCGTCGAAGATGATGAGGACGTGCTTGCCACCGTACATCCAGTGCTGGCCGATAGCCGAACCGGTGTAAGGTGCCAGGTACTTGAAGCCTGCTGCGTCGGATGCGGGAGATGCCACGATGGTGGTGTACTCCAGCGCGCCGCGAGTCTCAAGGGTGTGGCGGACAGCTGCAATGGTGGATGCCTTCTGGCCAACAGCCACGTAGATGCATCGAACCTGCTTCTCGGGGTCACCCGAAGCCCAGTTGTCCTTCTGGTTCAGAATGGTGTCGATCGCAATAGCGGTCTTACCGGTCTGGCGGTCACCAATAATCAGCTGACGCTGACCGCGACCAATCGGAATCATCGAGTCGATTGCCTTCAGACCGGTCTGCAGCGGCTCGTGAACCGACTTACGCTGGGTCACGCCGGGAGCCTGCAGCTCCAGTGCGCGGCGACCTTCAGCCTCAATGGGGCCCAGGTCATCGATCGGGTTACCGAGGGGGTCAACAACGCGACCGAGGTACGCGTCGCCAACGGGCACCGAGAGGACCTCACCGGTGCGGTGTACGACCTGGCCCTCTTCAATACCGGTGAAGTCACCCAGGACAATCACACCAATATTGCGGGTATCCAGGTTCTGTGCGAGGCCGAGGGTGCCGTCTTCGAAACGAAGCAGCTCATTCGCCATAACCGAGGGAAGGCCCTCGACACGAGCGATACCGTCGGAGGCCGATACAACTCGACCCACCTCAACACGTTCTGCATTGCCGGGTTCGTAAGACGCTGCAAACTCGTTCAGCGCATTACGGACATCTTCGGCATTGATGGTCAGTTCGGCCATCTTGTGTCCCTGCTCTCTCATTGTGGTTGCATTCCGTCAACGGAACCAACCGAAACTTGCAATTCGGGTTGAACGGGCGGGCAATGCCACTGCTTCTGCGAAGGAGGCATCTGCCACGCACCCGCTACCCGAGGTATCTTCTAAATCACCGTTGCGACGAACGGTTCAGCGTCGCTAGCTTGAGCCGCTAGCCGATGGAACGAGCCAGGTCGGACATGCGGGTCTCGACGGTACCGTCGATCACCTCGTCGCCCACCTGAACACGCAGACCGCCCAGAACGGCGGGGTCCACCGAAACGTCGAGCTTCAGCTCACGGCCGTACACGGCGTTGAGCGCGCGACCGAGACGTTCAAGCTGTGCCTGCGACAGCGCAATCGCGCTAGTTACTCGCGCAATGTAACGGTTCTGTCGCGTGACGATGATTTCTGCGAACTCATCGGCTACCCGTGCAGCGTGACGGCCGCGGGGGTTGGAGCCAACTCGTTCGAGCAGAAGCACACCTTCGGCGGTGGTGGCGGGGCCACCGAGCGCCACGGCGAGCTTCTTCTTTGCTTCTTTGCTTGCCTGATGGTCGGACAGCGCTTCCTGCGCCTGAGCGTTGGAATCAACGGTACGCACAAAGGTGAGTAGTTCGTTGAGTACCTCGTCCAGGGCGTCCACGCCACCGCGAGACTGAGCCGATGCGGTCACGGCGAGCACTGCTGCACGCTCCAGGGCATTCGCCAGATCAGCATCATCAGACCAGCGCTGAGCCACCGCATTGGTGAACACAGCCATAGCCTGAGAAGAGATCTTGCCGCCGAAGACGGTGTTAGCGATACCCTGACGTGCTGCTGCATCACGCGAAGAATCGGTGACAGCACGGCGCAGGGTGCCGTTGTGGTCGAGAACATCAACCACAGCGAAAAGCTCGCTCGCCAGGTTCAGGGGCTGCAGGGAAGCGTGAGCTTCCAGCACCTCTTCCACCTTGCTCAGTGATTCAGTAGATACTCCTGCCATTACCGAGCCGCACCTGCGTTCTGCTTCTCGGTTTCAAGGTCAGCAAGAAAACGATCTACCACACGGGCCGATCGCTCATCATCGTTGAGGGCTTCGCCCACAATCTTGCCGGCAAGGGTCGTAGCAAGAGTGCCAACCTCGGAACGGAGGGACACTGCTGCTGCCGCACGCTCTGCCTCGATAGCCTTTGCTGCATTATCGCTAATGCGCTGAGCCTCAGCGGTTGCACGCTCGCGAGCATCGGCAATGATTGCCTCGCCCTCTGCGCGTGCCTCTTCACGAATCTTCTGAGCCTCCAGTCGAGCGCTTTCGAGCTGCTGGGTGTACTCATCGCGAGCCGCTGCAGCCTCTGCCTGTGCCTTCTCGGCCTTGGCAAGGCCACCTTCGATTGCTTCCTTACGGTCCTGGTAGATCTTCTCGAACGCCGGGACAACGTACTTAGCAACGATGTAGTAGAGGATCAGGAATCCGATGAGGGTAATGACAATTTCCCCGACGTCGGGAATCAGGGGGTTCGAAGTTGCCTCCGCTCCCCCGTCGCTTGCCAGATAAATCATGGAGGGAATCCTGTTCTATGGGATGGGTCGTTTAGGATGTGGCAGAGCCGGTTACTTGATGAAGACGAGAACCAGGCCCAGAATTGCCAGTGCCTCGACCAGTGCGAAGCCCAGGAACAGCATGGGCTGCAGGGTCTTCTGGGACTCGGGCTGACGAGCAACGCTGGTCATGTATGCCGCGAAGATCAGACCCACGCCGATGCCGCCGCCAATAGCTGCCAGACCGTAGCCAACCGCAGTGATGGAACCAACCATTATTTTTCCTTTCAACAGTGTTCGACCGGGAACATACCCGGACCGAACAGAGTTTGATTTGAGTTAATAGCCCGCACAGTGAACGTGTGGGTTGCTTTATTCACGCCCAATGACGAACGCGAAAACCTAAAAAACTAGAGAGTTTAGTGTCCCTCGGAAACCGAGCCCTGCAGGTACACAGCCAGCAGCAGAGCGAACACATAAGCCTGGATGCACTGAATCATGAATTCCAGGAAGTACAGGAACATGCCCAGAGCACCGGGAGCAATAGCAGCCAGGTAGCCGATGCCGCCCAGAGTCTCAACCATGTAGGTCACCATGCTGGATGCAACCATCAGCGCCAGGTGACCACCGAACATGGTCGCGAAGAGACGCAGTGCGTGAGTTGCGGGACGAATCAGCAGGTTCGAGAAGAACTCGATCGGGATCAGGATGGGGTAAATCCACACCGGCAGACCCGAAGGCATGGTGATGTCCTTGAAGAAGCCGCCCAGGCCCTTGCGCTTGATACCAACGCCAACCCAGGTCAGGTACGCTACGCCAGCCAGTGCGTAGGCGCTACCGGGGTGGGAGAAGGAGGGCAGCTGAACAAACGGAATCGAACCGAAGAGGTTGTTCACCAGAACAAAGAAGAAGGAGGCGAACAGAATCGGCACGAAAGGCTTGTAGTGCTGTACGCCCAGGGTTTCCTTACCGAGGGAGTTACGAGCAAACATGTAGCCAGACTCAGCGATGAACTGAGTCTTGCCGGGAACCATGGCGCGCTTACGTGCTGCGGTGAGGAAGAATACCGCGATAATCACCACGGACAGCAGAATCAGTACGTTCTGCTTACCGAAAGCGAAATCACCAATGGTGAAGAAGGGGGGCAGATGCATGTCTTCGGGGGTCGGCGGCACATAGGCTTCCGCGAGGATCAACCCGTTCTCGATCAAAGCAAGTCCTTTCTTGCTACTAGTGGCTATCAAGAGCCCATGTCTGCCTAAACGACTGACATGCTAACTACATGGATGAATGTGTGACCTAGCGGTCCGCGTTCAATGACCTAGCGGTCTTTATTCTGCCTGGTCATGTGGGTAAAGACGAGGGTCAAACCTCCGACAGCGCCAATCAAGACGCCTACCCACACCAGCCAGGTGGTGGAGAAGGCCAGGTCACCGAGGTAACCGATGCCTCCCCACACTGCTACACCGATGATCAGATAGAGAATCGACATAACTGCGCCGGAGAGACCTCCGTCAGATACCAATTCTCCGGTGGTGCGGAGTTTTTTATCTCCGTCCCACCACTTCTTCTCTTCGGCCAAACGTATTTCCTTTCAAACACCGATCGCGTTACCGACCATGGTCTTCTAGATCGGTGTCGAAGTATAGAATTCTCAGTCGTGCGATGCTGACTGTTTCAATAACAATCCACAGAATCACGCCGGTACATGCGCCCGCGAGGGTCCAACCGTGCCTCAGATTCTCGGGGAATGGCACAAAAATCAATACCAGACCGAGTAGGGCAATCTTCACAAGGTAGCTCACCACCAGCGATTTGGGTACACCCCAGTCGAAAATGGGAGCAACCAACATAACTAATACGCCCAGAGTGAAGCATATATAGATTATCAGAAAGCCCAATGTTATTCCTAGCGCGCCCACAGGGCCCGCAAACAGGTACGCACTCATCATACCGCCCAACCAAGCCAGCAGAGAGTAAGCCGATACCCTGTAGAACAAAAATTTCCAGGAAAGCTCCTGGCTCTCGAAAGAAGAGGCCTTCAAACCTGCTTGAGCGCGCTCTCGGCGGCGTTTCTGCTGCCGCCTACGTTCCGCCGGCGGATACCACAGAACGTCCACCACGCGCCTCCAGAGAGGCTCAGCAGGAGCCTCGACCGAAGGTTTAGAGTGTTCAGAAGTCATTAGTGTTTCTCCCCACGGTTTCGATGAGAAGCAGGCTGAACAGAGGAGCGAGCAGTAGAAGAGCCGTCTGCACGGTCTTTCACCGAATCCGGCATAATCGGCTCCGGATGCAGCGAGGTCGGCTCCACATTCTCAGGAGTCGCCGGAACACCGGTTGCAGAAGTCAACGAACCGGTAGCAGGCTCCGAGGCAGTCTTCTTCGCCTCAGGAGCTGTCGTCTCAGGAGCCGAGGCAAAACGCTTCGACAAATCAATCGCAGAAGTAGGAGCCTCGCCGCCAAAGAGCTGCGGCATACGCAGATACACGACCAACACGGCAAGAGCCACAAGCACAACACCCACGGTCGCCACCACAGATCCCGCAGTGTACAGGTCAGAGGCAAACGCCAACAGCACCCACACCAAAATGGTCGTACCCGTCACCACGGCGGTCGAACCAAGGTGGCTGAAACCAACATCCGTCAGACGCTGATACGTGTGAGTACGGTGCGGCTTGTACCACTGCTCCCCCGCCATAAAACGACGGAACAGAGTCGTACCAGCATCCGCAAGGTAGGTCACCAGCGGAGCAAAAGACAGCAGGAACGGAACATCCGCAAACCACGCACCCACAGCCATCGTGCCCAGCGCCGCACCCAAAACATAAGAACCCGCGTCGCCCAAAAACACGTTCTTACCGGGGCGCACATTCCACGGCAGGAACGCCGCAAAAGCACCGGCAACAGCCACACCGGCCAACGCCAGCCACGGCAGGTTCACCATCCAGCCGGTCAGCGCATACGCCAAACCAGCCACCAGGCCGTGAGCACCAGAAATGCCGTTAATGCCGTCCATAAAGTTCGCCACGTTAATGTAACCGGCAATAAAAATCGCACCCAAAACCAGCAGCAGAATGTTCGTGCCCTGCACCGTCGCAAAGCTTACGCTCACCAGAAGACCAATGACCAACTGCAGGCCCGCACGACGCACAATGCTCACGCCGCGAATATCCTCCAGCCAGCCCAAGGCAAGAGCGCACAGAATCGCCGCGGCAATCGTCACCGCCAGCTGCAAAGACTCAGAAGAACGGTACGTCCAGCCGAACACAGTAGCCACCACAAACGCCACAAGAGTCGCCGCAGCAGTCGCCAAACCCATACCGCGGTAGGTCGGAGCAGTATGCGAAGAACGCTCATTAGGAACATCCACCATATTGTTGCGGTGCAAAATCGGGCGCACCGCAAACGGCAAAAGGGCACCCAAAACAAAAGCAAGAGCAAAAATACTCAATAGCTCAGAAAAGGAGGTCATACCAGCTCCAAGGCATTGGCACCGTCGAAGCTGGAACCAAACTCCAGAATCGCGGCTAAGGGACGATATGTGTGTAGTGTGTGTTTACTTCGTATTCTATAGAACTCTTCTGAAGCCCGGGGCTAAACGTTACAGAATCTCTCCATACGCTCCGCATATTCTGCGTCCTGAAATGTTCTACACCGAGAAAGAGAAAAACACCGGATACCGCACCCGCCACGCAAGTGCAGCATCCGGTGTCATTCCGTAAAGATTAGAACGTCTGTGCATCCGCCAGAGTACGCGGATCAGGGGCACGCTCCAGGCCATGACGCTCATAGCCGCTGTGCTCCCGATAGTTCTGAATCCAGCGCTCGTAATCGAGCTCATCAGGGTCAAGCGCCGGGGCACTCGACCGGGAAATATACCGGTTCTCCTCGCTAGGTACCAGCTTCTCGGTACCTCCGAAGAGAGTCTCATCCAGCTTCTCACCCTTGCGAAGACCAATCTCCTTGATCTCCACGTCATACCGCTCATACGCCTGGCGCATCGCCTTCGCAACGTCCAGAATCTTGACCGGCTGACCCATGTCTAGCACCATGACCTCGCCCGGGCGACCAATCGCACCGGCGAGCATCACCAGCAGGCAGGCATCGGTAATCAGCATGAAGTAACGGGTCGCGCGCTTATCGGTCAGGGTAATCGGACCACCCGAAAGGATCTGCTTCGTAAAGAGCGGCTTAATCGAACCGCGCGAACCAAACACGTTACCGAAACGAACCGACACGTAGGTGTTGCCGGTCTTCTCACCAAAGTACGCGGTCAGACGCTCCGCCACGCGCTTGGACTGGCCCAGCGCAGTCTTCGGGTCCGCAGCTTTATCGGTCGAAACGTTCACGAAGGTCTTCACGCCCACCGCCTCCGCGGCACGCAGCACGTTCAGAGTGCCCAGGGCGTTCGTCTTCCACGCCTCCTGCGGGTACGCCTCCAGCGCCGACACATGCTTCAACGCCGCTGCGTGGAACACCACCTCGGGGCGACGGTTACGGAAAATCTCCAGCAGGTTATCGCCCTCACGAATATCAGCCAGAATAATGCGGTCATCATCCAGGCTCGACTCGTGAGTAATCGAAACCTTCGTCTCCATCAGCAGAGTCTCATCATGATCAAGCATCATGAGAGTCTCAGGTTCAAACTCGCTAATCTGACGGCACAGCTCGGAGCCAATCGAACCGCCCGCACCCGTGACCAGCACACGCTTACCGTGCAGGTACGAACGCAGAATATCGCGGTCAATATCGTAGTTAATCTCGCCACGAATCACGCGCATCAGGTCGTTATCGCTCGCGGTAATCAGACGCTCACCCATCAGGCGAGCATTCGCACTACTAATACGCTGAACCTCAACCTTAAGCTTACGCATGCGGTTGCAGAAGGACTCGAAGTAGTCCTCCGGCATATCCGAAATCGTCACCAGAATCTTACGGGTACCCGACTCACGAATTACCTGCTCCAGCTCGCGGTACGTCGTAATCACCGAAATGCCGTGGAACTTTGTACCGGCCTTCAGCTGGTCATCGTCAAAGACAGCAACCGGGCGAAGCTTCGCGTCCTCATCATGCAGCATCGAATCCATGACCATGCCGCCAATAAAACCGGCACCGTACACAATCACCGGCTCACCGGTCAGCTCACGCACAGCACCGCGCTCAGTGTACACACGCTTCGCCATGCGAGCGCCCGCCATCATAATCAGGCTAAATGCCGCCGCAATCGCAGGCACGCTATGCGGAATATGCGGCAGACCCAGTAGCTCATCCACAAAGGAGAAAGCAGTCAACGCCGCGCCCGCACTCAAAGCAGCCGCACCGGCACGCCACGACTCGTCAAACGAACCGTACGAATACACGCCGTTATAAATCTTCACGCCCGCCAGACCAATAGCCAGATGCAACACCACAGCCAAAGTAGCGGTCATCGTCAACGACGCCGGGTGAATAATATCGAACACCGAGCCGTTGCTGAGCAGCACACTATAGCGGAGCATATACGCGAACAAAACCGCCAGCAGCCACGCGCTCGAATCAATCAGCGCCTGCGCAATCAGCCACCACGGCTTACGCTCATACAGGCGGTTCACCAGCATCGTGCCGGAGTCACCCTCCGTCACCATCGTGCCGCGCTGAGCAGCCTTCTGCATCACCACATGAGCGTGAGGTTTCAACTGAGCCACTACATGCCTCCTTCAGATGCGGTACCAGAAGAACGAGAAGAAGCACGAGCCGTCAAAGACGACAACGCACGAAACGCCGAACGGCGCGCTCGCTCAGGAACAAAACGGTACACACTACGCACCGCCATATTCTGAGCCCACTGAAGCTTAGAAATACCGTGACCGGTGTACAGTCGACGCTGAATCGCCACGTCCTGCAACCAGGCGTCCACTCCCCCGCGCTTCGTGTACGCGCCCGCACCCACGCGGTAACGCACCAGAGCCTCGGGGATATTACCCAGACGGTAGCCAGCATCGCGCAGACGCATCCACAGCCACCAATCCTCAGCACCGGGCACAAACTCGTAACCGCCCAGCTGCTGCACGGCGCTCTTCACAAACGCCACAGACGGGTGATAAATCGGGTTACGCGAATCCATCGCGCTGAGCAGACGCGCAGAATCAACAATCGCCTCGCGAGTCGACTCCACCGCAGTATTGCTCTCATTCACCTCAAGCATGGCAGAGCCCAGCACCGTGTAGCCGCCCTGCACCAGGGCAGGAATCAGACGCGCAAAACGAGTCGGCTCAGACAGATCATCAGAATCAGCACGAGCCACCAGCTCATAGGAGCACGCCTGCAGACCGGCGTTCAGCGCCTCCGCCAAACCAACATTCTGAGCCAGCTCCACCACCTGAATCGGCGGGCAATCCAGATTCTCGGCACGCTGAACCCAGCGGTCCACCACGGCATCCAGCTCGGGGGTCAGCGGACCGTCCTTCACCAAAACCAGTTCAGAAGGACGCACCGTCTGGTTCAGAAGATTCGACTCCAACGCCTGATCCAAGTAGGCGGGATTCTCCTTCGCGTACACGCTCATCAGCACCGAAAAATCGGGGACAGAGCTCACGCAACCGCGCGCCCTCTCAGCCTCAACGGCGCTAGCAGTAGCCGGCACGCCGTAGTGGCCTGGGAAAGTCAGCGGGTAAATACCCTCAAGCACCTGAGCATTCGGGCGAGGCGCACGCAAACCATCACGCACACCATTGAGGAAATACCCCAGGTAGGTGCGGCGGTCATCAGTACGCAGAACAGTAGAAATCCACAGGCGCGCCGACGAGCCACCATAGAGCAACTTCTCCAGCGGGTTCAGAGTACGCGAACGGGTAAAGACCCACAGCTTATTACGCACATCGTTATAGAAACGCGGACCCGGGTCAGCGTTCGTCGTACCAAAAGTCTTCGTGTGGTGCTTAGCCACCGAAGAAGGCACCGCAATGCCGTCACGGTGATGAATCAGACGAGTCGAAAACTCGAAGTCATCATTCCAAATGAAGAACTCAGCAATCGGCAAACCACCGTTACGGCGAATAGCCTGCGCATCCATCAGAATCGACACGAACGAGGCGCTACGAATCGGGCGGGCACCCACCGCCTGCGCACGAGCATGACGCTGCTCCCCCGCCGCAAACATAGTGCGCGGAGTGTTCATCGGGTGGTCCTCACCGTTCGTCCACACCACACGAGAGGCGACCACCGCGGGGCGCTGCGAAGGCACCGGCGAATAGTTCAGCCAGGCGGCAACCGCCTCCGACAGGGTGTTCTCGGTCGGCTCGGTGTCATCATCCATAACCCACACCAGGTCCGGGTTATGGCGTTCCAGCGCGCGGTCAATACCCACCGCGAAACCGCCAGCGCCACCCATATTGCTCTCCAGGCGGATGCAATCCACCGGCAGCTCATAGTCCAGGGTACGCAGGTACTCGGCGGTACCGTCCGTGGAGGCGTTATCGACGATCACCACCGCCGCGGGCACGCGCTCACCAGAAGCGATACCAGCGAGGGTCTTCGGCAGCAGGTCCTCACGGTTATAGGTCACCACCACGGCGACCGTGCGGGGATACTCGTTCAAAGAATCGCGAGAAGAAGACTGTTCGGAAGAAGGCTGTTCTGAAGAAGGCTGTTCTGAAGAAGGCTGTTCTGAAGAAAGCTGTTCTGAAGAAAGCTGGGCAAAAGCGGTCACGTCGCTGTACTTTTCTGCCATAAGTTCTCCCTCCGCGGCGCGATGCGCCTGAATCAGCCGGTACGCAATACACCCATACCGTGCCGGGCGCTTCTGGTGTTTCTCGCGCCCTCGGTACTCAACCGTGTGGATATATCACTCAAAGAAAACATTTTACCCGCGGTCTCCACTAGAGAGTGAACCATCACCCCAAAAGACGCACTATATGACAAATAAACAACCGAATTCAGTTGATTTATCCGCATAGCGGACGTACCCGCACACCCACTTTTGGGTGTCTATCAAGCTATCAGCTTCACAGCCTGTGTTTGCGCTGTGCACCCCGTGCGAAAAAACGACCAGAGACCGAATAAAACCCCACAAATTCCCCATAAACTGTTCAAATATGGGAAAGTTGAAATGACCCCATTTTTCCCCGCAAGGTACGCGGGCTCGTGAGAGGTAAAAGAGATGTCCGAATCCAAGTGGAAAGTCATTGGCGCCAGCGGCTTCGTTGGTTCCTCCATCGTCGCGCGTCTGAACGCAGAAGGTATCAGCGTCGACCCCATTGAGGCACCTCGACTCGCAACCCGAGCCCTTGACGTAGACAGCATCATCGACGAAGCAGACCAGCTTGAAGGCATCATCGACTCCCTCGCAGAAGCCTTCGCGGGCGCGCAGGTCGTCGTCAACGCAGCGGGCCTCGCAGCCCCCAACATGCAGGATCTGCCCCCGCTCGTCGGCGCAAACGCCCTGCTTCCCGCCGTGATCGCAATCGCCGCACAGCGTACCGGCGTACGCCGCGTCATCCACCTCTCCTCCGCAGCCGTACAGGGCCCGCGCCTCGTGCTGGATGATTCCGAAGAGACCAACCCGTTCAGCGCCTACTCCTTCTCCAAGGCGCTCGGCGAAGAAGCACTGCTCGATCTGCAGGACTACTTCCTCGAAGAGCACCCCGACTGCGCACCCGAATTGTGCATCCTACGCGCAACCAGCGTGCAGGGCCGCGGCCGACGCACCACCGAACTCTTCGCCAAGATAGCTTCCTCCCCTTTCGCCTCCGTTGCGGGTGCAGGCACCGGCAAGTCCCCGGTCTCCAGCGTGCACGCCCTCGCAGAATTCGTGGTCATGCTCGGCACCTTCCCCGGCGAGCTACCCACCATCGTGCTGCAGCCCTGGGAAGGCGCAACCGTCGCCTCCGCATCGCTGGATGCAGGCCGCCGCAAGCCGCTGCACCTGCCCGAATGGCTCTGCCGCGCAGCCGTCAAGACGGGCTACACCGTCTCCGAGCTGATGAACGACAAGTTCGCAGGTTCCGTGCGCAAGGTCGAGGTCATGTGGTTCGGCCAGGGCATCGACGACTCCTGGGCACGCGAAAACGGCCTTCTGCCCACCCCGCGCGTACGTGAAGTACTGCGCAACGCCCACACCGCGCTGGGCAAGAAAAAGGACCGCCGCTTCGACAAGAACTAGGTGGCGCAAAACTAGATAGCGCGCATGCTCTCCTAAAGGTGCACAACCTGAGGCACGCAGCCTAGGGGCGCGCAGCCTAGGGGCGCGCTACCTGAGGCGCACAATCTAGAGGACTCATCATGAAAGGGAACCCCCGATATATCTGAACGATATATCGGGGGTTCCCTATACGTTTTTATGCTCCGAAATCTTACGCTCCGAGCTCTATAACGCGCAGAGGTTTAGAGGTGGTCCTCCGGGGCGTCCTTCTGCTCGGTCTTTGCCTCAGCCTCGGTCGTAACAGCCTCAGCCTTAGCGTCTTCAGCCTTAGCTTCTGCCGACTTAGCCTCGCTCTGAGCGGGGGTGCTCTTAGCGGCAGTCTCAATCTTCGACTCGCCGAAGACCAGCGCACGCGCGGTATCAGCAGGAACTGGCAGAGTCTGCGGCTCATCCGCACGAACCGGCTTCGGAGTGTTGTCACGGTAGCCGCGCGCACGCTCCTGATCCACGCCGGTGCTGAATGCGGAAGACAGCGCCGAACCAGCGCCCAGCAGGGACGCAGCGACGGAACCGGCAGCCGGTGCCGAAGCGCGACGAGCAGGCTCACCGCTCACAGTATGGGTGCTGTCCCACTGCTCGTATGCCTCATCCAGGTCAGCCTGATCGTCCAGAGCACGCTCAGAAGGAGTCGACTCAGACGACGCGGAAGAAGCAGACTCAGCTTCCTCAACCTTACGAGCGGCCTGCTCGTCAGCCTCCGCACGAGTCAGTATAGTCGGGACAACCTCGCGCAGCTCCTCCACCGAAATCGCACCCTCACGAACCACCACATAGGGGAAGGAGGTGCAATCCAGAATCGTGGACGGTGCCGGCTCACGCTCGGTCACCACAACCACGCCGTCCTCATTCGGCTCAGACTCAAGCGGCTTAGGACGAGCGCCACCGTCAATGATCACGGCAACGTCCTCGCCCAGGGACTCCAAGGCGGTCTGCGCGTCCAGTGCGGCTTCCTGACCGGTCTTGTTCGCGCTCGAAACCGCCAGCGGACCGTGCTCAGTCAGCAGCTTCAAGGCGAACTCATCATCGGGAACACGCACGGCAACGGTACCGCGGGTCTCGCCCAAATCCCAGCTCAGCGACGGGTACGCGTGAAGAATAATAGTCAGCGCGCCGGGCCAGAAGCGGCCACCCAGGTCGTAAATATCGTCCGGAACGTCGTCGACCACGCCAGCGAGCGCAGCAAGATCAAAGATCAGCACGGGCGGCGGCATGGTGCGGTCGCGGCCCTTATCTGCCAGCAGCTTGGCAACGCCCTGATGCGAGAAAGCATCGGCGGCAATACCGTAGACGGTATCGGTGGGCATCACAATCGTGTCGTGCGCCTTCAGCGCCTCGCGGGCAGCCTCGATGGCCTCGCGGGTCTCAGTTTCAGTCGTTACGGGGTACAGCTTTGCAGTCACGGGTCTTATTCTCTCATGTTTTTCTGGATGCGGCGAGACACCGGCACCCACAACGCGCCATGTGGAAGCGCTCTTCCGGGGGTTCGCCATATTTCACCGGCTCTGGGCTGGTTACTGAGGCGGACGCGTTACCTTCACGCAGCCCGGCACGGGCTAGGTGATGCATTTACTAGTCTAAAGGCTCTAGTGGGCGCGGTTTATATCCGACGCTATGACGCGGACGATTATTCAGGTCACGCACCGGGTAGCAGCCTTCGAAGCCGATGCGTGCCAGCAACTCGGCGACGGCTTCTTCCTGGGTGTCGTCGTGCTCCATGATGAACAGACCGCCGGGGGCAAGAAGTTCGAAGGCACGGGCGGCAATCGCGGAGGGCATCTGCATGCCGTCCTCTCCCCCACCGTACAGCGCCAAGTCCGGGTCGTGCAGGGCGGCTTCCGGGTCGGCGGGTACGTTCGCCGGCGGAATGTACGGAGGGTTCGAGAGCACCGCATCAAAGGTTCCGGCAAGCTCGGGCAGGGCGGTGAGAGCGTCCCCCTGAACCAGGTGCACGCCAAGCGGCTCCAGGTTTTTACGGGTGTAGGGGATGGCGTCTTCGGAGAGTTCCACCGCGAACACCTGGGCGTTCGGCAGTTCGCTCTTGATTACCGCGGCGATAGCCCCGGAGCCGGTGCACAGGTCGACGATGCGCAGCGCACCGGTTGCCGATTCGGTGCCGCTTGCTGATTTGGTGCGTGCGTTCAGCACTTTGAGGGCTTCTTCGACGAGTAGCTCGGTCTCGGGGCGGGGTACGAATACGCCCGGCCCGACCGACAGTTCTATGCGGTAGAAGGGAGCGGAGCCGGTGATGTGTTGCAGCGGTTCGCGGCTGGCGCGGCGGGCGACCAGCGCCTCGTACTCTGCGACCTGGTCGGGGGTGAGCCGTTCCCCCATGAGCGCTGCGTGCTGGAGGCGCGAGCGTAAGCCGTCGTAGAGCAGGTGCGCGGCGAGTAACTCGGCGTCGACGCGGGGGCTGGGCACCTGCGCCAGTGCCGCGGTGGCGCGCGTGAGTACCTGCGCGAGTTCTTCCCCGCGCGGGTCGTGCACATTCACCTTCATGAGCTCTCCTCCTCGTCTCTCAACGACTCAAAACCTGTCACAGCATATGGCTGAGGGGCTCCACCGCCGTAGCGGCGAGCCCCTCACCAACATCTCACGTCAATTCAGCGAATCGGCAAGAGTCTATATACAAAAACTACTTCTGTTCCTGGCCCACCTGAGCGAGGCGGTGCGCCTCGTCCATCTCAATAGCGGACTGAACCACCGGCTCCAGGTCACCGTTCAGCACGGCGTCCAGGTTGTACGCCTTGTAGCCGGTACGGTGATCCGCAATGCGGTTCTCCGGGAAGTTGTACGTACGGATACGCTCCGAACGGTCCATGGTACGCACCTGCGAAGCACGGTGTGCCGCGTTCTCAGCGTCAATCTGCTCCTGCTGGTGAGCCAACAGGCGCGCACGCAGAACGCGCATCGCAGCTTCACGGTTCTGCAGCTGAGACTTCTCATTCTGCATCGCCACCACAATACCGGTCGGAAGGTGAGTAATACGCACCGCCGAGTCAGTGGTGTTCACCGACTGACCACCGGGGCCCGAAGAACGGTACACGTCGATCTTCAGGTCGTTCTGGTTGATCTCGATTTCTTCGGGCTCATCCACTTCGGGGAACACCAGAACACCAGCAGCAGAAGTGTGGATACGACCCTGAGACTCAGTCGCCGGAACACGCTGCACACGGTGCACGCCACCCTCATACTTCAGGTGCGCCCACACGCCCTCAGCAGGCTCATTCGAGGAGCCCTTAATAGCAATCTGGGCGTCCTTGTAGCCGCCAACGTCAGTGCTGGTCGAAGAAATAATCTCAGTCTTCCAGCCCTTGTTCTCGGCGTAACGCATGTACATGCGCAGCAGGTCACCAGCGAACAGAGCTGCCTCGTCACCACCGGCACCAGCCTTCACCTCAAGAATGACGTTACGGCCATCATCCGGGTCACGCGGAATCAGCAGGCGGCGCAGCTTCTCCTGAGCAACCTCCAGCTCCTCCTCCAGACCGGGAATCTCCGCCGCGAAATCCGGATCCTCATCAGCCATCTCGCGAGCAGCCTCAAGGTCATCCTTCAGCGAAGTGTATTTGTTGTACGCAGTCACAATACCGGTCAGCTCCGCGTAACGGCGACCCACACGGCGTGCCTTACCCTGGTTCGCCTGCACAGCGGGGTCGGCGAGCTGATTCTGCAGGTCAGCGTGCTCATCCAGCAGAACCTGAATAGATTCAAACATTCTGTTCTCTCTTCCATCTCCCGCACTTTACGCCGCACGGGCAGGCACTAGACATCTCACACCCCTCACAACGGGGATGCACAAAACGAACGGCTCACGCGCCCCACCCACATTCAGGAGGTGGGGCGCGTGAGATACGAGCCTTAGTCGACCAAACGCAGACCGTTCTTCTGAACCGTCAGAAGGAACTCCACGTTGCTTTCAGTCTTACGCAGCTGGTTGGTCAGAACACCCAGAGCCTGCTCAGGCTCCATACCCGCCAGGGCACGGCGCAGACCCCACATAATCTTGATCTCATCCGGGGAGAGCAGGTTCTCCTCGCGGCGAGTACCAGAAGCGTTAATATCAACCGCCGGGAAGATACGCTTATCCGCCAGCTGACGGGACAGGCGCAGCTCCATGTTACCGGTGCCCTTGAACTCTTCGAAGATCACTTCATCCATCTTAGAGCCAGTCTCAACCAGGGCGGTAGCCAGGATGGTCAGCGAGCCACCCTCTTCAATGTTGCGGGCTGCACCGAAGAACTTCTTCGGCGGGTACAGCGCAGCAGAATCCACACCACCGGACAAGATACGACCCGATGCGGGAGCCGCCAGGTTGTATGCGCGGCCCAGGCGGGTCATGGAGTCCAGCAGCACGACCACATCGTAGCCGAGCTCCACCATACGCTTCGCACGCTCAATAGCCAGCTCAGCCACAGTGGTGTGATCCTCAGCGGGGCGGTCGAAGGTCGAGGCAATAACCTCACCCTTGACGGTGCGCTGCATATCGGTCACTTCTTCAGGACGCTCATCCACCAGGACCATCATCAGATACACGTCCGGGTTGTTCACGGTAATCGCGTTCGCAATGGACTGCAGCATGAGGGTCTTACCCGCCTTCGGCGGGGACACAATCAGACCACGCTGACCCTTACCAATCGGGGACACCAGGTCCACCACGCGGGTGCCCAGCTTCTTCGGGGTGGTCTCCAGGCGCAGACGCTCCTTGGGGTACAGCGGGGTCAGCTTCGAGAAGACGCGGCGGTTCGCTGCTTCCTCAACGCTCTGACCGTTAATCGCCTCAACCTGAACCAGCGCGTTGAAACGCTGGCGGTTGTTCGACTCACCCTCACGCGGCACACGGATCGCGCCGAGCACGTGGTCACCCTTACGCAGGTTGTACTTCTTCACCTGAGCCAGGGAGACGTACACGTCGTTGGTGCCGGGCAGGTAGCCGGTGGTACGCACGAAAGCGTAGTTATCGAGAATGTCCAGAACACCCGAAATCGGTGCCAGCACATCGTCTTCGCTCAGGCGAGGCTCATTCTCCTCGCGGCGGCGAGCCTGCTTCTCAGCACGCTCAGCCTGGCGGTCACGCTTGGAACGGCGATCAGTACGCTCGGCACGCTCAGCAGCCTTACGCTCGGCACGTTCACTACGCTCAGTGCTGCGCTCTGCACGCTCCACGTTACGTTCACGCTTAGTGCGGCGCTCGGTACGCTCACCATCCTGGTCACGGCGACGCTCACGAGTGCGGGTACGCTTGGAGCTCTTCTCACCGTCGGGGGTGCCAAAAGTCATGTCCAGGGCAGCGTTCAGGCTGTCCAGGCTCGCGGTGCCGTCAGCGGTAGCAGCCTTCAGCTCAGCCGAGTTACCGGGCAGTTCGATCTGCTCCGAACGCTCGCCAATACGCTCAGCAGCCAGCTCAGCGCGCACATCCAGCGGAGGAAGCTCAACGGGCTTCTCGTCCTTACGGGTGCGGGTGCGGCGGGTACGCTTCTCCGGCTTCTCGGTCTGCTCAGTCTTCTCGGACTTCTCAGCCGATGCGTCCTCACCCTCAGCGGCACGGCGAGCGCGCGCACGCTTCTGAGCGGGAGTCTCGTAACGGGAAGAGCGGGTACGCTTCTCAGACTTTTCAGCCTTCTCAGCGCCCTCAGCGGGGGCTTCAGCAACCTCAGCGTTTTCGGTCTTCTCTGCCTTTGCCTCAGTGTCCTTCTGGGCGCGAGTGCGGCGGGTGCGGCGAGGCTTAGACTCTTCAGTCTTCTCAGCGCCCTCAGCGGGGGCTTCAGCAGCCTCAGCGGGCGCTTCAGCCTTGGGTGCTTCAGACTTAGGCTTTTCAGACTTGGGCGCAGCAGGAGCGGCTACGGCGCCACCACGCTGATGCTCCTCAAGAGCCTGAACCAGCTCAGCCTTCTTCAACTTCAGATAGCCGCGGATACCAAGCTGCTGGGCGAGGACACGCAGCTGCGCGACCTTCAAGTTTGCAAGTTCCGGTGCGGCAGCTGCCGTACCGTACTCATCGGTGACAACAATATTCTTTGCCAACTACAATTCCTTTGGTTATAAGCCCTGAAAATCTTCAGAATAAAGATCGGGCGGGCGCTATAGCGCGGTCAAAGGTTTAGACACTGCCGAAAGAAAACAGCAGTCTGCACCTTCGACTCCCTCGAACCGCACTGGAGGCGATTCGCGTCTCTTACCGTACCCGCTGATTCAGACACAGCGAGCACACACGGAAGATAAGGCGCTCTATCACAAATGTGGGTAAGCCCAAACCATCATCTATACAAACCATCTACGCGAGATGGAGAGGATGGATTGGTCACTTTGAAAGGGCACCCGCCGGGAAACCGAACCTCCAGAAAAGTCTTCCCCTATGCGTCAGAAATGAAGAAAGACATGAATCCCAAAGGCACTCCCCCGAACCTTGCCGACTCCCGCCCAGATACAAAAGCATCTGAGGTATTAGGGGAAACGGAAATACGTTACGAAGGATAGTATCGACGGTCTACATTGAACGACGGGCGAACCTCAACGTAGGACGAACTAATAACGTCCTACTGAGTAACTATAACACCTTCAGTATCAATTTCAAGGGGAAGAACCCGCCAGTTCAGGCGGCGATCCACAATAGCGCTGCACGGGTGGGTCGCCTCAAACTCGGCAATCGCTTCCTGGACCTGTCGCACCTGCTCATCGCCGCGCGCAAAGGTCAAAACGGTCGGGCCAGCACCAGAAATCACCGCCGCAAAACCCTGACCGCGCAGGTACGCCACCAGCGCAGCCGACGGCTCCATCGCGGTCACGCGGTAACCCTGATGCAGGTAATCCACAGTCGCATCCATCAGGTACTCGGGAGCATCAGAGAGGGTGCGCACCAGCAGCGCCGCACGAGCCGAGTTCGCCACAGCCTCAACGTGGGGCATCTGCGCAGGAATCAGCGAACGAGCAAGCTTCGTCGACACCTCATAATCGGGCACAGCCACCACGGGGCGAACGTCAGGATGCACCGGAATAATCAGGGACTTCCAGTTGCCCATCTCACCCCAGGACACCGACAGGTTGCCGTAAATCGCCGGAGCCACGTTATCCGGGTGGCCCTCCATATCGGAGGCGACCTGCAGCATCTGCTCCCGGCTCAGACGGTGTTCTTCCGGCAGCAGACCGCTCGCCGCAGCCACACCCGCCACAATAGCCGACGCCGAAGAACCCATACCGCGAGAATGCGGAATCTTATTATCAGCAATCAGCTTCACCGGCGGCAGCTCATCCAAACCAGCCGCCGCAAAACCAGCCTTCATCGCCTGCAAAACCAGGTGGCTCTCATCGCGAGGAACGTCCGCGCTACCCTCACCGCTGAGCTCAAACTCCAGGCCGGACTCAATACGCTCAACAACCAGCTCATCATAGAAGCCAAGACCCAAACCCATGCTGTCATAGCCGGGACCCAGGTTAGCGCTCGTAGCGGGAACGCGAACCTTAACGGACGCGCCCACCGGAATATCAGAAATATGCAGGGAAGACATGAGAAGAACCTCGCGATCGGTGACGTAATGAGTGAATAGGTGAAAGATACAAAAAGGGGCTGTCATGCAGGTGCACCCCGCCCCGCAAACACGGGACGGAGTGCACATCGTAGTATGAACAGACTAGTTCAAATCAAGAATATCTGCCACAGCAACCACGTCGAAGGGAGCCTTAGTCGGCTCAACCTTCACACCGTTAACAGCCTCAAGAGCCCACTGCGGGTCCTTCAGACCGTGACCGGTCACGGTAATCACGATGGTCTTACCCTCGGGAGCTTCACCTGCGCGGTGCTTCTTCAGCAGACCCGCAACGCCAGCAGCCGAAGCCGGCTCCACGAAGACGCCCTCGCGGGCAGACAGCCAGCGGTGCGCCTCCAGAATCTCCTCATCGGTGACAGCCTCAATCACGCCACCAGACTCGTCACGAGCAGCTTCAGCCTTCTCCCACGACGCGGGGTTACCGATACGGATTGCAGTCGCAATGGTCTCAGGAGCCTCAATCGGGTGACCCGCAACGATCGGTGCAGCACCAGCAGCCTGGAAACCCCACATGATCGGACGCTTGGTCGCAACCGGCTCCAGAACCTCACCGTCACGGTTGGTGTAAGGCTCCGAGTACTCCTTGTAGCCCTTCCAGTACGCGGTAATGTTACCCGCGTTGCCAACCGGCAGCAGGTGGTAGTCGGGAGCGTCACCCAGGGTGTCAACAACCTCAAACGAACCGGTCTTCTGGCCCTCAATACGGTAAGGGTTGACCGAGTTCACCAGGAACACCGGGTAGTTCTCGCTGAGCTTGCGAGCAATCTCCAGGCAGTTATCGAAGTTGCCGTCAATCTGAATGATGTCAGCACCGTGAGCAATAGCCTGAGACAGCTTACCCATGGAAATCTTGCCGTCCGGAACCAGCACTGCACAGCGCATACCAGCCTGCAGAGCGTACGCAGCAGCCGAAGCGGACGTGTTACCGGTCGAAGCACACACAACAGCCTTCGCACCGTCACGCTTAGCGGCGGTCATCGCGCTGGTCATACCGCGGTCCTTGAACGAACCAGTCGGGTTCATACCCTCAAACTTCAGGTAAACGGTGTTACCGGTCTCAGCAGACAGAGCCGGCGCATGAATCAGCGGGGTACCACCCTCGCCCAGGGTCACAGCCTTCACATCGTCTGCGAAGGGCAGACGGTCACGGTACTCATTGATAACGCCCTGCCACACGTGTGCCATTGGCTTCTCCTTCAATCTTGGCGCCCCGCCCGCCGAACCTTCCATAAGGTTCGGCGCGGTAGCGGGGACGCGGGTTCGTTCGTGAGCGATGCTTCTACACGCGAGCATCGCACGTTTAGTAAGCGGCGCGTGCCGCACGACGCTTTCGCGCCCAGTAATTCTCAGCGCTTAGTGCTTCTCAGACTCCACGCGGATGACCGAGTTCACCTCACGCACAGTGTCCAGAGCGTCAATCACAGCAATCGCACGGCTCAAATCGGAATCCTTCGCCGAATGGGTGACCATACGAATCTGAGCCGCACCCTCCTTCGGGGCGGACTGACGCAGAGAATCAATAGAAATACCGTGCTCAGTCAGGATGCGGGTAATGTTCGCCAGAACACCCAGGCGATCCTCCGCCACAACACCCACCGAGTAGCGAGACACCACGTTATCCAGGCTGGTTGCGTGCAGCTGCGCGTGAGAAGTCTCCGGGACACCGGGACCACCCAGCACCAGACGACGAGCCAGGGACACGAAGTCACCCAGAACAGCCGAAGCAGTCGGAGCGCCACCCGCGCCGGGACCGTAGAACATCAGCTCGCCAGCATTCTCCGCCTCAACGAACACAGCGTTGAACGCACCGTGCACGCCCGCCAGCGGGTGCTGACGAGGAATCAGGGTCGGGTTCACGCGAATGTTCGCGCCGTTCTCACCCTCGCGCTCGCAAATAGCCAGCAGCTTGATGACGTAACCATCAGCATCCGCGGCAGCAACATCATCAGCGGTGACGGAAGTAATGCCCTCGGTGTGCACATCATCAATAGTGAAAGTCGAGTGGAAAGCCAGCGAAGCAACAATCGCAGCCTTCGACGCGGCGTCGTGGCCCTCAACGTCAGCAGTCGGGTCAGCCTCCGCGTAGCCGAGCTTCTGAGCCTCAGCCAGTGCATCCGCGAAGGATGCACCGGTGGTGTCCATCTGGTCAAGAATGTAGTTGGTGGTGCCGTTCATGATGCCCAGAACGCGGGTCACGCGGTCACCAGCCAGGGAGTCACGCAGGGGGCGCAGAATCGGGATAGCACCCGCAACAGCAGCCTCGTAGGAGAGCTGAGCGCCGGACTCATCAGCGGCAGCCTGCAGCTCCACACCGTGCTTAGCCAGCAGCGCCTTGTTACCGGAGACCACAGACTTACCCGCCTTCAAAGCACGCAGAATGCGAGTGCGAGCCGGCTCAATACCGCCGGTCAGCTCGATGACCACATCCGCCGCATCAATCAGGGATTCAGCGTCGGTGGTGTACAGCGAGGGGTCCGCATTCCAGTGGCGGGATGCATTAGTATCGCGCACGGCAATACCGATCAACTCCACGGGCGCGCCAATGCGCTTTTCAAGGACGGCGTTATCCTCCACCAGGATGCGAGCAGCCTGGGAACCGACATTACCGGCACCAAGCAGTGCTACTTTGATCTTTTCAGCCACGATAGTCTCTTTCTACGGTCTGTTCCGGGTTCGCCCCGGTATCTCTTCGGGCTAAGGCACGGATGCGGCGCAGAGCACGCACCCAACAACCACTTTATCAAGAGGCGGCGACGGGGCTGCAGCCTCAAGGTGCGACTTTTACTCTCTGAGATGAGGTATCCCTCACAGTTATGAGGTGAACCTTATCTTCTGCAAAGTTTTGAACGCACAAAACCGTGAAGCCCCGCCCGCAACCGCCACCTCACGACGCTCATTGCAAGGACGGGAACTTCACGGTTTCTCAGGTTCCGGGGTTCTGAGGTTCTGGGGTTCTCAGGTTTTGAGGGCCTGGGATTCTCAGGCTCTGGGGTTCTGAGCTAAAGACTCTAGATATCCGAACCCATATCCAGCACCAACATATCCTCCTCACGCTGACGGCGAATCATCACGCGCGAAGGCTGACCCTGCGCGGTCGCAATCACCGGCGGGCGAGTCAAGAAGTTATAGTTCGAACCCAGCACATAGCAGTACGCGCCGGTCGCCGGAACCGCCAGAATATCACCAGCCTGCAGGTCAGCAGGCAGGTAGCAGTAGCGAACCACCACATCGCCAGACTCGCAGTGCTTACCCACCACGCGAGAGAGCACCTGCTCCCCCGCCGGGGCGCGATTCGCTAGGGTCACCGAATAATCCGATTCGTACAGCACCGGGCGGGCGTTATCGCTCATACCGCCGTCCACCGAAACGTAGCGGCGCACGCGAATCTCGCCGTTCTCATCCTCAATGCTCACGTTCTTGATGGTGCCGACCGTGTACAGGGTCGCGCCCGAAGGACCAGAAATGGAACGGCCCGGCTCAAAAGACATATGCGGAATCGCCATGCCCAGACGCTCGCAGGTTGCCGCAACGGAAGCGGCAATCGACTCGGTCACCTCGGTAATGGAGCGGGGGTGATCCGCCTCGGTGTAGCCGATGCCGTAGCCGCCGCCCAGGTCCAGCTCCGGCAGGGTCACGTCCAGGTCACGGTTGAGACGGTTCATGAACTCCAGGGCGGTAGTCGCCGCCTGCTCGAAGCCCTCCGCCTCAAAAATCTGCGAACCAATATGGCAGTGAATACCGCGGAAATCCAGGGAATCGGTCGCGTTCAGAATCACGGCAGCCAGCGCCGCGTAAGAATCGGTCGCCTCAACACCCCAGTGCTCCATCTCTGCTTCTTCCAGGCCGGCGAACGCGGCGGTGCCGGGCTGCAGGGACATGCCGAATTTCTGATCCTCGTGCGCGGTTGCAATGGACTCGTGAGTCGAAGCATGCACGCCGGGGGTGATGCGAATCAGCACCGGAACCGGGGCGTAAGGCTCCTCGCCTTCAGCCACACGCTCGGCGGCAAGCTCGGCGTACACGCGCTCAATGAGCTTGAGCTCGTCCACCGAATCAGCCACCACACGGCCCAGGCCGTTACGGATCGCGCGGGCAATCTCAGCCTCCGACTTGTTATTACCGTGCAGAGCGATGTTCGCACCCGGCACCTGCGCGCGTAGAGCCAGCGCCAGCTCGCCACCGGAGGCGGTATCCAGGCACAGGCCCTCCTCGGTCGCCCAACGCGCCACCGCGGTAGACAGGAACGACTTACCGGCATAGTAGACGCTCACCTTCGCACCGTGCGCCGCAAAAGCCTGCTCAAAAGCGGTGCGGTAGGCGCGGGCACGGGCACGGAAAGTCGTCTCAGAGAAAACGTACTGCGGAGTGCCATGCTCAGCGACCAGGTCGCTGACGGTCACGCCATCAATGCAGAGCTCGCCCTGCTCATTGCGGGTGAAGGAATCAGTCCAGATGGTGCGGGACAGGGCCTCGGGATGCTCGGGGTAGGTGAGCCATTCGGGGGCGTAGAGGGCGCGGGCTTCGCTCATTGTGTCTCTTTCTTAGCTATCTTTGCCGGCATACGCTCAACCCCCGCCCCGGTAGCACCGGGTCGGGGGTTGAAACGAGAGTATTACATGCGCTCGGGTGCGCTCACACCCAGCAGGTTCAGGCCGTTTGCCAGCGCTTGCTGTGCCGCGTTATTCAGCAGCAGGCGGGTACGGTGCAGGTCAGTGACCTCTTCATCAGCCTTGGGGGCGACGCGGGAGACACCGTACCAGCTGTGGTACGCCGAAGCGAGCTGCTCCAGGTAGCGGTTCACGCGGTGCGGCTCGTAGAACTTCGCGGCATCACGCACAGCAGCGGGGAACTGGCCGAGTACAGCCAGCAGCTCACCATCAGCAGCCGAGTCGAGCAGGGAGGTGTCCACGCCGTCCTCAACCTTCACGCCAGCCTCCGCGGCGTTACGTGCCACAGCGGCGGTGCGTGCGTGAGCGTACTGCACGTAGTAGACCGGGTTCTCGTTGCTCTTGGAGGTCAGCAGGCCCAGGTCAATGTCGATGGGGGTGTCCACCGAGTAGCGGGTCAGCTCGTAGCGTGCCGCGTCAACGCCCACAGCCTCGACCAGGTCCTCGAGGGTGACCACGGTACCGGCGCGCTTGGACATGCGGACGGGCTTGCCGTCCTTGACCAGGTTCACCAGCTGACCGATCATGACCTCAATCTGGTCGGCGCGGTAGCCAAGAATCTGGGCGATAGCCTTCAGACGGCCCACGTAGCCGTTGTGGTCAGCGCCGAGCATGTAAATCGCCACGTCGGCGGGGTTTACTGCACGGGTCATCTTGTCCTGGTAGTAGGCGATATCGCCCGCCACGTAGGCGTGGTTGCCGTCAGACTTGATGACCACGCGGTCCTTGTCGTCGCCGTAGTCGGTGGTGCGCATCCACCATGCGCCGTCAGCCTCGAAGAGCTGGCCGTTCTCACGCATGGTCTCAAGCAGGGCGTCCACCTTGCCGCCTTCGAACACGGAGTTCTCGTGGAAGAACACGTCGAAGTGGGTGCCGAATGCCGCCAGGGACTCCTTAATCTGATCGAACATCAGGTGAGTACCGATTTCGCGGAAAATTTCTTCGGGGTTCTCAGCCTCGAGCGCGTCGGGGCGCTGAGCCAGAATCTGGTCCTTAATGTCGACAATGTACGCGCCAGCGTAGCCGTCCTCGGGGGTCTCCTCACCGCGGGCAGCGGCAATCAGGGAGCGCACGAAACGATCAATCTGGGTGCCGTGGTCGTTGAAGTAGTATTCGCGCACGACGTTAGCGCCCTCGGCCTCAAGGACGCGGGCGAGCGCATCACCGACGGCAGCCCAGCGGGTGCCGCCCAGGTGGATGGGGCCAGTAGGGTTCGCGGAGACGAACTCAAGGTTGATGGTCTTGCCGGCGAACTTGTCGCTGCGGCCGTATGCTTCGCCAGCCTCAACGATGGTGGCGGCAAGCTCACCGGCAGCTGCGGCATCCAGGGTGATGTTCAGGAAGCCGGGGCCGGCAATATCTACGGATGCAACACCGGGGATGGCGCCAATCTTCTCTGCCAGAAGAGCTGCTGCCTCACGCGGGTTCTTGCCCACCTTCTTGGCGAGCTGCAGAGCGACGTTGGTTGCCCAGTCACCGTGTTCGCGAGACTTGGGGCGCTCCACTCGGACGGCGGGCAGTTCAGCGCCCTCCACGAGGGTCAGCTGGCCGGAGGAAATGGTTTCTTCAAGGGCAAGCGCAATGGCTTCAGAGAGTTCTTCAGGAGTCATAACAAACTATTCTAGCAAGCCTTGGCTGGTGTCTGACCCTTTATCTAGTGCTTATCTGATACCATGGTGAGGTTGCCTCTGTAGCTCAGCGGATTAGAGCACCAGTTTCCGGTACTGGGGGTCGAAGGTTCGAATCCTTTCAGGGGCACGATGTTCTTATTCGAGAGGGAACACGGGAGCCGATATCCGAGGCGTATTGTTCGGGTATCGGCTCCTTTTTATTTAACTGCTACGCCGGGCAGCTCCTTCCCTTCACCCTCAGAGAGTGGAAACCTCAGAGGGTGGACACTACCCGCCTGCCTGTTGTGGCAACGCTAACCGCCTTGAGAGAATGGGGAAACGCGCACACCGTTCACATCAGCACGGCCCAAGTCACGACAGCGGAGGTAACCCGATGACCACCATGCGCCAGATTCAGCTCACCGAATGGGGCGATGAAAGCGTTCTGCACGAAGCAAACGTGCCCATCCCCTCGCCGGTGCGCGGTCACGTGCTCATCAAGACGGTTGCCGCGGGTGTCAACCCGATTGACCTAACCACCCGCAAGGGTCTGGGGCCCGCCGCTCAGCTGGCAGACCCGTCGTACAAGCCCTTCGTTCCCGGCTGGGATGTTGCCGGCACCGTGGTTGCTACCGCCGGCGACTACACGGGTTTTAAGGTGGGCGACGGCGTATTTGGTCTTGTTTCTTTCCCCTCCCCCGCCGGTGCGTACGCCGAGTATGTTCTCGCCCCGGCGCATCAGCTGGTGAAGGTGCCCGCCGATGTTCCCTGCGCGCAATTGGGTGGCGCTCCCCTGGCGGCGCTGACCGCATACCAGGCGCTCTTCGAAGTGGCGCGTTTGAAGGAAGGCGAGCGCGTACTCATTCACGCCGGTGCCGGAGGCGTCGGCCACCTCGCCGTTCAGCTGGCGGCGCAGGCTGGCGCTCAGGTTTTTGCGACCGCCTCCGCGGCGAACCACGAGTTTGTGCGCTCGCTGGGTGCCCAGCCCATTGATTACCGCGCCGAAGATTTCCGTGCCGTACTGGGTCAGACCATGGATGTGGTGCTCAATTCCACCGGTCAGCAGACTTTCCTCGATTCGCTGGAGGTGCTGGTTCCCGGCGGCCGTATTATTACCCTGACCAGCCCCGACCCGCTGGATGTGGCGCGTGAGCGCGGCTTCGAGGCGCAGTGGCTGACGGTTCACCCGGACCGTGTGCAGATGCAGGAGATTGCCCGCCTCATGTCCCTGGGCCTGTTGAAGGTGCACGTGGATCAGGTGCTTGATTTTTCGCAGGCTGCGCAGGCTCACGCCCTGGTGGCGACGGGTCGCACCCGCGGCAAGATCGTATTGGTTCCCTAGCGCGGCGCTGATTTATGCAGACTTCTGAGAGTGCGCCGAAGATTGAGGGCGCAATGAACACCGAGGGCACGCTGCACGCTGAGGGCGCGCCGACCCTTGAGAGTACCGAGTACCGCTCCGGTTTTTACCGCGAGGCGGGCTTTTACGATGCCCACTCGCTACCCGACTACGGTGCGCAGTCGCCGGTAACTCGCGAGGCGTTCGCCTACGACTTCTTCCCCGCGGCTACCGAGCCTTCTTCCCCCGCGCCTCTGCTGGTGTGGGTTCACGGTGGCGCCTGGCGCTTCGGCACCAACCAGGCCCTACGCGACACCATCCTGAGCACCCCCACCGGGGAGCAGCCCAACACCCAGGCGCTCATGCGCGCCGCTTTTCAGCAGGCAGGCTGGGCGGTCGCGTCCATCAACTACCGGTATTCGCATCAGGCGCTCTTCCCGGGCGCCCTGCACGATGTGAAGGAGGCGGTGCGTTTCTTCCGCGCCAACGCCCACGAGTTCGGCATCGACCCGCAGCGCATTGCGGTAGCGGGCGGAAGCGCCGGCGGGCACCTGAGCATGCTGGTTGCACATACGGGAGATTCCGCCGCCAGTGACTCTGTCCTTGGGGACTCTGCGTTTGGGAATTCTGCGAGCGCACCCGAGCACGAGGAATACTTTGAAGGCAGGGCGGCAAGCGCCTACCCATCCCATAGTTCGCAGGTGGCGGCGGCGGCTTCGTTTTACGGGGTCAGCGATTTGAGGACTATCTTCACCGATCGTCCCCTGGCGGGCTACGCTCTCGATCATCCCGAGGACGATGGCGCCGAATGGCGACTACTGGGAAGCACCTACCCGGTGCCCGCAGACGCGTCTACTATCGACATCTCCAAGGGTGAGCGGGCGGTTCCGGGTGTCTGCATCGAGCGTGCTCAAAAGAACTGGGAGCGTGCGCATCCTATTGATGCGGTACGCCCCCAGAAGCGAGTGAACCTGAAACGAGTGAATAAGTTCGAAAGTGCCTTAGCACAGGGTGCAAGCGGTGGTGCCACGCCCCTCATGCTCGTGCACGGTATTAGTGATTCGTGTGTGCCGTACCAGCAATCGGTGCGGGTGTATCAGGCGCTGCGCACGCGGCAGGTGCCTACCGATTTGGTGCTGGTTCCGGATGCCGAACACGGGGATTCGCGCTGTTTTAGCCCCGAGATTGTTCAGCAGATGCTGCAATTTCTGAACCGTAACTGTCTGATCAGAGTGATTGATCAGACGGTGAATGATTCAGACGGTGATTGACCAGATGCGGGTTTAGCGAACGCGGCGGTTCACGTATTCGTGCTCAAGGCGGTAACGTTCGAGGTCATCAAAAGCAACGCGACGGTGCGTGTTAATGCGCTCGAACGGAATATCTCCGCGCTCCAGCAGGCGAACAACGGTCGGGCGGGATACGCCCAGGTAGTCTGCCGCCTCCTGCGTGGTCATCAGGCGGTCCTGACGTACCACGCAGACATCCTTACGGTCGGCGAATGCGCGCGCTACGGAGGTGAGGGGGCCGTACATTTCGGGAGAAATCTGTACGCGCTCGCCGTCGCCGGTCACCAGGTAGAGGGTTTCTTCGGCGCTGAGGCGGTCGAAGTGGGTGCGCAGACTCGCGTGAACGAGGGCTTGGAAGAGTTCTTCGCAGCGGTGGTGAATTTCTTCCTGCTGCCCATCTTCGCAGCAATCCAACACTGCAGCACGTGTTGCCGGGTACGTCTTTGGTGATGGCATAGTCACTCCTTCGTTACTGTGTTATTCACCACTGTAGCAGTTGAACGAAACTATCGAAAGAAAGTTAAGAGGCGCAGTTAATTCGCATCTGCGGCGCATATAATTCAGATGAATATTTATTAGCTATATATATAGCATTTGATGTCATTTATTGTATCTTAACTGTCCTTTTGAGGGCCATCATTCCGCCGCTACCCACACAGGGTTCCCGCGAACAAACCCAAATATGACAAACAAAGCACACCCCAAGCCCACCGCGGGCAAGGCGAGTACACTGGATAGGATATGTCTGAGCAGAAATCCACGAAGAAACACGCAGATACTTCTAAGGCCCCCCGCACCGCCCCCACCATGGCGAGCATGGCAGCCGCAATCCACGCGGCAAAGGTACGATCCTCCGAAAAGACCGGTGCAAAAACCGGCGAAAAGACCGCAGATAAAACCGCTGAGAACAACGCGGTAAATAACGGCGCCCCGAAGAAGGGTGCGCAGAAGAACGGCACCCAGAAGAATAACGCAGACCGCAAGAACTCCTCCCGCGGCGCCTCCGAACGCAACTCCAACGCCTCCCGCTCTACCCGACACGGAGGCGGTAACAACCGCGCCCGTAAGCAGGGCAACCAGCAGGGTGGCAACCAAAGCAACCAGGGCAACCAGCAGAACCGCCCGGCACCGCGCCGCTACGAGCCGCTCATCCCCGAGGTCATCACCTACCCCGAAGAGCTGCCCGTCAGCGAACGCCGCGAAGACATCATGAACGCGATCCGCGACAACCAGGTCGTCATCATCGCGGGTGAAACCGGCTCCGGTAAAACCACCCAGATCCCCAAAATGTGCCTCGACCTGGGCCTGGGTGCTAAGGGCCTCATCGGCCACACCCAGCCGCGCCGACTCGCCGCACGCTCCGTCGCCGAACGCATCGCCGAAGAACTCGGACAGAAAATTGGCGAAACCGTCGGCTACCAGGTGCGATTCACCTCCGAAGTTGGCGAACACAGCGCCATCAAACTCATGACCGACGGCATTCTGCTCGCCGAAATTCAGAACGACAAGCTGCTGCGCCGCTACTCCACCCTCATCATTGACGAGGCGCACGAACGCAGCCTGAACATTGACTTCATCCTCGGCTACCTCAAGCGCATCCTGCCGCAGCGCCCGGATTTGAAGGTCATCATCACCTCCGCAACCATCGACCCGGAGCGTTTCGCGCGCCACTTCTCCCCTAGCTACGTGCCGGGCAAGGGCATCGTTGACGAAAACCTCAGCGCCGAAGAACGCGAAATCGCCGAAGCAATCCTGCCCGACGACGCGCCGCCCATTATCGAGGTGTCCGGCCGAACCTACCCCGTGGAAATCCGTTACCGTCCGCTCGACGAGGAAGACTACCTCAGCGACGACGAAATCGAAGACGACCACGACCCCACCGACGGCGTCCTCGACGCCATCAAGGAACTGTCCAAGGAAGCCCCCGGCGACATCCTCATCTTCTTCTCCGGTGAACGCGAAATCCGCGACGCCAAAGACGCTATCGAGGCGATGGTCGCCAAGTCGCCGCGCCTGAACTACGAAGTGCTACCCCTGTACGCGCGCCTCTCGCTCGCCGAGCAGCACCGCGTGTTCTCCCCCGGAACCCGCCCGCGCATCGTGCTCGCCACGAACGTTGCCGAAACCTCGCTGACCGTGCCCGGCATCAAGTACGTCATCGACACCGGCACCGCCCGCATCTCCCGCTACTCGGCACGCACCAAGGTGCAGCGCCTGCCCATCGAACGCATCTCGCAGGCAAGCGCCAACCAGCGTTCCGGCCGATGCGGCCGAGTCAGCGATGGCATCGCAATCCGCCTCTACTCCGAAGAAGACTTCAACTCGCGCCCCGAGTTCACCGACCCCGAAATTCTGCGCACCAACCTCGCAGCCGTCATCCTGCAAATGATCGCAATCGGCGTGGTCCGCGAACCCGGCGACATCTCCCGATTCCCGTTCGTGCAGCCGCCCGCATCCCGCGCCATCAACGACGGCGTGAACCTGCTCCGCGAACTCGGCGCGCTCACCGAACGCCCCCGCGGCCCCCGCAAGGGCCGCGGCAATAGCGCAACCCTCACCGCCATCGGCCGAGCCATGGCGGCATTCCCCGTGGACCCGCGCCTCGCCCGCATGATCATCGAAGGCGGCCGCCGCAACTGCGCCAAGGAAATGATGGTGCTCGCCGCCGCCCTGACCATCCAGGACCCGCGCGAACGCCCCGCCGATGTACGCGCCGAAGCAGACGCCATGCACGCCCGCTTCATCGACGACACCTCCGACTTCTCCTCCTTCCTGCTGCTCTGGGACTACATCAACGAGCAGCAGGCGGCGCTGTCCTCCTCGCAGCTGCGCAAAATGTGCCACCGCGAATACATCAACTACCTGCGCATCCGCGAATGGCAGGACCTCTTCGCCCAGCTACGCGAAATGGGACGCACCGCCAACATTCACGCCAGCGGCGGCAGGGACATCAACGCCTCCGCCCACGAAATCGACATCCACAAGAGTCTGCTCTCCGGCCTGCTCTCCCACGTAGGCGTCAAGGAAGAACGCGAAAAGGACTCCAAGGGACGCAACCGCGGCCCCCGCGAATACCTCGGCGCACGCGGCACCAAGTTCGCAATCTTCCCCGGCTCCGGCCTGTTCAAAAAGAGCCCCGACTGGGTGCTCTCCGCCGAACTCGTCGAAACCTCCCGCCTGTGGGCGCGCACCAACGCCTCCATCGACCCGCAGTGGATCGAAGAAATCGGCAAGCACCTCATCAGCGTGCAATACTCCGAACCGCACTGGTCCCTCAACTCCGGCGCGGCAGTCGCCTACGCCAAGGGCACCCTCTTCGGCCTGACCATCTACGCCGACCGCCCCGTGCAGTACGCCCGCGTAGACGCCGCCGCAGCCCGCGAACTGTTCATCCAGTCCGCCCTCGTCGAAGGCCAATGGCACACCCAGCACAAGTTCTACCTGCGCAACCAGCGCGCCCTCGCCGAGGTCGAAGAGCTTGAAGCACGCCTGCGCCGCCGCGACCTGCGCGTGGACGACTCCGTGCTCTTCGCCTTCTACGATGCCCGTATCCCCGCCCACGTGACGGATGTGCGCGCCTTCGACAAGTGGTGGAAGCAGGCACGTCTCGAAGACGACAACTACCTGGACTTCAACCCCGAGAAGCTCATCAACGAGGAAGCCGCCGACTACGACGACTCCCAGTTCCCCCGCCAGTGGGTGCAGCGCACCGACAGCGGCGAACTGACCCTCGACCTGCGTTACGAATACGCCCCCACCGCCGACATCGGAGGCGCCCGCACCGACGCCGCCAAGCGCGACGGCGTAGCAGTCCAGGCACCCATCCTCTTCCTCAACCAGCTGAGTCCCGAACCGTTCCGCTGGCAAATCCCCGGCCTGCGCCACGAACTCGTCACCGCACTCATCAAATCGCTCCCCAAGGCGATTCGACGCAACTTCGTGCCCGCACCCGACGTGGCACGCGCCGCCTGTGCCGCCCTGGAAGAGGACTACTCCCCCGCCACCGACGAACTCATCCCCTCCCTCGCACTCGTACTACGCCGCCTGCGCGGCGTCGTTGTCGAGCCCGAAGCCTTCAACTGGGACGCCGTGCCCGAACACCTGAAAATGGGATTCCAGGTGCGCAACGCACGCAACAAAATCCTCGGCGAAGGCAAGGACCTGCGCGCCCTGCAGCAGCAGCTCCACAAGGAGATCCGCAGCGCCCTCGCCGACTCCCTCGGCGCATCCGACGACACCATGGCAAAAATGGTGGCGCTCGCCCAGGGCGGCTCGGGCAACTCGGGTAGCTCTGCGGCTTCTACCAAGAATGGCGCGAAAAACGCACAGGGCGGCACCGCACAGACGGCACAGCCGACCGATGCACACGGCTCGCAGGTACGCGAAATCAGCGGCCTCACCGAATTCCCCGCCGACCTCTTCCCCAACGGAGAAATCCCCCGCAAGGTACAGCGCATCATCGCCACCCAAGCGGTCAACGGCTACCCCGCCCTCGTAGACGAAGAAACCAGCGTAGGCCTGCGCATCTTCCCCACCGAAGCCGAACAGCTGCACGCGCAGCGTCGCGGCATCATCCGCCTGCTCCAACTGCAGGTGCCCTCGCCCGTACGCTACGTGAGCGAACACCTCTCCCACAAGGAGAAAATCGTGTTCACGCAGAACCCCCACGGCTCCATCGACGAACTCATCCGCGACTGCACCGTCGCGGCACTCGACCACCTCGTGCCGCACACCCCCATCTTCACGCACGCCGAATACAGCGAACTCTACGAGCACGTGCGTGCCGAACTTATCGAGACGGTCTTCGACGTCACCAAGCTCGTCGCCGAAATCCTCTCCGAAGCCACCGCGCTGAAGAAGGCAATCAAAAAGGCAACCTCGCTGACGACCATGCACGCCGTCTCCGACGTGAAGGCACAGATGGAGAACCTCGTCTACCCCGGATTCGTGGCGAAAACCGGCTACGACCAGCTGGTTCACATCCCGCGCTATCTCAAGGCCGCCCAGGTGCGCCTGACGAAGCTCGGACCGAACTTGCACCGCGACAACCAGCTCATGCTCACCGTGCAGGACCTGGAAGACTCCTACGATAACGCGGTCAAGTCGCTACCGGCGGGCACCATCGTGCCGGATGCGCTCCGCCGCGTGAACTGGATGATTGAGGAGCTGCGCGTCAGTTTCTTCGCTCAGGAGCTTGGTACCGCCTACACGGTGTCTGAGAAGCGCATTGCGAAGGCTCAGCGTGAGGCGCTGGACGCCATCAAGCGCTAGCTTGTGAGGTTGTGCGGACGGCGGTGTTCGTCCTCGCTCCTACAGGGGCACCCGCCCTCGCTTCGCTTCGGGCACCCTGATGTCGCTATGGACGACACCGCCTATCCGCGGTAGGTTCCCGTCTCGGCTTGCGCCGTGAACGGCAAAGAGCCCCCACACAATCACCTCGTGTGGGGGACTCTTCTGTCTCTATGGTTTTCTGCACCCGGTGGGTCGGCAAGCTATGCACTTCCTCCGCTCCTGCAGGGGCACCCTGATGTCGCTTCCGGAAGGTGCGGCTTTATGCGAGCCGCACGTTCCGTCCGCGCACGCAACGCCAGCAGAGGGTCTGCAAGTTCTCGGGCTCGTTGTTGCCGCCTTCGGAGAGCGGAATCTTGTGGACGACTTCTAGGATGAGGATTCGTTCACGCATGATGGAGTTGCCGCATCCGGGGTTTTGGCAGGTGTAGTTGTCGCGTTCTTTGATGCGTTGGCGCAGTTGGGCGGTCATGAGGGTGCGTTCGCCGCCTTCGGGCCATGCCCAGCGTATTTTGCGTTCTAGGGTTTCGGAGAGTGCGTCGAGGGTTGGGGTGTCGAGGGTGACGGTGACGGCGCGGTTTTCTTTGCCGCTGGGTGAGGCGTATTCGAAGCGGTAGACGGGGTATGGCACGGTCAGCCCCACGTGGCAGACGTTGAGTTTGTCCCAGAGCTCCTTGGCGTATTGCTTGGTGATGAACTGGGGCGGGTTGATGTGTGCGATTATGTCCTCTTCGCGGCGTCGCACGTTGTCGATTGCGGTTTCGAGGCGCGCGATATCGTCGGAAAGGCGCTGTACGTCTTTGAGGGTTTGCAGGTCGGCTTCGATGTGGAAGTATTTGGTGAGGCTACCGATGGGGTCTCGCTCGGCTTCGAGAACGACCTGCTGGGAGGAGTTGTAGACGTGCGGGTGGCGTCCTTCGGGTTTCTTCTGCAGCAGCGTCTGCCAGGTTTTGGGTTGTTGAACTTCGACGGTGGCGAGGTGGCTGTACATGCCGTTGGTGGAGGTGCCGAGTTCGTAGATTCCGTGGGTGTAGATGTCGTGTACGTAGCTGGCGACTTCGTTGTATTCGCTGGCGAGTGTGGCGGTGCGCTGGCGGTGCGTCTGAAATTCGGGGGATGCGAAGTACCGGTTTTTGCGGATGGTCAGGATGATGCCCAGAATGACCACGATGATGACGACGCCAAGGACGACGTACCAGAGGGAGAAGGTGAGGCATACGGCGAAGAAGATGCCGAACCCTTTGAGGAAGGATTTCACGGGTGTTCCTTTGCGATACGGCGGTGTATCTGTGAGTGTAGATTTCCTCCATTAGGGTATCGGAGGTAGGTGCGGTGCGCAAAGCTTTTGGTCGTATCGGTGAGCTATTGAAAGGATTGGCGGGCAGACTTACACCTTCCGGATGCGCCCTCAGGGTGCCCGAAGCGAAGCGAGGGCGGGTCCCCTGCGACGGCGCGGAGGAAGTGTGTAAGATGCACGCCCTACAAAGGTAGACCCGGCGGAGCCAGCGAAAGGCTGAGAAGGCGACAGCCCCCTCCCCCCTTCCAGTTCGTTATGCCGGTATCGCGCGCACAAGCCCTGCACTTACTGAACCAGGGCAAGTGTTTTACTTACAAGGCGGAGGGGCGGTGTCCTCCGTCGTGACATCGAAGGCACGGAGCGGTGCGAGCGTGTTTTCCGGAAGCGCCCTCAGGGTGCCCGAAGCGAAGCGAGGGCGGGTTCCCTGCGACGGCGCGGAGGAAATATACGCAGCACCACCTCCAGAACGTACATAGGAACAAGGAGGAGCGCCATCCCTCCAAAACTAAAAAGTTAAACACAAAAGCCCTTAGCTCGAAAGCTAAGGGCTTTATCTGTGCGCGATACTGGGATCGAACCAGTGACCTCTTCCGTGTCAGGGAAGCGCGCTACCGCTGCGCCAATCGCGCTCACAAAACAGTTGTTTTGTGCGAGGTGAGGACGGGATTCGAACCCGCGTACACGGCTTTGCAGGCCGCTGCCTAACCACTCGACCACCTCACCGCATACGCTCCACGAGGGAACGCGTTCGAACTCTTGGAGTCCTTACGAGCGGTTGACGAGACTTGAACTCGCGACATCCACCTTGGCAAGGTGGTGCTCTACCAACTGAGCTACAACCGCATATCAGCGTATTCAATTTGAATCATGACGAGGAGTTTTTCACTCCGTCGTGCTGACAGGTAAATACTATACGGGGTTTTTGAGTGTTTGCCAAATCCTTTGCGGATTACCCTGTGTTCCGCGTGTTTCCGGGGCAGAACGGGGTGTTTTGCTTCGTTTTTGAGGAGTGCGAGCAAAATTTATTTTCATGGTGCCGGTCACATTTTTGGGGTTTTGGGTTTGGGGTGGTTACTGCTCCCGTGAGGGTAGCGGCGGGCGCACGATGTCCGCTGAGCATCCACGAAATCCACTGAGCGTCCACAAAATTTTTCGCAAGAGAACGAAAAGGAGGGGCGGAGAACCATGTCGCCGCCCCTCCCCTATGAAATCCGCACCGGCAAAAACGCCAGACTGGTTTTTCTCCAGACCAGTTTTTCTGGAGTCTCTAGAGCTCTTCGAAGAAGAGTCGCTCGTAGACCTTGCGGGCGTTGCGGGTTTGGCGCAGGTAGTCCTCTTCGAGGGCGCGTGCGCTACCGGCGGGGTATCCGCACCAGCGAGCAATCGCCTCCAAATCGTCACGACCTGAGGGCAAAGTATCCGACTGGCGTACGCCGCGCAGCACGTTGCCGCCGCGAATCTTCGTGGCGAGCAGCCAGGCACCGCTGAGGATTTCAGCATCCGCTGCCTCGATCAGTCCCGCCTCAACCGCCGCGTCCAGCGCCTTCAGGGTGGAGGTGGTGCGAAGCCCCGGCACGGCGTGCGCGTAGCGTAGCTGCACGAGCTGGACCAGCCATTCCACGTCGGAGAGTCCGCCGCGACCGAGCTTGAGCTGGCGGGTGCGGTCGGCACCGTGCGGCATGCGTTCGTTCTCGACGCGCGCCTTCATGCGGCGAATCTGCTGCACCTGTTCGGGCGTGAAAGTTGCCGGGTAGCGGTACGGGTCGATGAGCTCCACGAAGGCACGCCCGAGCTCCTCGTCGCCGGCGATGGGGCGGGCACGGGTGAGCGCCTGGAACTCCCAGGTTTCCGCCCAGCGTTCGTAGTAGGAGCGGTAGGAGTCCAGCGAGCGCACGATAGCGCCCTGCTTGCCTTCGGGGCGCAGGTCGGCATCCACTTCGAGGGGCCGTTCGGCGCGGATGGCGGGCTTGACGGGCTGTTTGAGGAGCGCCAGGGTGCGGTTGACGATGCGTGCTGCCTGTTCCTGTGCGGCGTCTTCGTCGACCCCGTCGAGGGGTTCGTGGACGAACATGACGTCCGCGTCGGAGCCGAAGCCGTTCTCGGCGCCGCCGAGGCGGCCCATGCCGATGACGGCGATGCGGGTGAGCAGCTTCTCCCCCGCGGCTTCCTCGACTTCAGCAGGTTCGGTTGCTTCGGCAGGTTCAGCGCTTTCCGGTGCCGCCTGGAGTTCGCGCAGGGCAATCTGTAGCGCCGCACCGATCGTGCACTCGTCAATGGCGGCAAGACCGGCGCAGGTGTCCTCAATGTCGACGATGTCCAGGGTCCAGCCCATGGCGGTGCGCAGGGTTTCGCGGCGGCGCAGGTAGCGCACGGCGCGCATCGCCTCGGCGGCGTCCTCGTGGCGTGCCAGCAGGGAGGAAATCTCGGAGGCTAGCGCCTCCTCACCCAGCGGTTTGAGGTCAGCGACCTTGTCCAGCCAGGCGATGGAGGCGGAGGCATCCTCCAGCAGGTCGGTCATGAGGCGCGAACTCGAGAGTAGCTGGCTGAGGCGTTCGGCGGCTGCGGGTGAGTCGCGGAGCATGCGCAGGTACCAGCTGGTGCTGCCGAGCGATTCGGAGACGATGCGGAATCCGAGCAGGCCGGCGTCCGCGTCCACGCCGCGGGCGAACCAGCCCAGGAGCACGGGCATGAGGTGACGCTGAATGTCTGCACTGCGGGAAAGTCCCGTGGTGAGTGCCTTGATGTGGCGCATGGCGCCGCGCGGGTCGCGGTAGCCGAGTGCCGCAAGACGGTCCTGTGCCGCCTGTTCGCTGAGCACCACTTCGTCGCGGCTGAGCGTGGAGACGGCGGCGAGCAGCGGGCGGAAGAAGATCCGCTCGTGCAGTGAACGGACGTTCCGTTTAATTTTCTGCCATGCCTTAAGCATCTGCTCGGCGGAGAGCGTGCCGTTGCGTTCCGGGGACAGGATCGAACGGGCGAGGGCGCGCTGTTCGGCGTCTTTCTCGGGCATCAGGTGGGTGCGGCGCAACTGCTGCAACTGGATGCGGTGCTCGAGCACGCGTAGCTTCTTGTAGTCGCGGCTGAACGCTTCGGCGTCGGTGCGGCTAATGTAGCTGACAGCAGTCAGCGCGGACAGGGAATCCACGGTGGACTTGGTGCGCACGGCGGGGTCGGTTCGACCGTGCACAAGCTGCAGCAGCTGCACGGTGAATTCGATATCGCGCAGACCGCCCGGACCCAGCTTAATCTGGCGGTCCACCTGGTGCGGGGGAATATTGTCGGTCACGCGGGCGCGCATCGCCTGCACGGATTCCACGAAGGATTCACGGGCGGCGGACTCCCACACGAAGGGGTCGATTGCGCGGGCGTAGCGGGCGCCCAGCTGCGCCGAACCGGCGATGGGGCGCGCCTTGAGCAGCGCCTGGAACTCCCAGTTTTCGGCCCAGCGCTTGTAGTACTGGACGTAGGATTCGACGGTACGAACCAGCGGGCCGTCCTTACCCTCGGGGCGCAGGTTCGCGTCGACTTCCCAGAGGGCGGGCTCGGGTGCGGGACCCATGATGGCGCGGGTGAGGGCGTGCACGAGTTCCGTGCCGATGGTGGAACATTCGTTCTCGGTGAGCTTGAGCGGGGCGCTCTCCCCCTCGGTCCCGGTATTGGGTGCGGCGGAGGGTTCCACGGGCGCAACCACGTACACCACGTCAACGTCAGAGATGTAGTTCAGCTCGCGGGCACCACACTTACCCATGCCGATAATCGCCAAGTCCAGGGCGTCTACAGCCTCACCTCGGCGAGGAGCCGCCAGACCGGGGCCCAACCCCTCCGCCACTTCGGTGCGGGCAATGGCGAGCGCGCCCTCCAACGCGGCGGCAGCCAAATCAGCGAGGTGACGACCGATGGTGGGCATCATTTCGACCGGGTCTTCACAGCACACGTCGAGCAGGGCGATGCGCGCCAGGGCGGCGCGGTAGGCAACGCGCAGGGTCACGTAGCCGTCTTTGCCGGTCTGCTCGGCGGCAGCGCGCGGACGCTCCGCGTGGGGGTCGGCGCCGAGTGCGGTGAGGATATCGCGGCGGTAGGGGGTGTCCAGCGGTGCGATGGGGGTGAGGAATTCCCCGTCGGTTTCCGGCAGGATCGACGCCGGGTGCTGGGAGCGAATCAGCGCGCTCTCAGCCGGGTACACCTGCGTGTCGAAGAGCGGGTCAATGTGTTCGGGGCGGCGGTAGAGAAAATCGCCAATCGCCTGGGATGCACCGAGCAGACGGTACATGCCAAATTCTTCTTTGCCGCGGTTGGCGCGCTCGGCGACCGTCGGGTGCTTCTCGATGAGGCGCACGAGGGCGGGCAGGGCAATATCCGGTGAGGGTGCGTGGCACAGCCCGGCAAAGAGCGCATCCTGCGAGACATGCTTCAGTTCGGGTGCGTTGAGCCAGCGTTCTGCCTTGGATGGGTCGTGGAAGCCGGTGGCAATCATGCGGGTGCGCAGGCGTAGCTGGGCTTTGCGTTCGGCTTCGGCGCGTTGCTCGTCGTCGAGTGCGTCGGGGGCGATGTCGGTGAGCGGTTTGGGTTCTTTGGCGGGGTCGATAATGCGGATGAGCCCGGTGGCCGGGTAGTGGGAGCTGTCAGTCATAGCGTGAGAACCGTGGGTAGAGAACTGGGTTAGAGAACTGGGTTAGAGAACTGGGTTAGAGAACTGTGGGTGGAAAGTAGATCCGGGGTGGAAAGTATAAATTTCGCCGGCAAAAATCGGCGATGAACGGTGCAACCGATAGGTGCATTTGATAGACCTGTGGGCGGTACCCGCCGGCGTGTTACCGGTAGCGGGTACCGCCCTGAGGCTGTCAGCGTTCACTCATCGTCCGAGGAGGTGAAAGGATCCAGCCGTTAGAGGATTCCGAGGTTGTGCTTGAGCTCGTACGGGGTCACCTGAGCCTGGTACTGGTCCCAGTCGGCGCGCTTATTGCGCAGGAACTGCTCGAAGACCTGCTCACCCAGAACCTCCGCCATGAACTCGGATTCTTCGGTGATGTTAATGGCTTCACGCAGGGATGCAGGCAGCGGGTTGTAGCCCATGGCGCGGCGTTCGGCGTTGGTCATGGCGGCGAGGTCCTCGGTCACGGCGGGCATGAGCGGGTACTCGTTTTCGATGCCCTTCAGGCCTGCGGCGAGAATCACCGCGTAGGCGAGGTACGGGTTCGATGCCGAGTCCAAACCGCGGTACTCGATGCGTGCGGACTGCATCTTGTTCGGCTTGTACAGGGGCACGCGCACGAGGGCGGAGCGGTTGTTGTGGCCCCAGGAGACGTAGGAGGGCGCCTCGCCGCCGCCCCAGAGGCGCTTGTAAGAGTTGATGAACTGGTTGGTGACCGCGGTGAATTCGGGGGCGTGCTTGAGCACACCGGCGATGAAGTGGCGTGCGGTCTTGGACAGCTGGTATTCGGCACCGGCTTCGAAGAATGCGTTGGTGTCGCCTTCGAAGAGGGAGAAGTGGGTGTGCATGCCGCTACCGGCGTACTTGGTGAAGGGCTTGGGCATGAAGGTTGCGTACATGCCCAGCGAGTAGGCGACTTCCTTGATGACGGTGCGGAAGGTCATGACGTTGTCGGCGGTCTGCAGGGCGTCGGCGTGGCGCAGGTCGATTTCGTTCTGGCCGGGGCCGGTTTCGTGGTGGCTGAATTCGACGGAGATGCCGACTTCTTCGAGCATGGTCACTGCCTTGCGGCGGAAGTCCTGCACGATGCCGCCGGGAGTGTGGTCGAAGTAGGATTCGTGGTCCACGGGCACGGGGAATCCGTCAGCGCCGAGCTTGGAGGATTCGAGCAGGTAGAACTCAATTTCGGGCGAGGTGTAGCAGGTGAAGCCCATCTCCGCTGCCTTGTTGAGCACGCGCTTGAGCACGCCGCGGGTGTCGGAGGCGCTAATCTCGCCGTCGGGGGTGAGCACGTCACAGAACATGCGGGAGGTGTAGTCTTCTTCGCCGCGCCAGGGCAGAATCTGGAAGGTGGAGGGGTCCGGCTGTAGCAGCATGTCGGATTCGTAGATGCGGGAGAAACCCTCAATCGAGGAGCCGTCAAAGCCCAAGCCCTCATCGAAGGCGCTTTCCACTTCAGCCGGTGCGAGCGCAACGGATTTGAGGGTGCCGACCACGTCGGTGAACCAGAGGCGGATGAAGCGGATGTCGCGCTCTTCGATGGTGCGCAGTACGAATTCCTGTTGGCGGTCCATGAGTTGCCCTCTCGGTGCGGGCGCGCATCCGCGTGGTACCCGTCTGTGGGTGGCGGAGGCGCGCTGAATTTGCTGCCGAGGTGAGGAAGACCCTTCATGTCCCATGGGTTCCAGAAGATTCCAGAGGGTTGCGGCGGGTGGCGTGCCAGCGGTGCTGGCGCCTCCTTGCCCCGGCGTGTGTCCTGTTGTTATCTAGCCTATCGGGTTCTGCTGTGTGGCGGGTGGGTGGGAGGTTTCGTTTGTGTAAATTCTCGCTTGTGTGCTCTCGATTGTGCGCCGCGGTAGCTCAGATTCTGGGCGGCTCCGGGGGGGGGAGGGAGGGTGACCGCTCCCCCACTTTTTCTGCGGTGTGGGTTTTGCTCAGATGCCAAGCAGGTTCAGATACTTGGCAAATGACGGTTCGCGGGGCGTGTTCGGGGTCGCCTTGCGATAATGGGGGTATGCTACATTCCATTCTTCTCTCGACTGTGCAGTTTCCGCTGGCGCAGCTTCCGTTGGCGACCAGCATTGTTGCCGCTGATCCCACCGGTTTAGAGTGGCTGCTGCTTATTGCGGCACCGGTTGTTTTCTGCATTGTCTACCTGGCGTGCATTATGGCGATTGCGGCGTTTGGTCCGCTGGTCATGAGGAACAACAAGTCGGGCGGTGCGACCTACCTGCTGGACCGCCCCTCCCGCGTGGCGTTTAGGACTCGCACCGTGGCGCTCTTTGCTGTGGTGGGTGCGTTCGTGGAGCTTCTTTGGCTCGGTTATACGGGTCGCGTGGGGTCGATGGCGGTCATTCCGATTCTGCTCTTCACGTGGTCGTGGAAGTTCGCGTTCTTCTTCCTGCCGCTGCAGCTGATTCGTGCCTGGTATGTGCACGCAACACGCGGCAAGTATGATTCTCTCTCCGCAGAGGGCGCTCAGCGCCGTGAGAAGCTGAACCGTAAGAGCGCCTACGAGGTGTCGAAGATGATGCAGCGTAACCCGCAGCAGTTCGCGATGAGCAAGGAGCTGCATACGCTGGCGCGCGGTCAGAAGATTGCGGGAGTGCGTCCGTTCCAGAACCTTGACGAGGCGGGCAAGAAGCGCCGCACGAACTATACGGTGGAGCTGGCTGTGGCGCTCATGCAGGCGCGTGCCATGAACCCCGGCAAACTTCCGTCGGAGGCGTTCGGTGAGGGCATCCTGGGTATGGGTGTTGGCATTACGTCTGATCGGGCGGTGAATCAGACCTGGTTGACTCTGTGCACGGAGCGTGTCAACGCGCCGGATGCGCCGAATTACCCGGATTCGCTGTACCCGGTGGCGGCTCGTTTTTCGCTGTTTACCACGATGTCGCTGTTGCAACCGGTGATGGGTCGCCCCTATTCGCCGTTTACCGCTGAGGATGCGCGCCGTTTTGTTCCGCGTGATTTCTCGGCGGATACCGTGCTGTTGAAGACTGAGGAGCTGGGCAAGAAGGCTCTGGCACAGAGCGCAATTTTCCGGCAGCTTCATGAGCGCCTTCTGCCCCTACATCAGCAGCAGCCCCAGCTGGTGGATGGCCGCGCCCTGGCGTATTGCGGTGCCCTGCAGGCGACTGTGGCGAAGGCTGAGGCGCAGAGCCAGCGTCTGACGAGCCAGATTCTGGCGGCGGCGGCTTCGGAGCGCGGCATCCTGTCCTATGGTTTGTTCTCGCAGATTGCCGAGGATTATCAGTGTGTTCAGCGTCTACTGAATCTGATGGTGAAGGCGACCGCCAACATTGAGCGTTTTATGAACGCGGTGGAGGCGCTGGTGCAGATGCATTCCGGTCCGGTTCAGCCTTCCGGTATCGCGTACGAGAAGGTGCAGATGGAGTACATCGCTGCTCTTCTGGAGGTTATTGTCTTCTCTTCGCATGCCCCGCTCGCCGGTTCTATTCAGGCGTCTTACGCCCTGCTGAAGGCAGACTATGAGGCATTTACGTTCAACACTACCGATGAGTTGAGCCGCAGCTACTGGTTGCAGTACGCGAAGAACGCGGTGAGCGCATGCGATACCGGTCTATCTCAGGGCTACGAGGGTTTCTTCGGCTCTGATGATGCGGCGAAGACCGCGTGGGAGTCCTACGCGGAGGACGTCGTGAAGGAAGTCTGCACCTATTCGATCATGCAGCTCTACTGGGATGCGCTGGTGCAGCAGGCGCTCATTCAGCGCGATTTGCCGCGTGAGTTTGAGGATGCTTCGTCCGCTATTCCGGAGCTGATGAATAAGAACGCCGCTGCGTCGTTCCCAACCTACTACATTAACCTCATCTGGAACTAGGCATAGTTGTTCCCTCGTGGTGAGCGGTACGCCAGGTTGGTACCGTGCAGGGTTAGAATAGTCAGCATGACTACTGAGCGTTCTTCCGAGATCTCTTCGCCCTACGCGGCGCAGCCTGCCGCTACCTCCGCGGCTGCTCCCGCTTCTGCTAACGCATCGAAGGCTTTTGACCTGGACACCGTCAAGAAGGTGCGTACCGTTCACTTGGCGCAGGCTAAGGCGACCGGGCAGAAGTTCTCCATGCTGACCTGCTATGACGCCTTGACCGCGCAGATTTTTGATCGCGCGGGCATCGACATGCTGCTGGTGGGCGATTCCGCGGCGAATGTGGTGCTCGGTTACGAATCGACCCTGACCATTACCCTGGATGAGATGATTCCGCTGGTTGCGGCGGTTTCTCGCGGTGCTTCCCGCGCCATGGTGGTTGCCGACCTGCCGTTTGGTTCGTATGAGCAGTCCCCGCAGCAGGCGGTGGCGAGCGCTGTTCGCCTGATGAAGGAGGGCGGCGCGCACGCGGTCAAGATCGAGGCGGACGCTTCGATGACTGAGTGGGTTCGTGCCCTGGTGCGTACCGGTATTCCGGTGGTGGCGCATGTTGGTTTCACCCCGCAGGCGGAGCATGCCCTGGGTGGTTTCCGTGTGCAGGGCCGCGGTGATGCGTCTGAGCGTGTTCGTGAGGATGCGGTGGCGCTAGTTGAGGCTGGCGCGTTCTGCGTGCTCATGGAGATGGTGACCGCCCAGACCGCGCAGCTGGTGGAGGAGGCTGTGGGCACCGTGCCGTCCATCGGTATTGGTGCATCGAATGTGACGACCGGTCAGGTGCTGGTGTGGCAGGACATGATGGGTGTTCGTTCCGGTCGCGTGCCGCGTTTTGTGAAGCAGTTTGCGCAGGTTGGCCAGGTCATGGAGGACGCTGCGCGTGCTTATCGTGAGCAGGTTCGTTCGGGTGAGTTCCCGGCGGCTGAGCACACCTTTGAGTAGGCTTTAGGCTGAGAAAAGGCTTATGCAGAAAGCCTGAGAAAAAAGCTTGATGAAGAAAGACCCCCGTACCCGGTGCTTCCGGGTGCGGGGGTCTTCTGTGTCTCAAACTTTTTGTGGTGTTGGTAGCCTCAAACAACGCCGGGAGCGTTGAATCTTTAGAGCCAGCCGCCGTCCTTTTCCCAGGCGTCGTTGCGTTCGCGGGCGCGGTCCATGGCGTGTGCCGCCTCCTCGTAGGTTTTGAAGGGGCCCCACAGGGAGGTGACGGCGCTCTGCTGGCCGCGTTCCACCTGACCGGTTTTGAGGTTGTACCAGTACTCTTCGGGGTGCGGGCTGGTGGCTTCGGTTGCGGAGTTCAGGGTCTTTTCGACCGCCGATTCGATGGCTTCGCTCAGGCGGTTTTTCTTCTCACTCATGGGTTCTCCTTCGACGGTGAGGGGCTGGTGTTTCTAGCTTCTCACGCACATAGGTTCGTGGCAATGAGACGGGCGGAGATTCTCACGGCGCTGCCCCTCCACGATCTTCTGTCCCGGCCTTCCGCTCTGCGTTCTACCTCTGCCTTCCGCTGCGCGCAGTTTTGCCGCTAGGGTGCATGAAATTTTATTCACAATCTGGGAAAAAGGTACGGCTTATGTATCCGCCGCTTTTTAGCGCCCCCGCAAGGGACACAACCCGCCCACGCCCGGTAAGATGAAACTATGTCTTCAACCAAAACGAACACTTCGCATAATCTTCCCGCAGAGCCCGGTCGCGCACCCGTCGGTTGCCTGACCCCCGGACGCGTCACCCCCATGCGCCCGGTCCCCTCGCACATTGTTCGCCCCGAGTACGTGGGTAAGCCCACCGCCAACGAGGGTAACGACTCGAACATGTACACCTCCGAGGAAGTTGAGCGGGTTCGCGCAGCCGGCAAGATTGCGGCAGGCGCCATCGTTGAAGCATCCAAGATTTGCGTGCCCGGCACCACCACCGACGAGATTGATGTGCTGGTCCACGAGTACATTTGCGACCACGGCGCGTACCCCTCCACCGTGGATTACCGCGGCTACCCCAAGTCCGTGTGTACCTCCCTGAACGAGGTCATCTGCCACGGCATCCCGGACTCCACCGTGCTTGAGGACGGCGACATCCTCAACCTGGACGTCACCGCATACCTGGACGGCATGCACGGCGACACCAACAAGACCCTGCTCATCGGCAACGTGGACGAAGAGTCCCGCCTGCTGGTTGAGCGCACCGAGGAGTCCCTGAACCGCGCGATTAAGGCTGTGAAGCCGGGCCGCCAGATCAACGTGATTGGTCGCGTCATTGAGAAGTACGCGGCGCGTTTCGGTTACGGCGTGGTTCGCGACTACACCGGTCACGGTGTGGGTCGTGAGTTCCACTCGGGCCTCATCATCCCCCACTACGATGCGGCGCCCGCCTACGACACCGAGATCCGTGAGGGCATGATTTTCACCATCGAGCCCATGCTGACCCTCGGCACCATCGAATGGGACCTGTGGGACGATGACTGGACCGTGGTCACCCGCGACCGTAAGCGCACCGCACAGTTCGAGCACACCCTCGTGGTGACCGCTGACGGCGCGGACATCCTCACCCTGCCCTAAAGCGCAGACCTCTGGGTTTCCTACCCTTGCAGGTACGAGCCCAGCACCTCACTTTTATATCAGTTCACCCACTAACAAACCCGCCCACTCCCTTAGGTTACACGGCAGTAGGCGGGGCGAAAGAGAGAAAACCATGAGCGATTACGCAGAACCCGGCGTCATCACCGAGCTGCCCGCACCCACCCCCAAGGACCTGCAGATTGGTGTGGACATTGGAGGCACCGGCATTAAGGGCGGCATCGTTGACCTGCGCACCGGTAACCTCGTGTCCGACCGCTTCCGCATCGACACTCCCAAGCCCGCAACCCCCGCCGCTGTGGCTGAGGTTGTAAGCCGCGTAGTTGATGAGCTGCAGGGCCGCGACCTGGCGCCGGACCCCGAGTCCGCTGTCGGCATCGACTTCCCCGCAGTGGTGAAGAACGGTATGGTCTTCTCCGCAGCGAACGTGGACGACTCCTGGATTAACACCGACCTGGAGCAGGTCATGAGCGAGGCGCTGGACGGCCGCACCGTCTACGGCCTCAACGACGCTGACGCAGCAGGCCTGGCTGAGGCAACCTACGGTCAGGGCCGTAACCGTGACGGCCTGATCGCTGTCATCACCCTGGGCACCGGCATCGGCTCCGCCCTCATCAACGACGGTAAGCTGATTCCCAACACCGAGCTGGGCCACCTGGAGCTTGACGGCCACAACGCCGAGTCTCAGGCTTCCGCTCGCGCCCGCGAGGTGCACGAGCTGTCCTGGAAGAAGTACGGCAAGCGCCTGTACCGCTACTTCGAGCACGTTCAGATGCTCTTCTCCCCCGACCTGTTCATCATTGGCGGCGGCATCTCCAAGAACCCGGAGAAGTTCATGCCCTACTTTGAGGATCAGATTCGTACCCCCATGGTCATGGCTGCCCTGCGCAATAACGCCGGTATTGTGGGTGCGGCACTGTGGGCTGGCGGTATGTTGCCCGAGCGTCAGCGCCGCGGCGAAGCGTAAGAGCGTGCCTCCCGCTATCCGCGTCGGATAGCGCTTCACTTACGTACGAAGGGACCGCCTTCCGATTCACTCGGAAGGCGGTCCCTTCTGCATGCCGCCGCTCGTCTATAGCGGCTACCGGTTTAGTTAGCTACTGGGCGATGCGGTCTTCACGCAGACGCGCAATCGCCTCCTCAAAGTCTTCAAGGTTCTCAAAGGCCTGGTACACGCTCGCAAAACGCAGGTAGGCGACCGCGTCCAGCTTCGACAGCGGCTCCAGGATGGTCAGACCCACCTCGTGCGCGTTAATCTCCGCCAGACCGCGGGCACGAATCAGCTCCTCAACTTCCTGGGCGAGCTTCGCCAAATCGTCCTCACCCACGGGGCGGCCCTGGCATGCCTTACGCACGCCGGCGGCAATCTTCGAACGGTCGAAGGGCTCAGTCACGCCGGAACGCTTAATCACCGAAATGGTGGTGGTTTCAACGGTCGTGAAGCGGCGAGCGCAGGAGGTGCACTGGCGGCGGCGGCGAATTGCGGCGCCGTCATCGGTGGTGCGGGAATCCACCACGCGCGAGTCGGTGTGCTTGCAATAGGGGCAGTACATTCGTTTCTCCTTGGCTGGGCGCTAGCGCCCGCGTATACAGCGCTCAAGAATATTTATACCTATTCTACCGTGATATACAGCGCAGACGCCGTATGTTGTGAGTGAATATACGCTCAGGGTGGACTCTGCTATGCAGAATCCACCCTGTCATTCCCCTCACGGGGGCGTTATGAGCGCGCGTTGTTAGCGTCGAATGCAGCTCGGACCGAAAATCGTCTTGATTTCACCGAAGAGGCTCGGGTTCGGTTCCACGCGCACACTCGGGTCCAGTAGCACCAGCTGCTCCTTATCGCGGGTACGCACGAGCATGCGCACATCCGCGGTGCCCCTGTGGTCGCGCAGGGTCTCCTTCAGCTCCTTCAGGTTCGCCTCGGTCACCAGGTACTCGGGTACCACGATGGTGATGGGTGCGGCGCGGCCGTCATCGCTGATTTCCAGGATCTGCAGTTCCTGCGCGCTCATGTTCACGCTGCCGTCGTCGCGGCGCTGCACGCGGCCACGAATCGAGCAGATGAGGTCGTCCGCCAGGGCGGCGCCCATCGTCTCGTAGGCGCGGGAGAAGAACATGACCGTAATGGTTGCGCCCGAGGGGTCTTCCAGCTCCACGGAGGCGTACTGGTTACCGCTGGACTTGGCGATACGACGCGAAACGCCAGTGAGCATACCCGCAATGGTGACGGTTTCGCCGTCGCGCACGTGCGAGTCTTCACCGATGATGTCGTGCACCGAATGGGTTGCGGCATCCGACAGCGCACGCTCCAGGCCACGCAGCGGGTGGTCCGAAACGTACAGGCCCAGCATGTCACGTTCAAAGTTCAGCTTCTCGCGGCGGTCCCATTCAGGAACATCAGGAATGGTCACGGTCAGCTCATCGCCCAGGGCGTCATCCATGCCGAGGGAGCCGAAGAGGTCGAACTGACCCGCTGCCTCCTTACGCTTGACCGCCACGGCGGCGTCCACTGCCGCCTCGTGAATGAGGGACAGCGAACGGCGCGTGTGGCCCAGGTCGTCGAAAGCGCCCGCCTTAATGAGCGATTCGATGGTGCGCTTATTGCACACCTGCAGCGGCACCTTCTTCAGGAAGTCGTTGAAGGACTCGTAGCGGCCCTTCTCCTCGCGGGCGGCAATCATGCCATCAACCACGTTCGCGCCCACGTTACGGATCGCGCCCATACCGAAGCGGATATCGTCACCGACAGGGGCGAAGGTCAGGGTGGACTCGTTCACATCCGGTGCGAGCACGGTAATGCCCATGGCGCGGCACTCATTCAGGTACAGCGCGAGCTTGTCCTTGTTATCGCCCACGCTGGTCAGCAGCGCGGCCATGTACTCCTGCGGGTAATGCGCCTTCAGGTACGCAGTCCAGTAGGACACCAGACCGTACGCGGCCGTGTGCGCCTTGTTGAACGCGTAGTCAGAGAACGGCAGCAGAATATCCCAGAGCGCCTTAATAGCGCCCTCAGAGTAGCTGTTAGAAATCATGCCGTCGTGGAAGGTAGCGTACTGCTTATCCAGCTCCGCCTTCTTCTTCTTACCCATCGCACGGCGCAGCAAGTCTGCCTCACCCAGAGTGTAGTTCGCGACCTTCTGAGCAATCGCCATCACCTGCTCCTGATACACAATCAGGCCGTAGGTGGTGTCCAGGATGTCCTTCAGCGGCTCTTCCAACTCGGGGTGAATCGGCTCGATCTCCTGCTTACCGTTCTTACGCAGAGCGTAGTTGGTGTGTGAGTTCGCACCCATCGGGCCCGGACGGTACAGCGCCAACACTGCCGAAATGTGCTCGAACTCCTCGGGTTCCATGAGCTTGAGCAGCGAGCGCATCGGGCCGCCATCGAGCTGGAACACGCCGAGGGTGTCGCCGCGCGCCAGCAGACGGTACGATTCCGGGTCATCCAGCGAGAGGGACTCAAGGTCCAGGTCAATGCCTCGGTTAGCCTTAATGTTCTCCACCGCATCAGAGATGATGGTGAGGTTACGCAGACCCAAGAAGTCCATCTTGATCAGGCCCAGGCCCTCACAGGTGGGGTAATCGAACTGGGTAATGACCTGGCCGTCGGCCTCGCGGCGCATCACGGGGATTACGTCGATGAGGTCCTTGCTGGACATAATCACGCCCGCAGCGTGCACACCCCACTGGCGCTTCAGACCCTCCAGGCCCTTCGCGGTCTCGAACACCTGGCCGTAAATCTTATCGACCGGGTCCTCAATGAGGGCGCGCAAATCTGCCGCCTCGGCGTAACGCTTATCCTCTTCGTTGTATACGTTCGCCAGGGCGATGTTCTTACCCATGACGTCCGGCGGCATCGCCTTGGTGAGGCGCTCGCCGACCGAGTACGGCTGGTCCATCACGCGGGAGGCGTCCTTGAGCGCCTGCTTCGCTTTAATGGTGCCGAAGGTGACAATCTGTGCGACCTTCTCTTCACCGTACTTTTCGGTCACGTAGTCGATGACTTCGCCGCGGCGACGATCGTCAAAGTCCACATCGAAGTCGGGCATGGAGACGCGGTCGGGGTTGAGGAATCGCTCGAAAATCAGGTCGTGGTCGAGCGGGTTCAGGTCGGTAATACGCATCGCGTACGCGACCATGGAGCCTGCACCGGAGCCACGGCCGGGACCCACGCGAATACCGTTGCGCTTCGCCCAGTTGATGAAGTCGGCGACCACAAGGAAGTAGCCGGGGAAGCCCATGGAGGTAATAACCCCCACCTCGTACTCTGCCTGCTTGCGCACAGCGTCGGGAACACCCTGCGGGAAGCGGTAGTGCAGGCCCTTCTCGACCTCCTTCACGAACCAGGATTCCTCGTTTTCACCCTCGGGCACGGGGAAGTTCGGCATGTAGTTCGCCTTGGTGTTGAACTCCACGTTGCAGCGTTCAGCGATTTCGAGGGTGTTCTCGCATGCGCCGGGAATGTCGCCGAACAGGGCGTACATTTCTTCCGCCGAGCGCAGGTAGAAGTTATCCGCGTCGAACTTGAAGCGCTTGGGGTCGGTGAGGGTCGAGCCGGACTGCACGCACAGCAGCGCCGCGTGGGCGGTGTGGTCTTCCTGGCGGGTGTAGTGCAGGTCGTTGGTGGCGACGAAGGGCAGGTTCAGCTTCTTGGCGAGGCGGTGCAGATCCTCCTGGACGTTGCGTTCAATGTCCAGGCCGTGGTCCATGACCTCGCAGTAGAAGTTGTCCTTACCGAAAATATCGCGGAATTCGCTCGCCGCCTGGACCGCCTCGTCGAACTGGCCCAGGCGCAGGCGCGTCTGAACCTCGCCGGAGGGGCAGCCGGTGGTCGCAATCAGACCCTTCGAGTAGGTCTGCAGCACCTCACGGTCCATACGCGGCTTGTACAGCTGACCTTCCAGCGACGCAATCGAGGAGGCACGGAACAGGTTGTGCATGCCCTCGGTGGTTTCAGCCCACATGGTCATGTGGGTGTACGCGCCACCACCGGAGACGTCGTCGCGGGAGCCGTCGCCCCAACGCACACGCGAACGGTCGGTGCGGTGCGTGCCGGGGGTCAGGTACGCCTCCACACCAATGATGGGCTTGATGTCGTGCGCCTTAGCCTGGCGCCAGAAGTCGAAGGCACCAAAGAGGAAGCCGTGGTCACTGGTCGCCATGGACTTCATGCCGAGTTCTTTAGCGTAGGTGAACAGGTCACCCAGGCGCGCGGCACCGTCGAGCATGGAGTACTCGGTGTGCACGTGCAGGTGCGTAAATTCTTTGGTTGCCACGGATATCTCCTGGAGGTGTGGGCTGGAGGATGGGCGGTGAATGTGAAGCTGTGTGCGGCGGCCCGCGGGCGGCTATAGCTAGCCGGCTGTCTAGTCGAGCTGTCTAGCCGAGCTGAACCTTACCCTCGCGCAGAGCGGTCAGCGCGTAGGACAAATCGAGCGGGTACTCGCTGGTGAAGGTCACGCGCTCGCCGGTGCCGGGGTGATCGAAGCCCAGGCGGTGCGCGTGCAGCCACTGGCGGGTCAGACCCAGTTCGGCGCTAAAACGCGGGTCAGCACCGTAGGTCAGGTCGCCGCAGCAGGGGTGGCGCAACGCGGAGAAGTGCACACGAATCTGGTGGGTGCGTCCGGTTTCCAGGTGCACCTCCACCAGCGATGCGGGGCCGAAGGCTTCGAGCACATCGTAGTGGGTGATGGAGTTACGTCCGTCTTCGACCACGGCGAACTTCCATTCGTTGCCGGGGTGGCGGCCGATGGGTGCGTCAATGGTGCCTCGCAGCGGGTCGGGCAGGCCCTGCACGAGGGTGTGGTAGACCTTGTCCACGGTGCGTTCCTTGAAGGCTCGCTTGAGTTCGGTGTAGGCGCGGTCGCTGCGGGCTACAACCATCAGGCCGCTGGTGCCCACGTCCAGGCGGTGCACGATGCCCTGGCGTTCTGCCGCGCCGGAGGTAGCAACCGAAATGCCCTCGCCCATGAGCGCGGAGATGACGGTGGGGCCGTGCCAGCCCGGCGAGGGGTGTGCCGCCACGCCTGCGGGCTTGTCCACCACAACGATGTCCTCGTCCAGGTGCACGATGCGGAAGCCGTCCACCTTCTCGGGGCGGATGTCCGCCAGATCGCGCGGTGCGGGGGCATCCACAACGACCTCATCCCCTGCGGACAGCTTGTAGGACTTGCCGATTTTCACGGCCTTGCCGTTGTTGGTCACGCTCACGTGGCCGTCACGAATCCACCCGGAGGTGCGGGTGCGCGGCGCGTCGAGGGCACCGGCGAGCGCGGCGTCCAGGCGCATACCGGCGAGCGCGCCTTCAACGGTGAATTCGGCGCGGATGCGTGCCGAATCTTCGGCGGCGTTGGTGGTTTCGCTCATGCGGCTCTCCTTCGGGTGGTGTTTGCTGTTATCTGGGGTGTCTGTGTGTGAAAGTCTACAGGGGTAATCCGTCGGGGCAGCTACTTGGTGCTCTTGTCGCCAGCCGGGGCATCATCTGCCGGGGTTTCGTCAGCGGGCGCCTGCACGCGGGTGCCATTGAGGTTCAGCCCCTTGAAATTCAGCAGCACGATGAACGCCATGCACACGCAGATCGCGGAGTCTGCAATATTGAAAATCGCGAAGTTCGGTACGGAAATAAAATCGACCACGTGACCGGAACCGAAGCCGGGCTCACGGAAGAGACGGTCGAAAAGGTTGCCGCAGATACCGCCGAGCAGACCGCCCAGCGCGAGGGTCCAGGACAGCGCGCGGGTGCGGCGCAGCAGGTAGAGCACCACGGCGGCGGCAATGACCATCACAAGTGTGAAGACCCAGGTGACGTTCTCACCCATGCTGAATGCGGCGCCGGAGTTACGGATCGAGTACCACCACAGAAGCCCGTCAATGACGGTGATGCGCTCCCCCAACTGCATCTGAGTAACGACCAGGTATTTGGTGCCCTGATCGATTGCGAACACGACGGCGGCAAGCACGAGCGCGAGGATACCCGCGGAGCGGCCAGAGAGGATTCGCACGCGGCGTCCAGCAGTTTTTTCGGCGGCGTTATCGGTAACCTGTTCGACTGAGGATTCAGCGGTCTTGGGGGTGTTGGTCATAGCTCTCCTCTAGTCTGTGCCGGTTGCTGCGGTCTGTGCCGGTTGTTGCGCCTACGGTGCGCCGGCCCTATGGCGCGGAGGCCCCATGTTACGGAGGCGGAGTCCGCTCGCGTTCGATAGTGCCCCTCTAGCTTAGCAAATCGGGGTAGTGCATCGAGTATTCGGTGGTGATTTGGCGGGTGCTCTCCCCCGCTTCGCATTCTGGATTCTTGGGGGTTCTTGGGGGGTTCTTGGCTCGTACCGGGCGGGCATGAAAATACCGCCCGGTTCTCTCAATCTTCCCCGGCGAATAGCGGTGGAAGAGAAAGAAGCCGGGCGGCATACGCCTCAAAGCGTCGTTAGCTTAGCGTCGTTAGATTAGTAGCGTCGTTAGCTTATTTAGGCACGCTGTTTTATGCGGAAGCCTCGATGGACTTGAGGTTCTTCAGCTCCTGAACCTGTGCGTCCAGGTGCTGCAGCAGCTTGGAGCGGTAACGGCTCTCAAAGCCGCGCAGAGCCTCAACAGCGATCTCCAGCTCTTCCTTCTCGTCGGTGAGGCGAGAGAGAACCTCTTCGCGCTGCTGCTGAGCTTCGCTCACCATAGCGTCTGCCTTCTTCTCTGCCTCTTCGATCAGTTCAGCCTTAGCCTTCTCGCCCTGTGCCACGTAGTCGTCGTGAACCTTCTGCGCCATGGCGAGCAGTGCCGCCGCATCCTGAGGTGCAGCCGATGCTGCGGAGGACTGTGCGGGCGCTACAGCCGCTGCGGGGGAATCGGGTGCGTTTGCAGAGAGCTGCTCAACCTGACGCTCCAGGGCGTCACGCTCGGAGTAGAGTGCGCGCAGTTCGACAACGAGCTCGTCCAGGAAGTCGTCGACCTCGTTGCGGTCGTAACCGAACTCTTCGGTCACAATCTTGAAGCTCTTAGTGATCAGGTCTTCAGGGGTGATTGCCATGGGCTTCTCCTCTAGGTATCCCTACGGGGTTTGGTGGTGAAGTTGAGTGCCGCGGATGCACCAGCCAGATAGCTCGTGACCCCGATAATTCAGGGTCCCGACGGTTCAGGGCATGGCTATACCGCAATGCAGTCGTTGGCACCAATTTTACTATTCTTTGGGTTCTGCACCGGGTTTTACATCGGTTGAACAGTAAAATATTCGCTCGGCGCAAGGGTGGGATTCACCACGTCTAATATCTGCCCTAGTCCCCGCTATCGCCCTTAGGTTTTCTGCCCTGCGGTGCATTTCGAGGTGGTTTTCGAGAAGGCATTTTGGCGCTACCCCCGGCACTATACACAGGCAGAACGCAGGCACAGACCCCAGAGAGAACCTAGGATCGGAAGGCAGTCAAGAAGGCATGGCACAGAAAACCCCCGCTCTGCGCTCAACCCGTGAACGGGTCAGGCAGGCGGGGGTCCATCGTTTCTAGCTCTTGAGCTGTCGTCTCTGAGCGAGGCAGACGCTTAAGAGAAGGTCGCGGTCATCCGCATCATGATGCTCAGCAGCAGAGACAGCAGAACAATCAGAATCAGGAAGCCGGTATCCAACGCAACGTTACCCACACGAACCGGCGGAATCAGGCGGCGCAACTGGTTCATCGGCCAGTCAGTCACCGCGTACACGCCGCTGGCGAAGAGCAACACAATGCCCTTGGGGCGCCACTCCGGTGCGAACATGCGCACCCAGTCAAAGAGCATGCGCAACAGCATCGCAATGTAGAGAACGTAGACAACGATCGTAATGAGGGCGAAAATATAACCCATCTATCAGTCCTTAGCCCTGGTCGAAGGGGAATTCGCCGTCGGTCTCAAAGCCGGCGGGAACCTCAGAGTTAGCCACGCCCAGAACCTCCAGGTTGGAGGGGGTCAGCAGGAACACCTTAGCGGTGACGCGCTCAATGCGACCCTCCAGCGCGAATGCCAGACCGGATGCGAAGTCCACCAGGCGCTTTGCGTCTGCGTCAGGCATTTCTTCCACGTTCATAATCACGGGGATGTTCTCGCGGAATGCCTCACCAATGATCTTTGCGTCATTGTAGGAGCGGGGGTGGATAGTGGTGATGCGACGCAATTCGTCCTCTTCTTCCTCGTAACCGTAGGTGTATCCGTTGGTTTCTTCGGGCTCGTAGCCCTGGTCGTAGTAGCCGTCGTTGGAGTACGTCTCGGCGTACTGCTCGGTGTATTCGGTATTCGGCACCGGGGTGTCCTCCCAATTGTCTGCGCTGGCATCGTCCCAAGTCTGCTCGGTTTCCGCCAGATCAGCTGTGGTTTCAGGTGTATGAGCGGTGGCGTATGCCGCTGCATCTACGGTTGCTCGTCCGTCGGCAGATTCTTCTGCCTCCAGATACTCGGTTTCTGTACCGTCATCGTAGCTATCAGCCTGCAGGTACTCTTCCTGTTCAGTATAGGCGGGTTCGTCCTGCAGATGGTAGGTTTCGCCCTGAGACCCGGCATGCGACTCGGCGACGCTGTATTGTGCCGAGCCGGGCAGTGCTGAGAGCCTGTGAGAGCTGTCGGTCTTCTGTGCCGTAGCAGCCTGCCCTGCGGAGGCGTTTGCCTCCCGGCGGGAGTCAGCCTGCACAGCCTGCGGGGATTCTTCCGGCGTCGTCTCAGCGCCCTGGTATCGTTCCAGGCCGAGGAAACCCGCCAGACGGCTTTGTTTCGCCATGATTCTCTCGCTGTTCTTTCACGTTGGTGGTGTACAGGTTCTGCCGTAGTGCGTCATCAGAAGGTGTGTGCGTAACGGTACGCATGCACCGGCATGTATATATTACCAGCGCCCACCCCGCGCAGGCGGTCAAGGGCACCGATGATTACGCCGCCGGTCTGCACCGAAAGCAGCCCAGAGCTCGAAAGCAGCCCAGAGCTCGAAAGCAGCCCAGAGCTCGAAAGCAGCCCAGAGCTCG